>OMLO01002001.1_pt1 | contig 16116 bp, 12 predicted proteins | sample 1674811 | NCBI WGS metagenome assembly OMLO01 (sample SAMN06265003, study PRJEB25207) | coral metagenome | isolation source: Coral host | place: Mexico:La Bocana,Puerto Morelos, Mexico | collected 2008-11-13 | reverse complement strand
CTTTGTGCAACATTGACTGTTTGACTACATCTTTTCATTTAAAATGATTGAGGGGTTTGCATCTGAATCTGAAATGGTGCCGTTTTACACAAAAAATCTACGAGTATGGGTGCACCAATTGTTTTTCTTCTACCGTGCACGCTGTTTGATTTCATTCTTTGAAGCAGGTGCCTTTGCTTTTTTCTCTGCTGCCACGGAGGGAAAACTGTCTACGCTCATTGCCGCACTTCCATCCGCTTCCTTCGGATTCGTTGGGTCAGAAATAAATAATGATACTATACAAAACACAAAACACTGACGACTATAGACTATATAGAGACTAAAGACTAGCTATATAAGGTCCGCTACAGTGCTATATATGATATGATTCGATATATCGCGATTTGCGACATGAATACTTAAAGGAAAGTTCTCTATTGGGGTCAAATACACAAAAAACCTTGGCCTCAACGAGGAATCCCTTCAAAGCCTTTTGAATTGTCCATATTTAGTTTAAAAGCCAATTGAAGATTGAATGATAAACTTGCAGATTTAAGAATGTGCGATCCTAACAACCTGACCACTAGGTCCCATATTTTTCAATTCTCTTCATCTGTACTTGATCGTTTTCCCTAGGTTTTCCGCACACATGCAGCACTGAACCTGTCCTTCTCATTGGATGTTGCTGTTGCACACGCTGGTTCTCTTTGCAATCCTGCGGTCGGCTGCTCGCAAGATGTAGGATCCTGCTTTGTGTTGATAGACGCACTGGGCGCAATCAATTCCGTGTTTGGGGCCTCATTCATGATGGCTCCCACAGTTTCTTCAAACTTGTCTCCATGGCCTACATCCTGCGGAATGTTATCAACGGGACTCGTCATTGTTGCACCTTCAGACAATGCTGGGGAAAGGCCTCCCAAAACGAGAGTTTCGGCTTCAACACTGGGTGTTCTCGCTTCTTCGAGCTCTAGTTGTTCTTCTGGTTGAAGAGCTTCTGCGGCCTCTGGCTCTTTGTACACGAGCTTGCGTCTAGGGGGAGGGGCTTTTGCTTTGACTGTGCGTGCTCCACTGAGCATGGCCTCTTCCATTTCTAAAGCCTTCTCGCTGACAGCGGAACCACCACCAGGCACAAGGGCACGTTCCACAGTTGAAGCGTCCTCGCTGACAGCGGAACCACCAGGCACAAGGGCACCTTCCAGAGTTGACGGGTTCTCGCTGACAGCGGAACCAATACCAGGCATAACGCCAGCTTCCATATCTGAAGCGTTCTCGCTGACAGCGGAACCTCCACCAGGCACAAGGCCATCGTCCACACACCGAACCTCACGACTCCGAGCTTTTGATCTGCGTGCTGCAGGGACCGCCATGGCGGCGGCGGGTCTTTTTTTTGGCGCCATTCTGTTTTAATCTATTAAAAACTGTCAAGATCAAGTTCATTGAGCTCGTAACCTGTATATTTCTTTATTGGTACAGTTTGGAACATTTTCATTTTCATTTATGCCTCTTCAGACATCCATCTCGCAAATGATGCTTGATCCATGAAGCTTTCAAACATACATCACATCTGATTTGGAATGCAAACACAAAAATCTGGCTGGCAGCCGAAAAAACATGGAGAGTAACTTCTTATTTATCTAAGACACATCGCTGGCCACGGATAAACCAAGTTGAATATATGTCATCAATAAACTATTTAATATGCCGTAAGAAAATCGAATCATGTCACATCAAATGTCGAGTCATATAGGTAAGCAATCAAATCATGTATGTCATTAGTTGTTAGTAATTAGTATACTTGTGGACAAATTGATGACAGAATAGGAACTTCCAGTTCACAGAAAGCGGTTTCTACTAACGCCTTCCTGAAATCTACCGTCCAAACATTGTATAATGTTGGGTGGAGTGATATTGCTGGAAAGTGCTAACTGGAAAGTGATGAGGGAATAAAAAGTTGAATATATACTGCAGGTACACCCCAAAAAAAAGGGACTCAGAACGTTCCGAGTTCAGAAAACATACGCCTTGAACAAACCTGGAAGGAAAATGGAAACCTATATAGCCTATAGCCTATAGCCTAGCCTTTACTTTAAAGCCTATAACCCTAGATGTAAAAGTGGACACAGTAACCTGTATTCCAAAAAATCTTTTTCAGCGGGGTTTCCATCCCAAAATATTTTTGACTAAAGTACTTGTGCATGTAGGAGTTTCTGCCATTAAGACACTTACAATAAGAAAAAAACCCTCATCATTTCTAGCACATTTTTGGGTCGCCCGATGCGAGCATGGTCGTGTCATGGGAGAAAAATTCATCCCTGCATCATTACAAAAAAAATCAACAATGCTGAAATTGGAATTTCTGCGTGGTGCTTCTCAACTAAACTTAAGCTGCAACACTACGGAAATACGGAAATTCGAATTTCTGCGTGGTGCCTGTTAACTAGAGTTAAGCTGCGCGAAACCAAGATAAGCTGCACCAAACCATAGATAAGCTGCGCCACTACGGAAATACGGAAATTCGAATTTCTGCGTGGTGCCTGTTAACTCGAGTTAAGCTGCGCGAAACCAAGATAAGCTGCACCAAACCATAGTTAAGCTGCACCACTACGGAAATACGGAAATTCGAATTTCTGCTACATATGTGTTGATCCATGTGTTGTAGAACCTTGGAAAACAAACATCTTACGTTTTGGTGCTACATAAATAAAAACATTGTTACGATTTAAATTAACATATCACATGTCATCCTTCTTCTGTTCAATTAATTAGGAAAAGTTCACTGGTATTGCTTCTGTGGGGTTGTAGAGAACAAAACCTTCGTGAAGTGATGACAACCTCAGCTGCTCCTTTTTTTTCGGAAGACACACCCAGCATTCGTCGCGTTTTGCCCAACAGTCTCCTTTCGAGACCTGCGTTGCTGTGAGCAGCGAAAAAAACTGGCTGTCAGCCGAAAAGAGGGCGAACGCATTGAAACTGGCTGTCAGCCGAACAGTGGCACTCGGCTACCGACCTAACTCTTACGGCCAGGCTATAGCGTGGAGGCCCTGGCTACCCCACACTCAAGCTTCCAATTTGTTGTTTGTACCTTGCCGATATTGAATCCTATCTATGTCTATGTCAATGTCTATATCTTTGTCTATTTCAATATTAGATTTATATCAAATTTAATATATTATCAAAACAGAATCTAATGTTTGTCTATTCTAGACTGCCATAGTTTTATAAATTGGAAGCTCGAAAACCATTCAAGGCAGTTCGCCGTAGCAGTGCATTGTCTCGCTGACAGCGGAACAGCACGCTGCCAGCGGGTCGGCGGCTCTGGCTGTCAGCCGGACAAGGCGGTGACGGGCTCTGGCTGTCAGCCGGACAAGGCGGTGACGGGCTCTGGCTGTCAGCCGGAGTTCGCAGTGACGCTGGTAGTCAGTCCCTCTCATCACGCCGGTCTCCTCCGCCTTTTCCTCCACCTCTGCCCTTGCCACCACGGAACCCGGCCGTCCGGTCTCTCCGACTTTGAGAAACCTGTTGGCCGGGAACGCGTGCTTGTCGGGAGCGCTCTGGAAACGCTTCCCGACTGCTGGGAGCTGAGCCCGCTCCCAGATTGGCACGCACACCGCCGGCTTCCCGCAGCACTGCCTGCAAAGCGGTATTCGCCATGTCCATGGCATGCCGACGGTTCCCCTGGTGGGCAGCGTTGACGTTGGCCCTGGCGGATAGCAATGCCAGCACGCAGTCCGTGGAAGAGACGCCAGCTGCGCGATGCAAAGGCGTAGCACCTGCAAACACAGGTGAAGTTAGGATGAAAATATACTTAGTCTGGCTGTCAGCCGAAAGATAGAAGTATGTTATGGGGGAACAGGTCAATCTTTGATTCATGATTGCAGACTAATACTATGTGACTATATGTGACTATGTTACTATGCTTGTAATATTCATTAATCATAGTAAATATTGTTTAATTAATTGAGAAAAATCTAGAGCCTATAGTCTAAATTCTATATTTAATTCATACTTGGCAAAAATATATAATATAATTTAACATAAATGTAATTTTAAATATGACTTACCTGAAACATTGTTGTAATTCCAAAATTAATCCAGTAATATTCTCATGTCACAGAACATTGGTCTTTGGGAAGCTGGGATAGCTAGGCTTTGCTGTCCAAGCAAACACCCAGTCTGTCAATGCTTCGAAACAGCACGTGCAACATGTGCTCTCGGACTTGCGCTCGGATAATGTTCTCGAGTCTCATGTAGGCCATGTTGGAACATATCCATGCACACATTTGACGCTGACTGCGCCAGAAAACAGTTCTCCTCTGGAAGCAGCACGGAGCTCACCGGATACTGCCTGCTCCAGAGCTCTGCTTTCAGACCGAAACACGTGGCTTTTGTTCTGGGGTTCCACCAGGGATACACAGCGAATTTCAATTTTAGCTTCCATTGCACAATGAAATGGAACAAAAAAACCTGAGCCTAGCGCACGCGTTGCACTAGGAAAGACTTGAACTGCTTTCCATTCTGGAAAGTTGCGGACAGAAGCAGGATGCCCAGAATTTCAAACAGTTCCTGCCACGAAGTCTCAACCTGAATCAAATGTGAGTACCGAAGCATCGTTTAGTACACAGCGGAGCGCGGAATAGGACTTCAACACTTTCGACATCATGCGATTGCAATTGCCAAAGTGATCCTGAGGGTTGATATAACTAACTACTAACCAAACAATGTGATTGACGATCTCTAGCACAATGGAGCGCGTCACACAGGTTGGAAGAAACATTGCTGATATAACCAAAAAGGGTGATTGATTTCTACTAAAAGCTTTACAGTAGACGCGCTCTAGCACAATGGAGCGCGTCACGCAGGTTGGAAGAAACTTTGCTGCTATAACCACACAATGTGATTGATTTCTACACATTTGCTTGAGGCAACGTCTGTGCTGGAGGGCGCAGCAAAGGCGTTCCCGCCAACCCAATCATGGTGGGGTTGGTCGCCGTTTGCACCTGATGAGGCAACAATTTGCACTGATTGCTATTCAAGTGAATCAGCAAATTGTGCACCTCATCCGCAATGACAATCGCGTTGTCAAAAACGTTCTTCGCTCCAACGCCCGCTGCAGCAACAGGATCAGCAGCAGCAACACAAAAAAATGACGCGCTCTAGCACAATGGAGCGCGTCACGCAGGTTGGAAGAAACCTTGCTGATATAACCAAACAATGTGATTGATTTCTACTAAAAGCTTTACAGTATGGAAGAAACTTTTTGCTGATATAACCAAAGACTGTGCATTGATTGCTACTAAACGCTAAAGTAGACGCGCTCTAGCACAATGGAGCGCGTCACGCAGGTTAGAAGAAACTGTGCAGGTTGGAAGAAACTTTGCTGATATAACCAAACAATGTGATTGATTGATTTCAAGTAAAAGCTAAAGTAGACGCGCTCTAGCACAATGGAGCGCGTCACGCAGGTTGGAAGAAACTTTGCTGATATAACCACACAATTTAATTGCTTTCTACTAAAAGCTAAAGTGGACGCGCTCTAGCACAATGGAGCGCGTCACGCAGGTTTGTCACAAACTTTGCTGATATAACCATTGTACTACAGGCTAAATAGTGAATAGTAAGTAAGGAGCCTTCTAACAAATAGGAATGCTGCATAGTGTCACCTACTAGTACTATACTAGACTGTACTCCACTGATATAAAATATTTCTCGCCTACAGGAAAACAAGAAAACCAAACGCGCTCCAGGCAAAAGGAGCGCGGCGCAGGCTTCCTGCCCAGTGTACCGTCTCTTTCCCTGCATCAAAAATCAGCTCTTGACACATTTCTTCAATCTCTGGACTGAGATTTTCCTATATGTGTCAAGACACTGATCTCTAGGGAGGAAACACGTCTCCCCATTGAGACTCTGGCCAGGTCGTGCCCAGTGCTGCCCTAGCCCTTTCTCATCAGAACTGCTTGCTGTTCACTCTGCTGTTGTACTTGATCCTTTAATTTATAATGTAGCATAATTTACAATTTATAATTAAACAATCAGATAATTCAATAAAAAAAATAAAAAAACAAATTGGAGGCACTGGCTGGCAGCCGTTACAAGTTAAAAATCATGAATCATAAAATAGGAATAAAACATCAAACATCTATTCAATTTACTTTGTAAGATTTGCGAAAGATGATTTACTTCAATTTCTAGAAAATTTTTCTTCCAATGCAACACAGCACATCAGACTCTATAGAGACAAGGGAAATGGCAAAGCACGCCAAATAACGCGGATTGAGACTGTCCGGTCGTCAGGCGGCAGGCGAGCGTGGCTATTGGCGCGGTCAACACTGACTTTGCACTGATCATACTCAGTGGCAGTCAGCGGCACTTCAGTCAACAGCAGCTCGCGTGGCCGTCTTGCTCCAGCAGTATCGCAAAAAACTGGAAGGTACCTTGCCAGATCTTTAGCAACCTTGCTGAAGTGAAGGCCTCTTTTCTTCCAGCTGGCGCTCGCAGGACAACTACGGCAGCGAGGTTTGAATCACATCATAAGATAAATCAAATATCATATACCATATTTCAATGATATTTTAAATCATCATACAATTTCAATAATATCAAATTTAATTTAATGTAATCAATAATCAAATCAAATTCAAATCACATTTTTTCTATAAGAATTTCTGATGGCATTGGGGCCGTGACTGTAGAAAAGAAACTGGCTGACAGCCGCAAATATTTCTATAGTCTACAGTCTATCAGTATAAGGCCTGGCTGACAGCCGTGCAGAAACTAGCTTATATAGCTGTTTAGCGAAAGTCTTTTCCTTGATCAATGAATCAAAGATTAAGTTGAAGTGGACCCCATAATACTTCAGTTCATTTGGTCTTCTGGCTGGCAGCCGGAAAAAAAATCAGCACAATGCCTATAATCCCTCGCCTCTGGCATCTCGGGCCTCCAAGTCTGCTGCAGCTGCGATCAAACGCTCGCAGCAAAACCTTCGCAAGGCTCCGCTGTCGTTGCCCGCGCAAACTTGGTGCAGAGGAAAGACACCTCCAGGTCGGGCGTTGGGCCCACTGACCACATTGACGCACTGGCTGGCAGCCGAAACCACGTCCGAGATCAACGTTTTCGTGATCCCTTGCGGGCTGACACGGATGTCTTCGGCGAGGAGGTGCAGGACTGTCTGCTCGTTCTTGGAGTCTGTGACCTGACTAAGCCCATGCCGCTGCAGCCAAACCTCCAAGCCTCTCTCAGCGTCCATTGCCTCCAAGGCATCCTCCAGCGCCTTGCGTCGAGCACTCCACTCAGCGTTTGCGCGGGCTTTCGCGGCCGGGCCTTCCGCAGGGGAAGCGGTGGCTGCAGGGCGCTTGGAGCTCTGGCTGACAGCCGAACTACCCTGCTTGTTGAAGGCCTTGCTTTTGCTTTCTGGTCTGGCAGGCAGAGGCTGTGGTGCTTCATCATCGCATAGTACTTCTTCCATTGCCTCGTCGGGAGGAAACACCTCCAGTTTCAGCCCAACTGGCTCTGGCTTCGGCCTGGGCGAACCGGGGCGCCAGACCCTTTGACATTTCTTGCTATCTCTGTGCCAAAACCCCTTTTCCTGCCTCTCCGCACCCTCGGTGTCAGCAGCAGCAGGAACACCAGCCACCATGCTTTCGCTGCCAGCAGAAGCAGCACCAGCCACCATGCCTTCGTCACCAGGTCCTTCTGTTTTTGCTTTCTCGCTGACAGCGGAAGCAGCAGCAGCAGCCACCATGGTTGCGTCACCCTCTCCTTCTGTTTCTGCTTTCTCGCTGACAGCGGAAGCAGCAGCAGCCACCATAGTTGCGTCACCGTGTCCTTCTGTTTCTGACTTCACGCTGACAGCGGAAGCAGCAGGAGGATCCACATTGCTTTCCTCGCCGGCGTCCTGTTCTGTGTCGGCTGGGCTCGTTGGCGACAAGGGTTTCTCTTCCTTGGCAGCAGAAACTTCTTCCCCAGTCTGCGGTATCTCGCTGACAGCGGAACCCAAGGCAGTGGCCGCACCCAAACCAGAAGTTTCTTCTTCTTTCACAGCAGCTTCCAAGGCTTCATTTTGCCCTTCCTCGCTGACAGCGGCAGGCTTCGGCCTCGGGATCGCCTTTGGTGTTGAGCCAGAAAGCACCACGGTCTGGCTTTCCAGCTCCGATGCCTCAGGCACGGGCAAAGGTGGTGGAACAGCCTCGTCTTCCATTGCGTAGGTTGGCGGCACAGCCTTCGTTTTTGAAGTTGCACTCTTCAAACCTTCTTCTGGAGTGACGATGACCGGCCTCCACGAGCTTCCGGTCGCCCTGCCTTGGTCCTCGTTGCTCTGCCTGACAGGCGGACTGGGCGAAGCAAGCACGTTTTTCACGGTTGCCTCGGCCCAGAACAACGCTTCCCGGCACCCCCTGGCATCGCGCACGTCCGGGTCAAAGTAGCCTGGCCAAACCGCCCTCAGCCCTCTGACGTAGCGGAGGGCCGATTGGAGGCTGTGTTCGTACCCGTGGCAAGCCAAAAGCATCGCGAAGAAGAGAGGGCTGTGGTGGTACCCGTCTCTGCAATGGATGACCACCGTCTCCTTTGCATCCACGAGCTTGGGGAAGTGCACGTTCAAACCGTGCCATCCCTTGGACCGGCCTGACCGGTCCGGCCCAAACATCACGCAGATGCCTTGCCTCCAGGTAGGTACGCAACCTGCTGGGTATTGCGCCTGGCTGTCAGCCGAATGCGCAATCTCCCACACCCACCCCGGTGGCTTCCAGTACCGCCACTGGGGGTCCTCCACATCGCGCCGGCATGCGAGGATGACCGTCGCCCCTAGGATGCTGACCACCGTGGCCTCCTCGTATTCCACCACAGAGACCGGCATGGCAAGGCTTTGCTGCTGTGATTCTAGCTGGCAGCTGTACACAGCAACAACACTGGCTGAAAGCCGGACGGTTCTGGCTGACAGCCGAACGCTTCTGGCTGACAGCCGTAAAAGCGCAAAAGAAAAACAGAGTTACGTTTTTTTCATTTGTTTCTTAGCTATTGATACGAATTGCGATAGATGCTTTTATCTTGTTACGTTGTATTGTGTGACTGTGACTCAGACTGTAACTTACGTAACTATATTATTATATAGACTTTTGCCTCTTACGATATCGCTAACATGTGAAATTGATGCATTTCAATTTGTGAAATTTTGAATTGAACATATCATATCATGTCATCATATCATCATCATATCATCATATCGACATTATAATATAGTCATGAGTCATGAGTCATGTTGTTTTGATGTCAATGCGTGTGTGTCTGTGTGACGTTGTTGTGAATGCGTGTGTGTCTGTGTGTCCTTGTTGTGAGTGTGTGTGTGTGTGACGTGTGTTGACATTTGTTGCGGACAACACTGTCTGTTGATGAGCCAAAATGCCACGACAAGTCAAGAATCAAAACTGCGTACTTGCAAATGCCCACAAATCTCCAGTTGACCTTGAAGGGGTTCAACAATCCTGACGGTTTCAGCTGCGGTTTCACTTTTTGCAGAAAACAAACGGACTATCCAGATCTACTATTATACAGTACTAGGACCTATTGCTTCCCTTTCAGGTGATGCACAAGTGCACAAAAAACACGCGTGATCTGGCTGGCAGCCGGAGGTAAAACCAACAGAAATTGATAGCCACAACACTTATTATCATATCATGTCCCATACACTCAAAGATCATGTATCATTAAATTGAAAATTAAATCAATCAATTTCATGAATCATATGTATCTGAATAGAACCGTGTTATTTCCTCTCTGATTTCGTATGATGCAGGTGCAAATGTGCCGCAAAATCCCTCTCTCACGATTCATCAGGGCCAGGGAACGTGTTTTTGTGCTTGGCTTGCAAGCCTAAGTCTCGTCCACGGGGTAGATGCAAACCTTGATGAAACCAAGCCAACAGCTTGTCACTGCTAGGAATACGGTTGATGCGTCGCATGATCTGGCAGCCATGCAGGCTGCAGTAGACAGAAAATGCTTCTTGTGGCTCGCCCACTCGCAAGAGCGTGATTCTTCCAATGCAACTTCTTGGCTCCACATCTGTTCTGTAAATGCGGCCATCCGCCTCTTGCTTCAAGGCAAAGTGTTCAGCCTCAACTTGCGCAGCAGTGTCTTTCTCCTCGCTGACAGCGGTACGATCGACACGGAGTGGTCGGGACCCAGAGGCATCCGCGTGACAAGAACGTTCTTCCGCCATGTCATCAACATCCTGACTTGGCACATCCATCATGCGAGACACCTCCAATTCTACCACCTCCTCTGCGTGACCTGCTTCTGGACTTGCTGCGAGATCAAGCTCTTCGTCCCAATCTTCAAGAAAAGACTCGGCATCCACTGGCACCTCTACCTCTGATGTGTCTGCAGTAGCAGGGGCCTTTTTTCGATGCCGTTTCCTGGGCTCTTTGAGTAGAGCTTGTTCACTAAAACCCTTGGTCACAGACAAAATTTTCTGGAGACTTGGATCTTTTCTGCGAGCTTCGGCAACGTCCTTTTCCATCTGGAACAACGAGTCCATCTCCAGTATCTCGAACTGAACCATGCTTTGGTAAGTGTACACTGCTTTGAGGCAGTCTACAGGCCCTGCGCCGGCATCCTCCCACTCCGCCCAAATGTCCACCACTTGCTGCTGAGACATCAAATTTTCCATGCTGGGTGACAAGTCCACAACGTCAGAAACGCATGGCCGTTTGCTCACAAACTTTGCGCAATATACCTGCCCATCGTGCAAAGCACATATTTGAAGAAGCCAAACTCCTCGAAAAGGTACTTCTTCGTTCTGCGTGCCAAGGAAAAAAAAGGCAACTGGCTCCACATTTCTTCTGGCTCCGGTGGTTTTGCTTTTGTCATGGCCGCCCAGCGGTTCAAATGTTTTCGTCTCTTCTCCATCTTGGCCTGCAGTTCTTGGTCTAGCCGTTGCATACATCCAGGCCCTTTGCACGTCTCAGAATGTTGGAAAGACGGAAGCTGCATAGGAGTACATGGGTATTCTTCAACTCGATTCCGCCAAGCGTCTGCCCAACCCTTGACATGTTCTGAGACATCCTTCATTGCGTCGGGACGCAATGGGTAGTCCTTGTCCCCACATCCTGGCCACACATCAACCGGGCTAACACCAACCCTCCTTGGCACTGGATCTTCGACTGGCTGCAAAGTGTGGGCTCTTTCCTGTAAAGACCTCTGACGCCACGCTTCCTTGTCTTCAAAAGACATACGCCCCCAGAGTTCGGAAGCTCCACGCATATGCGCTCCAAGCTTTCTCTGGGAAGCCAAGAAACAGGTCCACCCGTCCGTACGACGAGGAATTCTCGCTGGCAGCGGAACGCTGCTGGCAGCAGCAGAAGGACTACGCAAGGCGCAATCCAAAATAGATTTCGACTCATCCAAAACATGCTGAGCTGCAAGAAGAAATTGTTTTGGCTCATTGCCAAAAGTGGTTTGTCGTCGCACATGGGATCGCGCAAAACTTTTTTCGCTCACCATGTTTGTCATCGGTGCGACTGTCAGCAAGCGACGAATTTTCTCCAGGAAGTTTGGATGCAACACATCTGCAACAGTGCGTAAGCCCTGGCGCAGATACGATATGATCGGGTCTCTGTGCCTGCAAAGCGTTAGGAACTCCTTGGCAAGGTAAGTTTGCTCGTCAAGGTCTCCTTCCAAAAGTTGGCCGAACTTCCAAGGCCACTGCTGAAAAGGCAACACCAACCGTGTGTGAAGCTGTCCTATTTGAATCCAAACCGGAACAGAAGCCAGCAAGCACATGTTCGTGTCCCAAGTCATTTCCACGGAAAGTGCATCCCAACAATCGTGCTGATGATCCAGGAGGCGTGCGCACATCTCCTTGATGGTTTTGATCACAGGGGATTTGGATGGCATAGCAAGCAGTAACACCATAGCCTCGGGCGTGTCCCCAAGTCTGGCTGAGCCCATTGCAGCCCACACCGATGCGCTGCCACCTGTGGCCGTGCTAAAAAATTGGCCCAAAATCTTCAATGTCGGCTGCATGGAAAGCAAGGTCGCGACCAATTTGTGGGGCGTGGCTTTTGCCAAAAGGAAACGATGAAATTTCTTCACACGCGCGAATTCTTCTTTTTTCCACATGTCCTCATCTTTGATGGTGCTGCTGTCCCAAGGTACGTCAGTCACATCATCGTGGCCAACCGCAAAGATAGGCCCTGCCAAAGCAGGAAACAAATTTCCCAAACACAGCAAAGGAGCAAACCAACACAGCACTGGCGCAATTTTTGTCCACTTGTTCCATGCCGGTATTGCAGGAGGAGAATCCAGGAACAGTGTGCAGAGGTCCTGGTAGATATCATCCACAATTGCCTCCTTGCTGGCATGACAGCCGAATGGGCAAAAATGTTTGAGACCAGCAGGTAGAAGCCAGTTCTTCAATCTTTGCCAGGCCTGCGCCCGCTTTGTCCTGATCATTGCACTTTGTTCATGCCCTTGCACAATCAAAGGCCAATGCAGGTTCCAAACTGCATGTGCATGCAATCGCTCCTGTCTAGTCGGCTCTTCGTACGCTATAGTCAAATTTTCAGCAATGTAGGCCTTCAAGCGCTTTCTCAGGAGGTCTTGATAGCGCGCACGCCTCAAAAGCAATGACCCACAATACAAGGAAGACATAGAACCAGAGCATGCCAGACTTGCAGTCAAAGCGATGCAAAGCTGGTGCATGCGGCAAGGACATCCCAAGCATGGCACTTCCGCAGCCAAACATCGCCTCAATCTCAGACAGCTGCCAAAACTGTCTGTGTTCAAAAAGAAAACGGTGCTGGAAGCTTTGGCTGACAGCCTAATCAAGTTCAAAGGTAGCCGTTTCATCAGACCCGCGTACAAATCTTCTGTCGTCGTTCCCTCTAACAACACAGTTGGCAAGACCACGGTCAACTGCTCCATTGACAGATTGCCCGGTTGTTGAGAAGACCTTGCTCTGGCTGGCAGCCGAAATATTCGCATATGCACAACCATGACCTGCACCTGCTCACCACGGGTTCTGATTTGCACGGGCTCTTGCGTTTCATCCAATGCAAATTCAACCCATTGTTCCTTGACCCAGGGAAGTTTAAACAAGGCATCCTCCTGAACGCGCATGAAGAGCTCAGCCACAGCGTGCCGTACCCTGTTTACATGCGTGTGGCTGCAACGCATGTGACGGGCCCATTCCCGGGCACTAGCAATGTTGGGCGAAGCTGTTTTTCCTGACTTCTTGTTCGACTTGACAGAAGTCTTTTGTCGCAGGCGCCGACTGGGCTTTTGAGCCTGCTTGCGGTAGCCCCAACACACCCGAGCAAGGGCTGCTGGAACCCATTGTTTGTAAGCTCCACTTTTTCTCTTCTCCCCTCTTCTTGGTCTGCCTACAGGCCTTCCAGGCTGACAGCCGGCCTGCAAAGCTTCAAGGTCCAAAATGTCGGATTCTGTTTTGGCATGGTCAGCATTGTACTTTCTCACAATTTCTTGAACCCGCTGTGTCATCTTCAGTTTGGTCGAAGCAGCAGCACGTGCTTTTTTATGCAAACGCGCAATGTGACAAGAAACATGTCCTCTTCTAGGAACATGGGCTTCTGCACGCCGCACTGCTGCAAGCACATGGTTGACGGAGTCCAAAACCCCATCTGCGTCGTCCATTGCTGGAGTCTCAACGACTAGAAAAGAACAGGAAATCAATTTCCGTCAATTCTGTTTCAAATAAGTGAAAAAATTGCAATTTTGAATGAACTTGAAGTAACAAAAAGCTGATCAAACTCATGACTCATGACTTATGACTCCTTCATTTTGACATCTGCAAATTTCCGGCCAAAAGTTACAAAAACACAACGACTCAAGAGCTTCTGCAAAATGCGCAATCCAAAACAGCCGTCATGTTTTTGCTGTTGAGCGCATGGGTGCAAATCCTTTTACTCGTATACACGGTCTGTTCCAACTGTCAGTGTCAGCCGGAAAATCAGCAGATGCCATATAAGCATCATTGCCGCAATTGCCTGTCCCCAAAGCCATCAGCCAGATCTCAGATTTCGGCTCACAGCCAGATGTCAGATGTCAGATTTCGAAATCTTACATCTGGCTGTCAGCCGAAAATCTGAGATATGTGGCTGTCCGCCGGAAATCTGACATCTGGTTCTCTGCCGAAATCTGACATCTGGCTGTCAGCCGGAAACGCCAGATCTAGGTATCAGCCGCGAAAAGTGAGGCAGCCAGTCAGCCGCCAAAGCGAAGCATGGTTGCAACAAACGCCGCCATGAGTTACATTCCAACAGCTGCGGGTCACACTCGTCGAAAATGCGCAAAGCCTCCTGAAAAGTGTGATATGCGCTTTGCAACTCCGAGAGCCTCACACTTGACAGTTTCTTTCCAACAGGCATTCGAGCGAGTTCTGGTCGAAACTGACAGAATGGCACAACAGGAGTCAGTCTCGCAGGTGATTGAGGTGCGACAAATCCAAGTTCAACATGCATCTTCAGCTGCCACAAAGCGACTCTGCCCGCTGCAACCACCACACTGTCCTGCAGATTGTCTTGAAGGTGTTCGGCTAAAAAACCCAACATTGTTTCCACCGTGGTCATCTCCCCCAGAATCACATTGACAAAAGCCTCCGATTCATGTCCGCCACCCGCCCACAAATCGGCCAGCTCCTCAACTTCTTCTCCTTTCACCACGTAAAGGGACAGGAGCCTCGCCATATCGTCAGCAAACGACATGTGTAAGCACGCGCTCGGAGGCAACAGCGTCGTTTGAAGCAAGCTTAACACAAACCAGCTGCAGTGCGTATCACACGGCAAGCAATGATTCAAAACCAATTGGCACCCAACAAAAAAAAACTGAATCAGAAAAAATCTTGAGTGGTCTTTGTTTCTGATGTCTTTGTACACAAATTTTTCAGCCATCCGAATCAAAGCGCCTTTTTTTGTCAACCTCTATAGTCTATAGGTTTGAAGCCGTGTCACTGAAGGTCAACGTCTGGCTAGCAGCCGCATTCCCCTTCCACGCTCGCCTCTTCCTCCTTGACACTGTCACTTCGGTCAACGTCTGGCTGGCAGCCGCATTCCCCTTCCACGCTCGCCTCTTCCTCCTTCACACTGTCACTTCGGTCAACGTCTGGCTGGCAGCCGCATTCCCCTTCCACGCTCGCCTCTTCCTCCTTCACACTCAACAAGTCAAGGTCCTCCTCGCAGCCACTTTCGCTGTTCAGGCCCCACTCCTCCGAAACCTCTGCCAAAAATTGTGCCATTTTTTTTCGCTGCATTTCCGCATCCTCTTGATCATGTCGATCCTGGCTGGCAGCCCGAGGAGCTACAGTGACTTCAACTAAAACCTTGTCAGTGGGAAGACTCAATGCTGTTTGCACCTCCTGGTCAACCAAAGGAATGAAAACTCGCTGCGGACGAAGTTGGCACTTAATCTCGGGCATGCTTGCTTTGCTTCGAAGACGTTTTTCCGGAGACCAATTTAAGGGTGATTGCTGCGCGCGATTGGCAGCCATCTGTTTCTCGAGCTTTCGTTTTGCCCGGGCCTCGTTGAATCTTTGCCAATTTGAGCGGCCACTTTTTTTTTTCTTCCGCCCCTGGTCCATGTCCGTTTCTAGCTGACAGCTGAACGCAATTCAAGCCACAAAACTCTAGCCAGAAAGCTGCTGTTCATAGTAAATATTGGTGCTCAGTCTGTTTCATTCCTACAAGAAAAAACATCCGACTGTTGACCATGATTGCAACAGAGTCCTTTTTTTGAATAAAAGCAAAACTTGTCCTCCTCTTCTGTTTCTGGAGAGGAATTTATATTACTCAACCGTTCAGCGGAAAAGCGGAGATTTATTCATTTTTGGTGTCATTTGCTTGACAGAAATTCATGTTTTCAGGATGTCAACGGAAATTCGGAAAATCCTGAATTTCTGCAGTGCTTTCATTTCCTTGACGGAAATTCATGTTTTCAGCATGTCAACGGAAATTCGGAAATTCATGAATTTCTGCAGTGCTTTCATTTCCTTGACGGAAATTCATGTTTTCAGCATGTCAACGGAAATTCGGAAATTCATGAATTTCTGCAGTGCTTTCATTTCCTTGACGGAAATTCATGTTTTCAGCATGTCAACGGAAATTCGGAAATTCATGAATTTCTGCAGTGCTT
>OMLO01002000.1_pt1 | contig 16119 bp, 21 predicted proteins | sample 1674811 | NCBI WGS metagenome assembly OMLO01 (sample SAMN06265003, study PRJEB25207) | coral metagenome | isolation source: Coral host | place: Mexico:La Bocana,Puerto Morelos, Mexico | collected 2008-11-13 | reverse complement strand
GGACTGGCCGACGCCTGTTGAGAACCTTCGTTCAACAGCGCCCTTCCGTAGCCTCGGCTGCTGATCGTGGCCGCTTTACGCATTACCTAGAGAATCCAACCTTGTTCTTGGGACATCGTTTCTCCAAATGGCATCGCGACCTTGCCATTTGTATCAACATTGTCTTCTTACATCGTTTGCAACACATCTGCAGGCCTGCACATGGCAGCTGCCTAAACTGCGTGGCTTTCATGTTGTTTGCATGTAGAAACTGCATTGCCAGGATTGAAAGATCCCAAGCTGAAGTAGCTGAAGTCTAGAAAGCCTGTGCGGCTCTTGCTTTTGTACATGTAGTGGCATGCGCCATGAAACTTGAGCATGCTAAACACAACATTTGGACGGAAGGCCTTCCAAATGTTTTTTCTGTGTAAAATGTGTGTGTGTGCAAACGCTACGAAAGGTTTTTTCCCAGGCAAACCTTTCAATTTGTAAACTTTGTTTCCCAACTTTGGGTCCATTTTTCCTGGGGGGGTCCACTGCCTATAGTTTTTTCAGCTGTAAGACGATGTTTTTCAATCGCTTGTCCGCGGCTTCGACGTGCATGTGAGACGGCGCGTTCGGTGCGGTGCCAACATGTTCAATTGCAAAGAACAGTGCAGAATTATCATGATAAATTACCAGTATTTTTTTAAGTTTTTCTCCATGCATGGATTTGTTGTAAGATTCCAACCACCAAAACCTTATCCCATATACATCCGATATAGGTCCAGTTCTGGACACATTTTAAACCATGTTCAAAAAAGCATGGAATAACCTTACTGTTCCAGCGTGCCTACAATTCATGACATCGATCATGGTCCCATTTTTGCCCTGATACGGCAACCCGGCATGAGACGTGAGACTGGTGTGGGAATCTGCGTGGCTGAATCTTTTGGAAGTTGTTGAAAGAATCATTCAATATGGTAACTGAGTTTCACAAACATCACCCAAGCACATGATGACCGGTTGTTTTGAAATACCTCCTGCCAAAACAGGTTTGAAACCCGATGAAAAAATCCAAAAACCGAACTCAAGGGAATTCATTGTTTTGATTCTGATGTTTATTTTTTTCAATTCTTAAAGGAGAATTTTCACTACATGGATTACTTGTACCTCTGCTCTTCGCTCAGTTCATCCTGCGTCCCTCCTGAGGCGGCAAAGGGTGCAAAGCGGAACGTGTGTGACACCAACGTCAAGTGCCCCCTTCGAGGGGAGTGGCAATTGTCTTTGGTGATTTTGGTTCTTGGGTTTACAATTTGGAGGTGTAGAAATAAGTTGATTTGCGATTGGTCCCTTTCCATGTCTCAAAAAAAATGGACGCATTTACATTCATAGTTCCAATTCAGACCCTGGAAGATTAATCTGTAGGAATGTGTACCCGTCATAATTTTGTTGCCGCTACGGTAGCTGACTATAGCCCAAGCTGGAACAGTCTGATACCGATAGCCCGTTGTCCTGAACAATGGCTTTGGTGGAAGTGGCTGGTGATGCCGCTCCTGAACAAGTTGAGAGTGAACTTGTGAGTGCCATGCCATGGCGTTCCATCCGTGTTAGTCTTAGATTTGGTCTCATTACTTGCTACAATATGTGAGATGTGGTGCATGTCCACTACTGATACTGTAAGTGTAGAATTGTTTCAACATATATGTTTTTCTCCAAATGGGTTTGCTCTTCTCTGAGGGCCCGGAAAGATCAGTTGGACCCAGGAGTCTGTGGTGACTTGACAGCCTTCATAAATTCAAAAGTTTGGGGATTTAGCATCAAATTGAAACAAGAGATGCAGCTTCATTTTTCGATATAAATCATGTCCTGGATCCGGGATAACTACATGTTTTTCACCAGTGACTTTCGGTACCCCATTGAAAGAAACCTGGCATGTATATTCACATAGTATCTGGTGTTCAGTCAAAAAAAAAACTTCACTTACCCCAGGAATCTTTGGCGACAGCAATTCGTGTGTCTTTGCCGCCGCCGGTGCTCGCTGTCTTTGCCGAAGAAAGCTATAAGGGTGGGGCCCTACTTGTTTTGCCGCAAAGCGGAGCCTTGCAATATCCAACTGCCTATGAGGTTTCCCTTAACTATAGCTGGTTGCTTCCAATTGTCCGAATGTGGCCAAACAAGGCCATGGTGATCAAAAATGTCATGGGTAAATTGTCATGGCAAGTTCTTTGGATAGTAAACAAAACCAATGTATTAAAAATCATCTATCGTTTTCTGATAGTAAACCGCAAAGATAATAGTAAAAAAGGACGTTGTTTTTGAGATAAAATACTTTGCGTTTGCTTGAAGGTAAACCACCAAGATACTACGCAATAGAAGCTTCTTTAGACAGTAAACCACCGAGCGGAACACCCAATTAGTTCCTGCAAACACACAAGGGATATCAAGGGATGTGATACGAAATATCATCTATATACGTTTGGGTGTGCACAAACCTCTACATTTGCATGATGCTAATGATGGGATATATGAATCGGTTGTCCCTGATTTAGGTACCATCCGGTTACTACTTGGCGGATGTTTTTTTGAGATTGGATTGCCAACTTGGCAAGAAAATGTTTCGCCCCAGTCTGAAGCTGAAAGAGAATCGGGTCACTTTGGCCTCTCTAGAAGGGGTCAAGGCCAAGCGTCTCCTTGGTGCACTTCGCACCCTTTGGCGAAGCTCCAAGAAGTATGGACAAGATGACAAGATCACGCACTTAAAATCTTTCTTGCTCCCATCACCAAAACGCGAACCAAGGCATGCTGGTGATGATGCTGATGATGATGATGCAGCACTTGAGGCTGTTCACGATGGAGATGATGGTGGGGCTGTGGCTGGCGGGGATGATGGTGAGGGAGGTGAACCTTCGCCTGGTAGCGTTTCTCTTTCACCATCCAGCAATGATGTTGGGGATGATACTTCCATCAAGGGTAGCTCTGCTGATGATGATCTGGATGGAGATATGGATGAAGCTGATGGTAATGTGAAGGGTATGGGTGAACCTTCCAGTCCCAATTCATCTCAAGATGTTCCTGTTGAAGTGGGATCCTCGCAGGATTCCTCTGAGCTCAATGCCCCAACCCTTCAGTTGGGGGAACCTTCTGATGCCGAAACCTCTGAATCCGAAACCAAGTCTGAAGATATGAGGGATTCCCAAGTTCCAGGGGCTGGGTGGCTTGGTCGGGCAATGATGCATTTCCGTGATGAAGAAAGGATGGAACAAATGATTGAAAAGGAGGAACGAGAGATTCAAAGGGTTTTGTGTTATGTTAGGAGGGACTTGAATGAGCAAATTGACAAAGAGACTGTGAACAAGGGCTGGGAGGAATATGAACCTCTTTGCATAAGTGCTATCAGAAAGCAGGGTTGCGAAGCTCATGGTATTCTTGCGGAGCCCGAATTCTTTTTCAAGTGGGCTTTCCCTGAGGACCCCCTTGGTTTTCTGGGAGCTAGTGTACGGAAACAATACGTGGGGTTGTAGTTTTTAAATGATAAGAAGGCGCAGCAGGCGTGTTATACTGGGATTTACATGGGAAACGGAATGGATACGCGTTCTATCTTAAACTGTTCTGTTTCCGCAGGACCGCCCTCGACCTGCAAGCTCGGCTTCTTTGAAGGAGGAGGTGCTTTACTGGGCTTTACATGGGAAACGGAATGGATACGCGTTCTATCTTAGACTGTTCTTTACTGGGCTTTACATGGGAAACGGAATGGATACGCGTTCTATCTTAGACTGTTCAAGCTGTTTCCGCAGGACCGCCCTCGACCTTCAAGCTCGGCTTCTTTGAAGGAGGAGGTGCTTTACTGGGCTTTACATGGGAAACGGAATGGATACGTTTTCTATTTTCTATTTTAGACTGAATTCACTCGCTTTCTAAAATAGATGGTTTTTGTCGGTGTGCAGCTCCCAAACATCAACCTTCTGTGATTTCTTAATCCGCCATTGGACACACCGCTCCAGGTGCAGCAGCCCTTCAACAAGGCTCTTGGGATGATGCAGCTCAAAGGACCCGAGGTTTCCGATGATGAAACCATGATCACTCCTGCAGCAAAGAAGCCACGTCTTGCAGAGCATGTCCTGCACGGTGTCAAGTCCACACCACCCCCTCCTGTTGGACCACAAACTGTTTCTTGAAGAAATGTAGGTTGAAGAATGTTAACTATAATAATCACGTTTTTCATTGATGTTTACTTTGAGAAATCTTTCTTTAAACATAGAACTTTTAGGCCCTATAGTCTTTGGTCCATCCATTTGGAATTGCTATACACCAAGGCCAAAGCAATGTCTGCTGTGAAGTTGGAGGACAGGATGCAAGAATTGGGTGGGGAGAGAGGCACACCTCTTGCCACCTTCCATGGCTATGACTTGAACAAAATTGGGGTCCCCATGGATGCCAGACCTGTAGCTGGCAGCAAAAATATGGGAAAGCATGGGTACACCATTCGATCAAGCAACAATGCTGCCCCTCATTTGAAAAGAATTGCAGGTCAAAATTTGTGTTTGTTTCCACCAATGTACTTAGTGATTTCAAAACACCAGTATTTCCCATTGTTTGTTGTACCAACCCGTTCTATCTCCTAGGTTGTGGAATGCCTTCTCAAATCTCGGGCATTTGTGGTCAAGAAAGTTGCAGCCAACTGTGATGACCCGTCCTTAAAGGCTGGCCAGGTGACGTGGAGCAGAGCAAGTTTGGAGGAGTTGTTCCAGCCTGGGCTGAAGCAAAGCGTCGCTCAGGCTTCTGACCGACAAGAGGTCAGAGTAATGTCTTGGGGTGAGCATGTCTGAGGACATGTTTTGATTTTGCCGTGTTACGGGGCTGCCACATAGATTCAGGCACTTCCTTAGGATGTTGGATGCGTGATGACTTGTGGCTTTTAGGATTCTATTCAAGCATTGAACATCTGTGAATCGTCAAGATGGAAAAACAACAGCGGAACTCTGCATTTTGCATTGCAATTGAAGATTCACCACCATTCCCCCAAAACCCCTTAAGTGATCCAAGTCTATTGGCAAGTGACGGCAGTAAAGATTAAACAGGTTCTTTCAAGTATATAATAGGCCTTTTTTGAACACTGCCTCCCTTATGGCTTGCTCCAGGTACTTTCATCTCCCAACAGCTGGTCTTCAAATGGAGGACATGTTGCGCATATCCGGTGGACTCAGAAAACATTTTGTGATGCCAGCAAAAACATTTGATTCAAGATCGATATATCAATGGTTGTGACAGATATGTCAATATACCACAGGTGTAATGGGAATACAATATATAGATATTGATATATATATATATAAAAGAGAGAGATAGTGTTATGTAATGGTACTTAAACAAAATGGGAAGTTCCATCTTAAACAAAATCCATGGAATACCCACGCATAGGAATTCACATGTTGAAGTTTGTTTCCAAACAGAATCTTAGGCTCACAGTCCCGAAAATCGCACTTTGTGTTTTTGCCATGGGGAAAGGTGGTGGTGTGAGCAAAAGGTCAGACCCGTGCCGAAAACGGTTGCCCTTCCACAATGAATCCCTACGTCATGATGAGAGGTTTCCCAAATCTGTCAAGTCAAAGCAAAAGGCTTGGCTACTTTCAGGGCTTAGGGCTTTGAAAGCACCTATTGTAGCTTGAATATGTTGAATCAGAGTTTAACTGAACTGTTTGATGATATCAAAATATCAAACTTTGGGGGGCTTTCTATTTGGTACCTTTTGAATCAGATTCGGGGCCCAGGTATTTGCAACATTGGTGCATCTACTGTTTTCTGTGGAGAACCTTAACTTTGACAAGATGATTGATCATGTGGAAACTTTTGCTGGCCAAATGAGCTGTACACGTGCTGAATGGAGTGTTACTTGTCCAAAAGTGCAAGAAGTCTAAAAATACGTTATGATGAATACTTGTTTCTATGGAAGATCATGGTAGCCATTGAAAAATGAATAGTTTGTTGGGGACTGATCAGCAGGGTGAATCCCAAAACTTTAACCTTTTATTGGGGTGTCGATTCTCACATCAACTGTTTTCTTCAACCATGGGGTAATAGTTTTGGCTCCTTTAAAACCACAAGCCATACCAACTGCTGAGGCCGGACGTGACGCAGCGGCGTTCGACATTTGCATCGACGAGAAGAGAATGGACCTTGCCACACCGGCAGGGTTCGCAAACGCCCTCTGGGCTGTTTGTAGTCTTAAGCCCGGGTCGGGTTATTTAACGGCCCCAGTGTGCTCCTCTTTTGTTATCGTGACTCTTTTCTAAATAGTAAAGGTGTTGTTGGGGGCCTCAATATGTATGTTTGTTTGGGGGTCGATTTGGTTGTGTTCCATTGATTCGAGTCATCAAAACCATACTAAACCCAAACTAAGGAGTAGAGGAAGCACGCACAGATCGAGGACAAACCCACTTGGGCGCAAGGATTCACCCTCTTGCCGACTAGGTAACCTTCTGTGTTGCCGTGCCTTAGTGTTAGTAATCCTGGCTGCTGCAAAAGGGGTGTTCTATATTTTAGAACAACCCCAATCGAGCTGCATGGAGTACCACCCTCTATTCCAACGGATGATCGCTATGCTAGGGGTACGCAGAATTTCCATAGCCATGTCGGACTACGGGGGCCCCACTCCGAAACGGACCCTGCTATACACCAGTGCCTTTGAGGATTTGAAGGTTAATACCATTTTGTTTTTGTACAGGGAAAACGGATTGTAGCAAGAAACAAAATGATGAATCATATTGTTTTGATAACTTGTCGCTCATTCAACTGCGAGGCCATTCTGAAATTGATGCCATTCGTGAGTTTACAGTCCCACCACGGCTGCAAAAGAAAGAAATGGTAGTACGATATTTCAACAAGAAGGGGGAGCGGAGGTGGCATGGAGGACGTGACCTAAAAGGGTCGCAATCTTATCCAAAGGAGTCCCTTCCTGTTTCTTTTAGTATTGTTTTTCTTTCCATGATATGTTTGTTTCATGGAAAAAATGTTTGAAGAGCCAGGGATATATAGATATGTAAATAAGACCTTTTTCCATAGTGCCCATGCAAGCCCATTCTCCCACACAGCCTCCAAGGTTTGGAGTTGCAGTTTCCTCGGTGCGAACGAAGTTTCAGAAGAAGATTCAGCATCGGGCACGTGAGTTTCTCCGAAATGCCCGAAAGAGTGATTCACAGTATGATCTCCGTCCCAGAGTCAATAGGGCTTGGCTAGCAGGGGCTGATTTGCAATCTGTTTTCAACTTTTTGAGTTCACAGTAACAAATGACTTGGAACTCGTTTAGGGATGAGAATCTGTGGCCGGCTGTGTGAATGCACATCGCCCCAATTCAATTTCGGAATTGCAACTACTGGTTCTGGGTGAAAAAGTGGTCATCCGAATATAGATTCTAGATGATGGTGCTTCCCCTATTTTCTCCCGAACGGTTTGATGTTTTAGGGACATATCATAGGTGCCAACCATAGTTTGTACTGTACCCAAAATTACATATGGGAAATCGAAGAACCACAAATCAAGCTTCCATATGGACAAATCCAGGTATCACAAATGCTTTCTTCCAAAACATCAAAAAGTATCACAAATGGGAGCTCCCCCCAAACGCCCCAAATCAAAAATTCCAAGTATATTCAAATGGGAACTCCATATCAAATTCCAAGTATCACAAATGGGAACTCCATACCAAAAGTCTAAGTATCACGAATGGGAACTCCATATCAAGAGTATCACAACTGGGAACTCCATATCAAAATTCCAGGTATCACAAATGGGAACTCCATATCAAAAATCCAGGTATCACAAATGGGAACTCCATATCAAAATTCCAAGTATCACAAATGGGAACTCCATATCAAAAGTCTAAGTATCACAAATGGGAACTCCATATCAAGAGTATCACAAATGGGAACTCCATATAAAAATTCCAGGTATCACAAATGGGAATTCCATATCAAAATTCCAGGTATCACAAATGGGAACTCCATATCAAAATTCCAAGTATCACAAATGCCAGGAATACCTCATCATCCCATCATCCCCACTTGGCACCCCACTTGGCGCAGGACATACGCAGGATCCACTTGAAGAGACTTTCATCCGATGGAGGCCTGCCAGTCAATGGGTGGGTGAAGTCTCCACTGCATACCCATTTTTTTATTTTTTTTCAAAAGTTCACTAGTGCGCTTTGGAGCGAGATTGATGCGCATTGGAGCGAACTATTGCGCTTTGTAGGGGATGTTAAAATCCACCAAAAAACACCAAACAAAAAAAATAGGGAAATGAGTTTGGGTCTGTGAGCTTTTTGGGCTTACAGTGGTTGGTGTGAAACATAGTGGTTTTCTGGGAGTGTGTATGCTTTCCCTGAGCACCCCACCAAGAAAGCGGATTCGGTCCAAAACCATGACAACTGCTTCAAGACCGTCAGCGTTGAAGAATGGTAAGAATGAAGTAAAGAAGGATAAGCTCAAGAAGGAAAAGAAAGAAAAGGAGGAGAAAGACGGTGTGAAAGCACGGAAAAGGAAGGAGAAGAAGGAGAGGAAGAAGTTAGCGAAGATCCAGGCTGCAAAGGAAAAGGCCAAAGCTGAAGAGGAGAAGAAGGCAGAAGAGAAGAAGTTAGCGAAGAAAGGTGAGGAGGCGAAGAAGGCGGCAGATAAGAAGAAGGCTGCAAAGGAAAAGGCCAAAGCTGAAGAGGAGAAGAAAGCGGATGGCAAGAAAGCAGATAAGATCAGGTTTGAACCGGCGAAGAAAACCGAGATACAACACATCTTCAACACACCGGAGAGGAAGAAGGCAAGAAGGTCTCCAGCTTCATGTTCGTCTGTGGCTGCTGCTTCTGGTGAAGGTTCTTTAACTTCAAAAGAGAAAGCAGAGAGACGTTTGGCTGAGCTGCAGTCAGTTTTGAAATCCTCGGACAATGATGATGACAGTTCATGCCCGGCGACTGACATGGAGGAGTTCTTAGAAGAGATCAAAACGGAAACAGAAAAGAGACTGGCTTTGAAAGGACCTGCTGAAGATGAGGAGCTAGAAGAGGCAGATGAAGAAGAGGCGGATGAAGAAGAGGCGGAGGAAGAAGAGGCGGATGAAGAAGGTACAACAGAGGATGAAGAAGAAGTAGATGACGAGAAAGAGGAGGCAAAGGAAGAAGACGACAAGCCTCATGAGAGCAGTGACGACTCAGAAGGATCTGAGGTTGAAAGTGAGGATGAAGAAGAAGAAGGCAACCAAGCAGAAGAGGCAGCTGAGGACAAGAAGGATGATGCTTTGGCTTTGGTTGCATGCACGCAAGAAACTGAAAACACCAATCAGAAGCTGAGGAATTCTTCGACAAACAAACATGAGTGGGACAAATTCTGCAGACAGGCCAAGTCTGCCAACAAGATGCCAGCAAGCCTGAGTGAGTTCTACCTCACATCAAAGGTTGAATTGTTCAACCTGTGGTTGGATGCAGAGAAAGACTGGGAAAAGTGCGAATTACAGGTGGAAAGAGTTCAGTCGCAGCGCAACATCTCTAAGAGAGGGTGGATTGCAGTACAGGGAAAAGAACTGAAAAAGAAATATGACACTGAAGAAAAATGGGAGAAGGTTCGCGCAGACCGGGTGGCAAAGGGGCTCTACTACCAGGATGATGACTTTCCTGATGATGCTTTGGAATCTCAGCTGACTATACATATGTGAGTAATCTTGACATCAGCTTCAAAAAACTTGATCCAGTTTACCCTCACTTCCACAGCCATCCCACGATACCAAATCAAACAGTTTATGCCTTCCCCCTATCTCAGGAATGCTGGTACTTTGTGAAGGAGGGGCAACGGTACACTCGCAAAGATATCACAGGTGAAGACATGAAGTTGAAAGGATGTCAAAACTTGGATCCCGCCATGCGGGAAGCAATGACCGACGCCGAGAGTGGCCTCATGAGGCCAGGAGCACTTCCAAGCATCGCAGGTGTTTCCAAAGAAGGGTCAAAAGCTCTCCTGGATGCGATCGAGCAGGCAGGTTCTGAACTTAAACACCACGAATGTGTTCCAGTTAGTTTTTCTAACTTGAGGTTGTTGGTTACCTTTGAGCCAATGATCATTTTGATGTTCTGCTTTGCGTGGGATTTACTTCTTTCCTGAAAACATTCCAAAACCAAAAGTCCCATCCCACATCTTCTTTCTGTATAGGTGAAAGCGGCTCCCAAAAAGAGGAAGAAGGAAGACGAGGAGGAGACTAAGTCTAAGGAGGTGATCCCTGAGACTTGGCATGGGAAATGCCAAGCTGCTTTGCCCCAGATGCTTAAAGATGCTGCCGATGCTCGCACAGCGAGCATCAAGCTTACTGGGATGGAGTATGCGGGTGAGTTAAGCAAACAGCTGTTGGAACATGCCCAGAAGCTTGAGGGGTTGTATTCCAAACTGAACCAAGACCTGGCTTCTGATGGTTCAACCGAGAAGATGTTCAAACGCCATATGACTTCTTTGCAAGAACTTTCCGTTTTTGGCACCAAAGCGCAGGTGGGGTTCGGGAAAGTTTAGAGATAATTATTTGGGATTTGAGTTTCAAAGATCTGTTCAAAAGGGGTCTGAAAAAATCAAGAAAACCCATAAGGAAACTTCCTAATCTTTCCCTTTCCAGGCAGCAGCAGATGCTTTCTTGAAGCCGAAGAAAGCAAAAGCCAAAGCGAAAGGAAAAAGCAGGAAGAGTGAGACACCACCAAAAACAACAAGCTGAAAGACTCTTAGGTAGTTGAGTTTTCCTAGTGAGATAGATAGGGTTCTCACTTCGGGGTGGGCATGGCAAGTGATGAACATTTGCCGAGCCATATTCTTTTGTGGTACAGTCTACAGTTTCTTGTGGTCCCATATTGCCTATAACCACTTATTCGGCCGGGGTTTGCAGGCAGCTGTGGCTAACATTGCCCAAACAAGTGATCTGCGAGATGATGCAAAAACAAACAGTAGTATTTGCTTTGCTCATTGCAATTTCTTTTTCACCTGGATAGAAATGAATCGTCCTGAGATCATCAAGTCTATTTCACTTGAATATCCCTTGGATAGAAAACATCATCATTTTTATCTTATTTGGAAAAGATGTGAAATGATCATCAAAATGGAACACCTTGAAAAAGGCAACCAGCCATCTTTGCCAACCAATGATTTCTTGCACCTGCTTTCCACTGCGCCGGCACAGGTTTGGCGTCCTGCAACCAAAGATCTCGCAGGCGGTGTAGCACCTTAGTGGGATGCACAAGTGGCTCAAAAGTTTCAATGGGATTCCTGCGATTGTTGTTTTTTAATTGTTGTTTTTTAAAAACCTGGTCAGGAAACGCCCCCGGCTTGAATCTTTACCCGAGTCGAAAACGGTGAACAAGTTTGTGAAGTTAATTGGGCGTGGGCAATGTAGTATTCAAGCAGCAGCTGAAATTGCAAGGGATGTAGCAACTTGACTTGAATGTTTGTTTTTCAACTGGATCACTATTTTGGTGACTCAAAAAACTTTGACGTTCTAAGATGTTCTACCTTTTCACTCATGTTATCTTTCCTCAGTTGGCTCTATAACTCTCCATCCTTAAGCCCGCTCAGGTCGAGGACCATCCAAATGGCCCACAAAAGGCCATTGCCGCCTTTGCGAGTCTTGGATGTGGGGGAAAGCATCCAGCGAACCAAGAGCGGGATCTACACCGATGGCTTCGACGTTTGTGGGGGTTTTCTTTAGAACCATACACGGTGACCTTAAACCTCCAAGTGATTTAGTTGAAATGCCTAAGAAGTTTTCGTTTTGCCTGTAAGTGTTTATTGGCCATAGATCTCCCTGGAGGTATGTACAACCCCAAAAAGAATTGATACTTGTTTTTTTGAACTTCAAGCGTTGAGCATTTGGATTCCTAGGTGAATGGGCGTCGCAGCAATCCAAAACCCACACCAACTAGAGTTCTACTTCCACATGAAGTTCTTGATGCTTTAGCTCATTCATCAACGCTTGGTTTTGACAGCATAGTTTTGGGCCACTATGGAAATGATACCCGTATTGGTTTCTGGCAGCATCTTTCAGAGTTGGAACCCTGGAAAAACCACCCAGTTATCTTTAAAGAAAGGGGTAGATGGGAGAAATTAGTTGGTTGCTGTATCCATGGTGATGGAGCACAAATGTACAAAGAAGACGAGTTCTTTGTTTGGTCTTGGAGCAGTGTGTTTGGTGCTTCTGGTGGCATCAAAGACGTTTTGCTCTATAAGTGGCCCATTTGCATCATCCCGGAGAGGCAAATGAGAAAAGCTTCAGCCCCTAATCTTCATTATTTGAAAATGTTTTCACCCCATCGATATTGAATTATTTGGTTGTTGAAATCAAGTATCAAAGAAACCCCCTCAATTCTCATGACTCGCAAGGTCCGTGCCGAAGTTCACCGAGTGATTGCTGAGCTCACTGCTTGGTCTATCGAGGTAGCAGGGAATGGTTCATGGCCTTCCGTTGGCTTTGGAGGGATTCCATTCAAAGAGGGAAGCCAGCGTTTCAAGAAACGGGGCCAAGAATTGGCCTTGGGTTGGAGGAACCTCATTCAAAACTAGCATAATTGTGAATTTTATGATTTGTTTTTTCCCACCAAGTAGCTTAAAGGGGATAGGTGTATATTGCCATATTCCCATTTGTTTCTGATTGCAACCATTCTAGGGCTGCCTTTGTTGGATTCAAAGCTGACTTGAAAGCTCGTCATGAAATGCACTGCTTAAAGAGGTGGTACCAATGCAACGTGTTTCTTGGCAACCCGCTAGCAATTGTTTACAAGGTCTTGATTTTCAAAATATAAACTTCAAGCCCCAAACATAAAATTTCAAAGACTCAGGTTTTGCGACCGATGCATGGCAAGTCAAGGGCAATGTGATCCTAGTTTGGATTATAGAAACATTGGTCCCACTGCTGCGTGGCCATTGACTTCTATCACCCATAGTATGTATGAACGTTTGGACCATGACTCTTTATCTCCTTGGAGGGTGATGCCCGGGTTCCATTTCAAGCAAATCAGCCATGACTGGATGCACCATGTATACCTTGGAACAGCTAGAGATCTTTGTGGTTCGGGTTTCTTTGGTTTTGAATTTGGTGTGTTCCTTTTTGATGACTCCCAAACCATTCCAAAAAATATGCCACAACAAAAAGTGAAACTGCGATTCCGCCTTTAACTCGTCCCATCTCAGGTATCAAGCTCCTGGTGCAACGTGGCAGGTTCGCAGTGGCTGGGTCAAATGAGATGGAGGTAACCCTCTCACATGTCCAAAAGCATATGATGGATACTTGCTCCAAGCATGGGTTACTTGAATTCAAAAATGAAATAAATTTTGATGTTTTTGTTTTGAATCAAACCTCACTACCGTATCTTTTTGGTTGGAAGCTTTCAACTCAGGATGCGGATGCCTTCCAAGCCAATTCTTACACCTGCTAGCATTGGGGGGGATGATGGTTACGCAGAGCTTAGCACGAAATTCAAGGCCAGCCATGTAAAACAAATAGTTTGGTGGTTGACTCTCGAGAGCCGAAAATATGCAGATTCTCACCCAACAGTGCCTCAACTCAAAAGAAATTGGCCAGGTGTATTTTTGAAACTTTGTATTTTAGATGATACTGCAAACTAGGATCTATGTATATAAACAATCGAAATGGGGATTGCCCCTGACTACCACATCTGCCACCCGGTTGTCTCCTCAGGATGCAGTGATGCAAGTCCTGGCAACGTCATGCTATGGCTTGCAACGAGCGACTGAGATTATGGACAGAGGTTCATTAGTTTTCAGTTCTGAAGAGGCAATTGAAGCAAGTTCATGGCTTTTTGGTCATTTGGAAACCTACCATTGGTTAGCTGCTTACTTTTATGAAAGACGGCATCTTCTTTTTAAGGTAAGGTGTAAAACACACTACCTCCAACACGTTGCTGAAGACATTTTACAGCTACGGCTCAACCCATGTCTCTTTCATACGTGGGACGAGGAAAGTTTTTTGGGGAAAATCAAGTGCATCGCGGTGCGTTGCCACGGTGCCACTTGTAGCCAAAGAGTGTTCATGCGCTACTTGCTGTGTATGTCCATTTTTTTGGAGGATTTGCGGAAAACAGAGAGTTTCTGGAAGTAGCTGCAACACATACAACACTTTGTTTGTTGAAAAACCCAATGTGGAAAAAACACTTCCCAGATGCTTTCTGATAGATGCGAGTGCGGGATTCACTTTTGCCGGGAAGTGTCAAGCAAAAAAACGTTTGTCCGGCCTGCATGGCAAAGGGCATCGGCGACAACATTCAGATTGCAAAAACGCGAAACTGCAAGAACGGCACTCTACCACTCTGTGTCTTTCAAAATCCATGTTTTTTGAGAATCATGCTATCAAAAAAATCTGAATGAAACACCTTTTTTAGGTTTGTTATTTTGGCCTTAAGCCTGCAAGTTCCAAAGCAATACGCAATTCATGATGTGTAGTTGTGTAGTTGGCCGAAAGGAAAAGGATGCAGCATCGGTCGGGCTTGTTCTCAAAACTGGAACCCTTTTTTACTTTGGGTGTGGTTTCTCGAAATCTTAAAAAAATTCGTCATTGCATGGTACACATATGAACCTCTTCGTGTGATGTTTGGAACTTGTATTCTTTCTGGGGGGTAGTGTTTTATTTCCCCTTTGTACTTTGGGTCGTAGAGTGTATTACATTTACTGTGTTGGAACTTAACATGGGAGAGTCTTGCGTCTACTTTGTTGGAACTCAACATTGGAGCGCATTGCATCTACTTTGTTGGAACTCAACATTGGAGTGCCTTGCATCTGCTTTGTTTGAACTCAACATGGGAGAGTATTGCATCTACTATGTTGGAATTCAACATGAAGGTGGGTCAGCTGTTTTGGCTCAAACGCGTGCATCTTTCTATCCGTAGTTTGGTCTAGAGTTACATTTCAATCCTGAAGCCTGCAAACTTCAGGTGTTCTTCATACAACAAATATATACCTCGCAGATTTGCAAACGGTGTTGCATATGCACCGTTTGTTACGAAATCCTGTGCTCTAAAGTCATGACACATAAGGATCAACTGCAACTTTAGATTGTGCAACTTTAGGTTCTACACAAAGAAAGATGGCTCCAGATCAAACGGTGCGCGATCAAGACGCTTATAGAAACGGTGCGCGATCAAGACCGTCCTTTATGAACACGGTCCAAACCCAGACAAAAAATGTCTGAACTTCGAAGATTGTGCAACTTTAGGTTCTATGCAAAGAAGTATGACTCCAGATCAAACGGTGCTCGATCAAGACGCTTATGGAAACGGTGCGCGATCAAGACCGTTCTTTATGGACATGGTCCAAACCCAAACAAAATATGTCTGAAATTCGAAGATTCCAGTTGTGCTTATAAGCTGTTTAGATTACGCATGCAACTTTAGAGTTGCAGACCATAAGGCGTGGAAACGTTGCGCGGTAGAGACCGTTTCCACGGAGAGACAGCACATGTTGTCTATGCATGACGAAGGTCATGGAGTTCCTGCAATCTCAAGTTTGCATTGAAGATTGCATGATGTTCAAATACAACACTCTTGATCGCGCACCGTTCTCTTGGTATCTACCTTAATACATATTTCTAGCGTACCTTTTGACTTCTCATGCGAAGGTAAACTCTGCAGACTTGCAAGTTTTGCATGCTATCTCAAGTTTGCCATGCAAGATGTCAAGTAAATTGCAAGGTAGATGGAAGAGGTCAAGAATAATTCAAGGTAGTGATGCATGATGTTCATAGGCAACGCTCTTGATCGCGCACCGTTCTCTTGGTATATACATAAATTATATATCTTTGCTGCATATAGCATATATCTTTTGAGTTCTCATGCGAAGGTATGCGACACCATCCGAGCTCAACGACAACGTTTTGGCAAAACCTTGTCGTTTGTTGTCGTATTTGTCCTATGTGCATCGTTGGAGTCTCTAGGTAGAACACTCAGACCATCTAGGCAACGATTCGCCTGAGCATCACTGGCCAACGCCTGCGCTGATGAAGCCGCACGGCCACGGGCAATAGCTAAAGGAAGTTCAGGTGCAGGGATATCCTTCTCAGTCCCATGCACTGACTCTCTCCTCGCTACCTCAACCAGATGCTTGCAGGGCTTTCCTGAGAAAACATACGCCTTGCAACTGCACC
>OMLO01001999.1_pt1:0-15000 | contig 16121 bp, 10 predicted proteins | sample 1674811 | NCBI WGS metagenome assembly OMLO01 (sample SAMN06265003, study PRJEB25207) | coral metagenome | isolation source: Coral host | place: Mexico:La Bocana,Puerto Morelos, Mexico | collected 2008-11-13 | reverse complement strand
GAAATAAAAGATAAATAAATATTATACTTTCAAGCAACCTCGATTCAAACGCAAAGCATTAACGTGACGGAATTTCAGTTTTATTAGCATTATAGCATTATTTTATTACAATTTTTTTTTCTGCATGATAGAAGTGGAACTATCTCTAGAGACTGACTTCTGTCTCTTCGATCAAAGGAACACTGCCCACCAACAAGTGACTTAAATGAACAGCAAACATCCATCTTGTTTTGTTCGTGGAAGTCGGGAAGAGTGAATTTCAATGAAATATATATAATTCGATTAAGCAATTAGCCAAAACAGGTTGGCCACCAAAAACGTTTAGGGTTAGCCTAACCTGAACTCTAAGTTTATAATAAGACTGAAAAAAAAATTATCTGTCAAGATAATATTATTGAGCGTTTCAGTTGTTTGAAACAGAAACAACGCGCACAATGTACAGTATGTGCGTAACCTGTAAAGCAATCTGTCCAACACAGTAATTGTTCAAATTAATAGCTTATAATTACCGAGACACTGGCACTGTTGATGTCCCTTATTTATGATGTAAACTTTTAGGATTTCTTTAGTTTACTTTTTCCGACTTTTTAGAAGAAAAAAAGGCACGAAATGTTGACAAGCTTACTGGTTCAAATAAAATACGTTTCACCGGGAATCAATCCGTGGATAGCAACAACTAACAAATTTAATCACTCCAGCGTTCCTTCTCATCACGTAAGTCTACAAAACCAACAATAACAACTTGTTATAACGCTTAACAAATGAACTTAGAACAACTTTCTTTCTAGAACTCATTCTGGTAATTAAATGATCAAAGAATGAACGACAGCTTATTAAAACGACATAGCAGTAACACCCAAACTCCAAGTAAATTGCTTCTAATTGGCGTTTTTAAATAACGAAATTTCTAGAGCGATGCCTTTAAAAATATTAAAGTTAAAAGTGGTCCATTATGTTTTTTTTTTCCCCATATGTTCCTTGATAGCCACCTGCGGTTTGTTGGAAACGAATTATGTATTCAGGGTGACCGCGCGTGTCACGCAATTGCTCACATTCCCACGGCCGTTTAGGGAAAAATTTATGAGAAACACCGGCCAAGGCGGGCTACTTAAAACAATGTGCCCAGAGCTTTTTTTTGGATTTTCAAACAGGTAGGTGTATAGTTAACCCGTAGAAAGAGTTTTTATGGCATTTAAAGTTATAGCCCATAGAAAAATATGGCGATATTTTAGTGCTATAATTCACTTGCAACACATTGCAATATTCTGCGTGTCAGTTCGATCTCATTTCAGGATCAAACGAAACCTCCATTTTCTTTATTTTTCGCTCAGTCATACCATGAAGACCTGAGCTGAATATAAAAGTCATTGAAAGATTCTCAAGTAGCTGCTTTGCAACGCGCAAAGCAATCAAATTTTCAGAAAATTCAGCATAACCGGAAGTAGATTTTGAGCTCAATCGGGGCGAAATCGTTTTTCACAAATTTCTTTCAAAAAAAAGTGAACATGTCTTTTGTTTAGAGATGTTCAACACAGCGTCCACGGAATAGCCATTCCTCCCCGTGGGCCTTCAGAGTGCTTTCTTTTACCACTTACTTCGCCGTTCTCAATGAAATAGGCTGCAATTCTGCTGAATTCCACTTGCAAATGTGGGACAATTTTCTTCTCGTTGACGCCGAGTTCTCGATAGACAACCACTGCAAACTTGTCGTCTTCATTTGACACTTCTCGATCGGTCAATAACAATCGCCGATTTTGGGTTTTCCAACTGCTTCCATAAACGTGGTATCCTCTGATTTCACTATCCATTTCGTAAGTGCGTATAGCTCCACTCATTTCTCCTCTTCAATTTGCAAACTGTCGCTTCTAATTTAGGACGGATCTTTCACATTCGACTCATGTATTGCAACGTGACAGATGACGCGCTCATGCTTGCCGATCTATGTAACCATAGTAACGCACAATTTCTCATCCAATCAAGTCCAATCGCATCAAACTTCAAAGGCTGTGTTTACGTTGTGTGAAAGTAAAATGTGAAGCCATTTCTAGCAAATCTTGAAACCAAAAGGTTCTTCAAGGATATCGTATACAGTGCACTTCAAACTTACCGTTGTTACTTATGCAATAGAGAAAGGAAATTGAGCAGCAGCACGCCAGTTCCAAGTTGACGAGAAGAACGTTAGAAGGTGGCGATTACAACAAGAAACACTAAAAGGTCATCGTCGCGACCAGAGAGCGGCGCGCTATTGCCCAGCAAAATTTCCTGAATTGGAGAAAGAACTGATGGAATGGATTAACGAGAAGAGAAAGGCTGGTATTGGAATTTCCACCAGTTATCCGTCTAAAAGCAAAATACATCTAAATCTAAATCGATGGCAAAAGCCAGAAACATTGCTGAGAGTGAGTTAAAAGCTTCGGTACATTGGTGTTACCGCTTCATGAATCAACAATTTCAAAAAACTGCCAGAGAACTTTGAGGAAAAACTTCAGAAATTTCAAGCCTTTATTATTGCTAAGCTCAAGGAGTACAAATATGAGCTCTCGCTGATTTGAAACGCAGACCAAACCCCGCTTACTTTTGACATGCCTGCAAATTCTACGGTGGACTCAAAAGGGATAAAAACAGTGTCAATCATGACAACTGGTCACGAAAAAGATCGCTTCACAGGGATGCTTGCCTGCCTAGGAAATGGAACAAAACTTCCCCCCTATGTGGTGTTTAAGCAGAAAACTCTACCAAAAGATTTAGATTTAGTCCAGGAGGCATACATGTTCGCGCTCAAACCAAAGGGTGGCTTCACGAATCACTAGTGAAAGAGTGGTTAAACAAAGTCTGGTCCAAAGTTGGCAGGTGATGAAATCAACAGATGGTACGACTTGGCATTTTATTACTAACTAGTTTCATACTGCACGAGAAGTGCAGCACTCATCAGATAAAAAGCCAAAAAAAGAGATCGTTACAATGCTCGCTGATTGTAGACGCCCTTGCGCGCACGTAATTTGAATTTGAATTTTGCCCTTTGCTAGGGCGCGGAATGTGGATTTCGAAGGCTGCTAGCGCGTGGCAATAGGGGGCTTAAAGCTCTTAAGAAGAAACTTGTTTGCGTGCCTGCAGGAAGTGACCAGCTCGTTACGCTTGTTCAAGGTCGCCAGTTCAGGTCTACAAATGGTAAAATATTTCTCCCACAGGCACAAATTACATCGGTCACAGACAGGGCTATAAGGAGAGGCTTGTTTTAAAATCTTCCAGGTGATTTGAAATTTCAACTTCGCTTCCTTAAAATACCAAACATGCTTACTGAGCTCTGTACTGAGTCTCTTTTTGGGATCGCTAAAAGAAGATTTGTGATTTGCAAATCTTGTTTTAAATGAGTTCTCAATGAGTCCGACATAAGTTTGGGCCGACCCGTTGTCTTCCGTTGTCACTGTTGCCTGGTAAACCACGGATGATTTTAGGCAATCTCCAGCCATAGGGCAGTCAGTCAGTAGGACTTCGGCAGTTGCATGCCTTGGAAATTGGTGGTGTAGCCTTTTTCTGTAGGGTTGATTTATTTTTACCATCAATCTTCTGTTTGAGGTTAGGCATGCAACTGTAGCTGATCTTGAGTGTGTTACGGTTGAAGATTTTGTGCAACACATGACTTTCCGGGAACTCCTCGTCGACGTTCTTCAGTAACGTTCGTCCAACGTTGGTAGCCACGTTCTTGCTGAAGGTGGGTTGTACCAAAGGATGTTTCTGCGGTGGTTCCTTTTGGTGGTGTTTGAAGGCCGTGATAACTTAGGTGTAAATGTGAGGCGGTGATTGTATCCGCTGTCATCTAGGGCCTTCTGATAAAGAGGTGCCGCTTCGTTAAACGAATGTTCATCGATAGAGATTTCAGATATCCGTTTGTCTATGGATTTCGGTATGTTCTCGATGTTACGAGGTGGATGATTTGATCTCTTGTTGACGTAAAGTGGGATGTAATTTTCAGACCATAACTACTGAAAATACCACACAGGTCTTTTTTGATGCGCTCTGTTTGCTGTGGCGGTGCTTTGGATAACCCGAGGCCGTCATCTCTGTACAAGCCAAAATCGCATGTTCTGCCAAACTTCTCTTTGATTTTCTGCAGGAGATAATAACCAACAAGCTCAAAAGATTCAGCACTGTCGTAGCTCCCCATGGTGACGTCAAAAAGATTTGATGAAGTTTTCTTACCCCATTGCTCGCCATAATTGTAGAGAATAGAGCTTTTTGCTTGAAGGATGATATGACGCTCATTATCGGTTATGGCATCATAATCGGATGCAAACTGTAGAGCTTCACTTAGCAATTCCATTGAAATCGATGGGTAAAACTCCACTATGTCGAATGCAATGAATGCGTATGTATCTTTGTGCTGAATGTTATTGAACCAAGATAAAACGGCCCTGGTGTTTTTCTCTTGACTTGGCTCCAGATTGATAGCAAGTTTAGCATTAATGCGGTCAAGGAGCTGTTTGCTGATTTTGCCGATTACAGCCTTAGTTGGGTTGATAAGGCGACAGTTAGGGTATTGAGCCGTGGCCCTTAAGCTGTTTTTGGTCTGTGCGACGTTGGTAGAGGCTTTGGTTGTCGAGGAAAGAGTGTTAGCTAATGTGTGAAATACTCTCCATTTGCTTTTCTCTTAGAGAACTGTAATTGTTAACTGACTGTAAGTTTTTATGCCCCGTTATTTGAATTATCTGGTTGGGAGGAACTCCACTGTCCTGCAGTTTTTGAACTAAAGTTTTTGTACCACTGTGGTTTGTTTTGTCTGAAATTCCCGCCGCTTGTGTCAAATGGCATTCAACACTAGTCAAAATTTCGCGGAGAGATGATGGTTCATAATCTTGTCCAGTCCTTGCAGCGAAAACAAACTGGCTCAAGTAACCGTCTAATTCAGTTGGAGGAATCTTCTCTATATCTGTGAATTCGTGGCACTCTTCTACCAGAAACTTTTTGACTAATTTTAAGTCGTAGAAGGTCTTTTTTTTAGTATTTGCATTTTCTTCCCTCTCAATGAATTTTTCGTCATCACTTTCCGAGTAAATTTTGTTGGAAGTTCTTCAAGCTCGGAAAACATATCGATGTCAAAATTAGGCACCTCATTGACGTCACCTGTAACTGTACAGTAATTGGTTACTCATGTTAGTAACCATGGTAACACCAATATCCTCACACGTGAAAGATTAAAATAGTATCTTCAATGCGCATGATTAATATATGATTTTTTAGTAAATCGAAAAACCCTGGTATTTCATCAGTATCTATATAATAAAAAGATATATACATGTACGTGTACTATGAGATAAATTCATGATTAAATATCGTTACATACACAGTATACTTATTAGTTATTACTTATTAATTAAGACATCCATCCGTAAAAGTGAGCTAACGAGCACTTAATTATTGTATGAACATACTACATTGTAGTATTGTAGTATTTTCTTGAACATACCACATTGTACAGCAGGCTGCCTAGGGCATAGTGAAGATTACAAACTTAGCTCAGAGCTTTTAATAACTAAACCAGTTGAAAGGGGCACTGGAGCCTAATTAGCACGTGTACGTGTCTTTTTACATATTAATGACATCATAATTGAGGTGATGACAATCCAGCCACACATGTACATGTAATATTTGGCATACTGACATCCCCTCAACAAAGGACTCAAATCCAGCGGACAACTTTCCCTTCTCTCATGAGTATTGATTTTTGTTTCGTGTCTTCATTGTTGTTAACACCGTATTTAAACACGAAGGCGCGCTGTATTTGAAAGTCTTCTATCGGAGGACTAAGGCTTATTTGCCAGTCACCGTTGACGTGCGCAGGTCCAATTCCAAATGGCGGGCGATTTTAGTACACAAAAGGTAAGCTGTAAGTGAATAAATGTCTTCACGGTTTTTACAGTGCAATAAAATTTAAATATTTTTATCCAACAAAAAGTAGTACTTCACAGATTGTTATCTTTACACCAAGATTATAAACTGATATTAACCACTGTTCGCAATGTCTATACGAATAATTGTTGTATTTGTAATGTCAAGTCCGATCCCCTTGGATATTGTAGAATACTATCAGAACGTGAAGAAAGCATTTTTGGGGTGAATTCAAATAAGGGGAGGTTCTTTTACCCTTTTATAGCGCGCCTTCTTGTTTTCGAGCTACCTTGTATGCATATTCTTGCCTGATGATGGTATAGTTGTTTCCGAAATATAACTTCCAGCTTTGCCAATTCTTGTCTTAATTTCGACACATTCTCGGATTATCATTCATTATCACACACTGGGTGTTATAACCGCTTTCCTTTTCCTTGTAAGCCCCGTCTTTTAATACCCGAATCCTTAAACATTATTTCCTTTTCACTTTGTTTTAGCACCTTTTAGCAAGCCCATAATCGTCTAGTGAGCATTACGAAATAATAATGCCCTAGAATTAGCCAGTCAGAGCATACGCCATATAATAAATTTATGTAAATGCATCAAGTGATAAATCTAACTGTTTTTAGCCACCTTTATACAATAGCCTTCCCTTGTTATTCATGTCTGTGGAACTAAAATTCTTACGGTTCTTACTGGTCTGAATCTGACTGCAGAGACCTGCTCATTGCCCATAATAGAATTTAATTATGCGGTATCCCATGACTTTTAAAATACACTTTGTTTTTTGTTAAAGAAACAACAATTACAGCTGGAGACATCACGCAACTTAAACAAGGTGACAAATTTACATGGAGTAAAGTTAACGGGGCAATAAGCTACATCTGTAGAATATGGGGTGCAGATATTAACCGAACAAGTGTTCTCGGAGAGAAGCCTGGTTTTGAGATTTCTTACAGCTCCTTAAAATTCAAGAGTGAAAACTATAAACCAGATCCTGTGAAAGTGATGATTGAAGTGTTGGCTGTTGGTGAGAATGATGTCATAGGGAAAGGAGGACCCTTTAATCTAAGTAAGTGAAACGGCACGGTGAAACCCATTTTTATGATTGAATTTTAATAAGCATGATAAGATGAAACTTTAAGCAAAGTTAAAACCAATCTGTACATGGTATTCAGAGCCGACTTGAATTTTCAAAAAAAATGGGGGCATATAAGGTTGCTCACTTTCCTGTTCTCTTTGCCTGTTGCAAATTGTATATTTTAATTACTTATTTGAAGATCGCAACTTAAGAGGTTAACTAGGTAAGTTTTAATAAATGTTTGCTTCGTTTTGTTCATAGCTTTAAGTGGTGCAACAGTACCTGCACTTTCTTTCACGCTGGTCCTTGTTCTCCTCATATCGGCTGCTTTTCTGGAATACATGGTAAGTTATCGTGTTTTATAGTTTTTTCTTAGTTCTGTTCTTATTGGCTAAAGAAGACGGCAGTGTTTTGATACTTTTGCTTAAGTGTTGACGGCAAAAAAATTAGAAATTACTGAACAATTTCACAGTCAATCATTACGAGAAAGTAATCTTGTTTATAATGTGATAAGTGCCAGTCCCTGAGAAGAATGTATGCGAACATGCAATAGTGTGTCAAAATCGGTGCAGCATGCAAGGAAGATGTTTTGTTGGAGGCTGTAGCAATGCAGGGTGCTTAGGATAGAGTATTCTTCTTCATTCAATACCTCTGTCTTGATGAAACTCGACCAGAAATGACAAAGGGACAAAGTAGTGTGCTGTTCTGAGCAAAGCTTAAGTCGGGGAGCCATCGCGGATTTCTTGTGTTCGCCAGTACAGTAAACACCTACAGATTTTCATAATAGCAGTTGTGAAATTACAGCCTGAAAAAAATTTAGGCCTGTACGGGATTCGAAGCCATGTCCTCTGCGATACCGATGCAGTGCTCTACCGACTGAACTATCAAGCCATCTGTATCGTGGGGATCATGGGTTCGAATCCTGTACAGGCCTGAATTTTTTACAGGCTTTAATTTCACAACTGCTCAAGTTGTGTGCATAACTACGATGATCAGCCACAAATTCATATCTTTGTCCGCAGTTCAAATATATGATTTCTCATATATTCATTTACAAATTTTGACTTTGGTGTTCGTCCATCCAGCTCCCAACTGGTCTGGCATAAACCCAGGCATTTGCTCATATTTCGCGACAAGTTAAGGGTTTGTGTAGCTCGTGAAGATGTCTTGAAGCTTACTATTTGAGGCCTGCCTTGTTGCGACAAAACCAACTTTGAATCCGGATAGAAAAACAACAGGAGCTACCATTGGCTACAATATAATTACCTGTAGCCAGTAACAACTTGAACTACAATTTGCGACTACCATGAAGAAAAGGAAAAAAAAAAAGAAATTCGTCCTAATTTCTAATGCGGATTGCTTTGCATCCGCGTAATAAGCGAACTTTAAAGGCATCGTTCCTCTCTCGAAAGCCACTCGAAACTGAGAGCTTAGCTGAAGTCCGGTTTCTGGTCAATCAAATTAGGTGAAAAATTCTAACAAGGATTATGATTGTAATTGTGACAACTTTTTTTTCGCTGTGAGCAATTTTTAGCGGCAGCTCTTAGACAATCAGGACTTAGAAAACGAAGGACTACCTTTGTGCTTTTTTTTGGCGAGCGTGGTTGCATACTTGGTTGCTTGGAGAGTTTCGCTATCTCAGGAAGATAACGAAGCTGAAGTTTGGTTTTTGCTGTGGAAGGTTATTACCTCCCATCTTTACACCTGCCAATAATTCTTCTCTAATTTCTATGGAAAATAGCAATGTCGAACTGTTTCATGATTGCAAACACATATCGCCAAGCCTCCGAATGTAAGTCTTTAAATATTTCGTAACTGTCCAGAGTCATTTAAACTTGAGCTTGAGCTTAAGCTTTTCTGTCTAAAGTTTCGTCCATCGTAACTTTCTGTCTTATGAAGCACTACATGTACTGTATGATGTTTCTGCAATATATTGAGTTTAAAGACTTCCTACGAGTGATTAAATCATGGAACTTGAAGGTGGTAAGAGATCAGTCAGCAACATTTAAAATAGCTACTAGATCTGCATGTCTCGATAATACAGTGATAATTGAGGTTTTGGAAATGAACCACCATCCCTTTAGTTCGGTACCAATTTGAACTCCCAAATTTGAAATCAATTTTTTGCTTCTGCACATGGGAATTCCCAAAATGGAATTGCTGAGCGCAGACTCAATGTGAACATTTACTAAGTCGAGGTATTTCATTCACAGGTTATTGACTCGTGAAAATAAAGAATACAGCTTCTGCTCACAATGCATAACTTGTACTGGCTGTTGCACGTAATTATGCATTGCACGGCATCATGACCCAACCAATGATCACCACATATCGTATAATCAATTTCACCCTTATTTAACTAGTAATTCAGGTGGTAATTGTGATAATTATTCGATCGAAAACAGGACAGCACAATTCATCGTTACGCAACTTTCTCAAACAATGACTACCAGAAAGTAGCCCGATTTGAAATTTTACGTACTTCTGTGGCGAGTCGTAGCTTCAAAACTGGTTAGCCTGTAAACTGGTTAGCTTGATACCGTTGACCTGGTGAGCCTGTAAAGAACTATTGTTTTAGCGAAGATGGCAGTGGAGAATTGCTATCGTGACACACAGTAAGGAGAATAAGGACCAGATTCTTTCCAAAAGCAAAGGACGCTATAGTGTAAACCAAGGCTTTCTGTCAACCTATTAGCTGAAGTATGGCGGCCATGTTGCGCGACTTCGTAGTCCCGTTACTTGTGATGTCATCAATTTAAATGTCACCAGATAAGATAGAGCTAGGTTAGATCTATCCACACAACAGTCGGTTTTGGACATCGGCGGCCTTCGAACGTAGGAAATTGAAAAACAACGTTATCAGATTTCGTGCAAAAGTGGTGGTAACGAGACCTTGATTATCACAAAAACCGAATCTAATAATTATGACAGTACACTGGGTTCCATTTCAAAAGCAACGTTGGTTTTATGAGTTTTCTGCTTTATGACGTCCGTCGCTTTTTATTGGCAAATGTTGTTAACAGGATTGATTAAAACATATAATTAATATCCATAGTGGCTTTAACTGGCATGTAACTGCTTTTTGTTTTGTTTTTTCAGGGACGATGCGAGAATTAAGGTTTTGGATAAGTGTATTGTAGGAATTAGTGCTTGATTACTAGGGGCATTTTAGTAGGCATGTTAAACCTTCTGTGATCATCTTAAGATCTGTTGGGAATATTCTTATACCTTTTATCTTTATATGCATGGTCTTTTGTTGAACTTTTTTGTTAAGCCGCTAGAAACCTGAGGAATAGCTGAGCAGCATGAAATTGAAGGGTTAAGAGTGTATCCTCTTCTATCATGACCTTAACCCTGTAAACAGGCAATTCAGCTTAATCTTACAAGCGTTCTTTAGTGCAGATTCCACTGTAGTCTCAAAAAAACTCCTGCTATGTCGAGAATAGGAAGAAATCGAAAAAAGTACTCGCGCACTTTCCAACCGAAAATGGAAAATGTTCGAAAATTTCTTACCGGAAATTTCCGTTTCTTTGGTTGATTGGTTGGCATTAAGGAAGAATTTTGTGTTATATGGAAAGTGTCCCTTGAACTAGTAAGATTGATGTCTAGATAGTTTAAAGCAATGCATAAAATGTTGAAATAAATGATGTAGAAGTGTTGTTGTTCATAGTGTAGCGATTAGCTACATCTAGCAGGCATGCCACCTAAACTTAAAGAAGTATTTCAAACTTACATAATACGCTTAAAAATCCGAACTGGCGAGAGGCAGACCAGTGGGCTATTTACAAACATGAACAGGAGTTGAACTAGGGTTTACCGAGATACAACTTTAGCTTGGTAGCCAAGGCGGGACCTAAACCCGCGACCTTCGGATTTCCGGCGCCCTAGCTACTCGGCCAGGCAGCCTCTTCTCATATATACTTGTTAGCATCATCATCATCTCTTAGTAAGAGATGTAGGTGTGTGATGTTTTCATCTTATATGAGCCGCAGTGGCCTATTGATTAAGGTGTTAAAATACGGGTTCAATTCATAGTGTTGATTTCTTGGGCAAGGCTTCCTAGTCTCACAGCTCCTCTCTCCAACCCGCCATGCAAATGGCTCCAATGAATTGTTAAGGCATTATGACAAGAGGAGCAAGCCACGTTAGCCAGTCTTTCCAACTGTGAAGGGGTGAGCAAGAATACCCCTTTTCGCTTCGTAAAGCAGAAACCGGAGTTAAACACCGGTGCTGATAAGCCAAAACGTAATCCATCGTATGGTCATGCAGAACAAGCTGTCAGCTTGGCCATGTTTTGGTGCTACCTATAGCCCACTTGAGAAAAGGGGGATCGCCTAGGTCGAGAGCGCTTATGGAATTATGTTGGGGAGAAGTAATAAATATTGCGGAAAGGCCAGGAACTCTAAACTCTGTGTTCAGGGTTAATTTTAACTTGAGAGAAGATACACAACTATTTAGAGAACTGTGAGCTTGTCAAACCTAGGAAAGAACTTTTTCTTGGAGTATTTAACGATAGACAACTACAGCAGTAGTGTTAATTTCATCCCTTGAAGTGCCAAGATTCTACACTGAGCTGAAAAGATCAGTTTTTGGTCATGTATCTTCTCTCGATAAGTAACAAGAACATAGTTTTTTGCATGGTAATAGGTGTCCAACAGTAGCAATTAAATGAAAGAATAAAAGATGCGAATGCAGCCGTGACACTACTGGAAAAATGACCTGAACATATAGGGCCGAACTCACACACGACCGCTCTCATGTGGCTTTGATAGCTCAGTTGGTGGAGCATTGCACCGGTAACGCAAAGGTCGTGGGTTCGAATCCCGTTCAGAGCCTGAAAATTTTTTTAAGTCATTTTTCCAGTAGTGTCATGGCTGCATTTGCATCTTTCATTCTTACAAAATTTTTTGCCCTTAAGGATTCTTTAGTTGAAAAGATTGATTTTTGGCCCCATTATTTTCTCTCAGCTTCTAATTTTCTTCGATGATATTTAGTTTTGCTTGAGCAACTTACCAAGCACCATTTCATTTTAGTTGCGGTGCTCACTTGTCGTGTAGACACACTGAAACAATTTACCTGTCAAAGAGGAAGAAAATAACTGCTGTATTATGAACTGCTCATAAAGTGACTGGAAGAAATTAGCAGAAGGGTTAAGTTAACATCAAGCTGGGAACCGCGTTTCGCAAGCCACAAGTTGTAGAGTAAATGCTTTGTATGCCTCTGTGATTTCAACCTTTCTCTCATTTCTTGCCGTCCGTTAATACTGTCGACCATTGGACCTTTCTCACCGGCCTCTCACTTTTTGACAAGGAAAGTTGTATATTGTGACCATGCTGGAAAAGTTAAAACTTTAACTAGTAACAATGAAAAGAGACTTGGAAGCTTTCTTAACACATCAAAATTGAATTCGCAGGGATTTCGAGCAAACTGTCAATCAATATTGGAGCATTACACTACAACATAGCAAAACTGTGCTGAAAAGAACACCACGAGATTTGACAGAAATAATTGTCGTATAAAGCGTTTCTTTCTGCCATACTTAGGTTTCTTTCTTCCCTAACAATCTCATAAGCGCTCGCGATTATGCTTTCGCTCTTTTCAACTGTAAATATTTATATTATGGTGAGATTTATGTGTCATTAGTTTAGAAGCTGCCGTGTTTTTAACATATATTTCAAAGTAGATACTTTACAAAGGACGTCGTTTGGAAATATTGTATCAGCGTCAGATTAGAACTAGATTGAAGCTAGATGTGATTTCTTTAATATCGTGAGAATTGGGAAGGAAGTGAGCTTTGTTGTTGCATCTTAGACATTGAAACGTAGGAAGTAACTTTTTGTTCAAATCTACAATTATACCACTTTCCTATTTCATTTTTTTATAGAATTTCGTTTTATCGACTCGGTTTGTCAATACGAACTCAATGTGATTTACAAGTTGAAGCTAAGTAATAAAATGTTGGAACAATCTATTGAAGCGTTAAATGAATCTCGACCATTGTATCAAGTGTGGGCTACAAAGAATTTAACCATTTTTTTTTGGACAAACTGCAATTCATGGTACAGTCACCCTGGACACATCTCAGTTAAAGGTAAAGATGTTCTCAAAGTGAAGGCCATTCGTTCTGGAAATGCATGCGACTGGATCATGTTTAAAAAATGTCGCAACGATGTAAACGGTAAAATCAAACAAGCCAAGGAAAATTCTTCAAAAATGCGTTGCGTGAAAACGAAGGTAATTACCGTATGACTTTTAGCCAAGTAATGAACTTCAAGAAAAATCCACAGCTCTTCTGTTCTGTTCTGGACTGACAAAGGATGCCTACAAGAAGCTCAATATTTCAGCGGCGCAGTGGCTTTGTGTGGCCTGCAGTTTACCACAGATTAGCGACTCGTTTTTCGAATCGTCAAGCTCTTCATTAAACGTTTCTGATCCTGGAAACTGCTCTGATTTGAGTTCGGAAATTTTCGACACTCTTAGCCGGTATGGAGCCAAACATTGTGTTATCGGTAGTCTGAACATTAATAGTCTCGGTGGTAAATTTAACGAGGTTCAGGAATGGATAGAGGCTTTCGATATTCTGTGCATCCAAGAAACAAAGATCGATAGGTCTTTTCCTGACTCCCAATTTGCTATCGCAGGCTATAATATGTACCGCAGAGATAGGAAGAAAGGAGGAGGCGGTATAATGGTATATGTTCGCAAGTCCTTGCCGTCCTATCGTCTAAAAATCAAAACTAACGAGACGGAGGCTATTCTGGTGGACTTTCAAGCGGGTAAACAGCATATTTCTCTATTATGCGGCTATAAACTACCATCAGTAAACAACAACATATTTGTAGATGAGATGTACACTCTTCTAGACGCAGCGATCTCAAATCGGCCTAACATAATATGTTTGGGTGACTTGAACTGCGATATTCTACACCCGCTGGATAACAGTAAGGAAGGGCGTACATGGCTGGATATTTGCGACATCTATGATCTGAAAAATCTTATTACAGTACCGACCAGAATCTCTTGCACGAAACAGTCATGTACTGACATAATAGCGACGAATGTGCCTGCATTTGAATTACAATCAGGAACTTTAGAGCCAGGTCTTAGCGATCATAAATTAGTCTACACAAATCTAAATAGAAAGGTGATGAAGCCAACGACCTTTTTCACAAAGGCAAGGTGTTTCAAAAACTTTAACGAGCAGGCTTTTAACAAAGATCTGGAGCGCGTTCCTTTCAACGTCGCCCACATTTTTGACGATGTCAATGACATTTGCTGGGCATGGGAAAAATTGTACACCAATGTCCTAGATGTTCACGCTCCCATAAAGTCTAAGAGGTGTAGAAACGCCGCCGGAAAATCGAAATTTATTACTCCTGAGATAAAGAAAGAAATGTGGAAAAGGAACGCTCTTAAACGCAAATTCAACAAGACATGATCGGCCGACGATTGGGAGGCTTACAGGTCTCTAAGGAACCGTGTTGTTGCTTTGCGACGTAAATCCATCATTATACGTCATTTTGATCAGTTATGTAGTTTGCGCGCGGGTAACCCAAGGGAGTTCTGGAAGTCATTGCGGCCTTTAATGCATACCAGTAAGCGTGTGCCGGAAAACTTCATTGTTATCAAAGAAAAGGATAAAGTCATCAAAGAGCAAAGCCAAGTAGTTGAAACTTTTAATGAATATTTTACCAACATTACAAAAGATTTGATTGCGCGCAAACACACTGCTTTCAGAGACCAGGCACATGTCAACAGAATTCCTATGGCGAGTCAGCGACCGATAAACTCTTTTGGATTGCAGCCGACTAATCATAATGTTGTGAAATCAGTACTTGACAATGTTAAGCCTAATAAAGCACAGGGGCATGATCTTATTCCTCCTCGGGCTGTTAAAGCTTCATCCAATTCCATAGCCAAACCTTTTAGCGATCTAGTAAATACCATCATAGCAACACACACTAGTAAAGTGGCGGTTCTGGCACAGTTTGTCATGGGAAGCGAGAAGGGACAAAATAAACCTCCCAAGCCCA
>OMLO01001998.1_pt1 | contig 16121 bp, 8 predicted proteins | sample 1674811 | NCBI WGS metagenome assembly OMLO01 (sample SAMN06265003, study PRJEB25207) | coral metagenome | isolation source: Coral host | place: Mexico:La Bocana,Puerto Morelos, Mexico | collected 2008-11-13 | reverse complement strand
CTTTACAACAACATGTGACTGGCTGTAATTTTTACATGTAAGTATTTCAAATTTGGCTTAAATACTACTGGTCTTAGTCAATCACATTTCAGAAATTTCTTAGTCTGTAGTATAACTATGGTAATAGGTGTCCAATACTATTTCTGCGGCGTTTCCGCGTGCGATACAAGTATTTCATAGAATTGAGTTCACACTTTACTCCTAAAAAACAAAAAATAAAAAAATAAGACACCTCCCAACAACGTCCAAATTACTGACAGAATTAAATTCTATCCCAGAGTGGCTGTTTCAGACAACTCCAAACAACGACGATTTTTCAGTGAAGAAAGAACTTTTCCCAGGCGCAAAGTGTTACACGTGTTTTTTATAATCAAGATTAATCCAGTTCCTTTGAAGAAGAATAAAAAGACTGAAAATGTCAGAGAGCTGCCCGATACGACGAAACTTAATCCACTCGGCCGGTCGACTTGTCAAAACAAGTAACTCCAAAGAACCTCTCACCAAGAAAATCGACCAGCAATTCGTCTTCATAGGTTGCTAGGTAACCAACAATAGCAGCAACAAATCGTTTCAACTCTGTAATCTCACAGAACTCTGTCTATGCAAAAACGGTAATTATGGCGGTAAACGTTGGAATAGAGCAGAGAAAGACAGCTGGATGACAAGTTGCTTCCTTTAACTTTGACTATTCGCAATCCGTTAACCCAGAATGATACCCAGATAAATTTTGGCTAGCTTGCAGGGACATGTTCCCGGCGAGGACGAAAAATGTTTTTCTTCGCCCTATAACTCTGATCAGTGGCTAAATTTTGGCGAAAAGTAGACCCCGCGTAATTTATTCCAGTTAATTTAAATGCTACCGTTACCGACATCAAATATAGTAAAAAAAAACATATAAGTGGCATAATAAAATCATACTTTACCAATAATAGCGAATACACGAAGGCGAGACATAAGTAGAACGAACAAGTGAAGAGAAACACGAGCGTCGAAAGAAAAAAAGAGAAAGGTGTTTTCCTGCCTCGCCTTATTCCCTTCTTGTTTCTTTCCCTGAATGGATAAATTTTTACATTTCAAACAGCGCGGAGGATTTCAGGTACAAAACCGAGTCTTTTAGTTTTGTATGTGGCTCATAAAAGTCGTTAAACCCTGCAAAATGTTGTCCCATAACTAGTAATGTTGTGTTGTGCTATAAACAGTTATAATTAACAATTAGATTATTCGCTCTCTGTCGAGGAACTATCGGTTTTATAGTCCCCCCTTGGAAATTCAATGTTCTTAAAACTAGCAGATTTGTCACTTCTGCTACATCTCTGGCAAATATTTGATTTAAGAACATCAAATTTCCGCGGAGCAACTATCAGCCGATAGTTCCTCGACAGGAACTCGACAGGAACTTGTTTAACTTGTTTAAACAGAACTTATTTAAACAGAAATTGAGAGCGAATAATTTAATTACATTAGATGAATTCTAGCTAAATTTCCTTCAAAGAACGATTCAGCGTAATATTAAACTTCACACTGCATCAGATTGAATTGTTATTTGAAACTTGCAGTTGTGTACATACACATTTATCGGTTTCCTTTCCGTGTCCTGTAGTGTTCTTCAGAATTTATTTATGCAGTAACATTGATAAATCTTCATCGAAACATTTGAGAACTCAGGAAATGTTACCATAATGTGGACGACCTCTAGCCACTGCACTCTAATTAACAATAAGATTATGAGCTCGAGATTTCTATCGCGTGGTAGACATCCGCATAGCTCAATAGAAATCGCGAGTGAATTGACGAACTGTTCAAAATCCTTTTCACGGGCAACTCGAAAACGCAAGCGGCCGCCAGTTTTTTAACATTCCCACACTGCTACGTTACGCTAATACCATTATGTTGTGTATTAATAATTCAATAGTAATAAAACAATAGTCAGTTTCTGTCCAAGAACTATCGGCTGATAGTTGCCCCGCGATTTAAATTTGATGTTCTAATGGTTTAAATTGATAGCGTAACGCGACAGGGTTCGTCCGCAGAGAGACACTATCAGCCCTTATATTTAACCCCCAAATGCGTGTTAGTATAATTTGTATAAGTTATTCATAGATATGTTTTGTTCTTGTTGTAGGTGCTACTACAAACAGATCTACTGTGATCAGTAACAACATACCTTGAAGCAACGAAAAGCTTAAAATTCCTCCAGTGCTAATCAACCGCGGGGAAATAAAGACCTGGGTTAAACATGTCTGATAACTCCACACAGCCTTTACAAAGACCAGCAGAAAGAAATATACGCGTCGGGTTTTACATTGCTACGTTTGTCATCGGCTTGATTGGAAACCTTCTGGTTTTAATTGTCATTGTCGCTAAACGAGCCAAAAAAACAGTCAACGATCTCTTTATCATGAATTTAGCCGTGTCTGACCTAACACTCATCTTTTTTCTTCCACTTCATATCTATGGCATGTTTCACACCATTCCAGTCAATGCATTCTTCTGTCATTTCATTCGACCACTTATGACTGTCTCGTTCTTTGTCAGCGTGTACACACTGACGTCAATGGCTATCCACCGTTGTCACGTGATCTTAAACCCATTTAAACAGGAAATGCGTCACAAGTCGGCTGTGCTGTGGATAACACTACTATGGTTGTTGTCGTTTACGAACGTCCTTCCGCTGATGATTGTCACCATACCCAGCACAGCCACTGAATGCTTTGAAAACTGGCCGAGTCTTGACCACAGGCGGGCCTACACTGTAGCTCTGTGTATTCTTGAGTACGTGCTTCCATTGGTCATCATCGCAATAGCTTACGTCAAAATCGGTCTGGATCTCAATCGCCCGTGTTCTCGGCGGAGCGTTAAAACTCCTAGAGCCGCTCATAGCCTTGAGAACCAAGCGAGACGGCGAGAAAACTTTAAAGTTACGAAAACTCTGGCCATAATCGTTATCATATTTGCAGTGTGCATGCTTCCTAGCCAGATGGCATGGATCCTATTAGACTTTGGCAATGAAAAGCAGCAGAACATGGCGGCGGTAATCTTTAAGTTTTCTCTTGTTCTCACTGTGTTCCACAGCTGTCTTAATCCCCTTGTTTACGGAAGCATCACCAAACAGTTTCGGCGTGGTTACGTCAAGTATCTCTCCTATTTTTGTTGCTGCTGCAGAGTACCAATCTTGAAGGCGCTCAAAATTTTACGTCCATTGGAAAGTTCTTCACAGCAAGAACATGCAGATTCAAAACGAGTACTCAACGGGAACAAACATAAAACACTTGAAACAAGGTTAATCTCCAGGGAAGTCATTATGGACACAGTGACTGTACTGTGAGAGAGAGAGTTTTTCTTTCTGAAAGAATGAAGGCAAAAGGAGCGGGAATCACTGACTTGCCATCTTGGCCAGCGTCCCATACCCTCCACCCTTCTACATAGCATTCCCTTGATAAACAATATTACAGAAGCGCACAATATATAGATGTTCTTGTTGATAGGTCTTGATACATCGATAAATGCACAGACCAAGCATAGGCTATGTCTTTATCTATTATGTAAAGAAATGACTGCCTTAGAAGCTTGAAAGTAAATGCGGTTACAAAATGCTGTTTGAAACGTTTTGGTTTTCCTAGATGCAAACTGCTCTAGCTTGTTTTTAATCATATATGTACGTTTCGATAGTTACCATCCGTATGAGCTGAGGTCGATGTAGCTTACCAGTAGGTGCCTGGATTTAAAACAGCATAAACTGATTCAATTTGACCATTTCTTTAAATTCGTCTTTACGGCGACAAGTTTTTACTTTTAACTTAGAGTTGCGAATTCCATGATGTGCCGATGCGATCTCAACATAACTATTTTCTTTCGTCTCTTCATCTGTCTGTTTCACAATGTACCTCATAAAAAAATCAACACTTGCGCTTATTGAGGTATCACACACAAATCAAATGGAAAGGCGAAATCGCTAAGCCTTTACTTCCCAAGATAAAGATCTTACTCTGTCTAACACCAGAAGATTTTTTAAAATTAATTAATTTGCAATTGCAATTAATTTGCACTAGTGAGATTTTCAAAAAGCTGAAATTGCACAATCCACTTGAAAAAAATTGCGTGGAGGAAGTGCCGGAAGATCTTTCTTAAAGCCTTCTTTTCCCTTCCATTCGAGAAAACCTTTTTCAAAGTTTCCGCACAAAAATTTCGTCATCATTTTACGTGATATCATTAGAAAGTCTTTCAACCAATCATAATCCAGAATTACGATGGGCAACTTGCACTGGTGTTACACTTGAACTACACTGCTCTCAGCCAATAAGAATCGAATTTTTTACTTATATTATTACTATTAATAATAACTTTTGGGTGATTGAGGTGTAAATTATGCCTGCAGTGCACCTTGTTAGCAATCTAATCCATGAATGAGATTACAATAACAATATGAGCGAGTTGTTAATGTGTCTGGATTCCGCTTTTCAGTATCATATCCTTGTTCGTCCTTGTGTAGCCATAATAACGTAGCCTGGGTTCAACCCGGATGTAGGGCTGGGAAAGAGTTCAGAGACTAGATTAAATGATAGTTTACAAGAAACATAGAAGAAACATTCACATGTTTTCTGCAGATTTAAAAGTTGAATGTTACCTTCGACTATCGGCGTGAACCCAGCAAAATCGCTTCCACGGTGACTAATCATAAAATTAAAACTTTTCGCCGACACAGTTTTTCCCCTCAATGGTTTTAATCACACGCAAGCTGATGAAACAATTACGTAGATCGCTGCAGCATATACTGGCGTGACATTGCTGCAGCAAGTTGCTGCAACATGTACTGACGTAAAATTGCTGCAGAATTTCATGACGTGACATTGCTGCAGTACGGCTTTCAACAGGAACTCTCTCTCCTTAATTAACGTGATTAGCAAATCATTTTATTTTTTTGTGAAAAAAAGCTAATTACCACGTCATTGTGGTTTTGCTAGCCTGCGTAGAAGGCTTGATTTGAAGGCAAATAGAAAAAAAGAAAAGATTGAAGGAGAATACGGTTCTTTCCCTCCCACTGTAGTTTAGGTTAAACCTGTGCGCATGCGCACAGTCTAGCAGTTGTGTTATCGTCGTTATGATTCACTAGTAAGTTTAAAATAATTCATCCAACAACCCGCGGTTAAATGTGATCATTGCTTTCAAATCGTTCTTTTGTTGCTTCTGCACGTTTGTCAAACGAAATTCAACTTTTGATAAATTTATGCTGATGAAAGTTCAAAAAGCACCGATGTAAACAAAGCGATCTCCGGCCAGTGCGGCCTACGCGCACTAGAAATCCTTCACCAGTGAAATATTTCAGTGAATTTTGTACTCACAAACATTACATTTATCGCGAGAGCACGCGGGTCTTGAAAACCATGTCGAGGAAATTTCATTGTTTTGTGAAGAAAATGGAAAAAATGAAAGTGGAAATTCAAATCTAAGTAGCCTTTCGACATCTATTGCAAATCAATACGGTGCCCACCTGGAACAAGTTTATAGAGCAATGCCATACAGAGATGACAAATAGGCTGACAGGCTGAGAATTTTAGTAGAATTCAAAAAATAGTGAAACGAACTTTTAATTTTGGCGAATGTTTACCGTCCTGTCATGTCTGCAATTTCATTTCAGTCATACCATCCTGTCGTATCTGTCCCTTCTAATATTATCTCTGTTACAAGTAAATATTCACGAGGTAACATATCCTGTTGGTTGCAAAATTAACCGATAAACAAATAAAGAGAAAGCCCATAGCTGTGTTATTATCTTCATAAATAATAGAAAGAAGTAGAAAATATACAGACAGGTGTATACATGCGTGGATTTTTTTAATTTTCAAGGCTATACACATGCAACCTAACTTCCTATAAAAGCATATTCGCTGAAAAAAATTGGCATGCAGTTGGACAGTTTGGGAAAACGCGAAATACGTCACAACCGGAGGAGTTGTCCTGGTAGAAACTGAACTCTCTCCGCTGTAGTGTCATTTTCCTTGGTTTTAATGACGTTTGCGAATGATATCAAAAGCTACAACTGAGCAAGTCGTTTTTAAATGCGATTTAGCGTGGTTAGTCACGATTCTAAGTCATTTCACCGTTTTGGCCGACGTTTGATAGTAATTTATAGTTCTACAACTCATTCAACATTCAGCAAAACAGTCGCACCGTTGGGAAGGTAAGGGATTTTGTGCGGCAACAGATCAGGGGAAGTAATTCTCTAGTTTTCTGATTTCCGCCCAGAGCTATTGTACAGATTGAGAAGCACAAAGGTAATATTTGATTACTTTAAACCCTATAGAATCTATTCAGTGGCAGCTTTATGAGAAGCGTTCGTGCAAGAGCGGGCGCGTGTGCATCTATTGGAAGATATAATAAACTAGTATACGGGTAAGTTGGTTAATTAAACCATTCAAAGCATTTCAGCATGCAGCTGATAAGAAAAGACAGAGAGTTCTCGCAGTGTAGAATGGATCATGATGTTGTGTTCTAAGCAATTTCTAAAGGGAAATAATATAAGGACAGGAATTCTAGTAATTTAACATTGTAGTTAATGCTGAACGAAAACTGTATTATAAAACTGTTCGCTCCCTGACCTTTGTTTCTTAACAGTTACGCTACGCAAAATTAGCTTTCTGACAAACCAGTTTTACATTGAATGAAGCCTGCAAAACTGGTTTACTAGTAACGCAAATCAGTAGTCTTCCATTACTAACGATGTAAAACATGATTGGCCAATTATTCAGAAGCCGTTTTAAAAAGGGATGTATCCATTGTAAAGGTGTTTGGGGGATTTGAAGTTAACTTTAAAATGAAATGTAGTTACAGAGGGTACAAGGTTAAAATTTTGTGAAGTATAACTTGAGTTCCGTACCGAATTCTAACTCATGTCAGACGACTGTACGTTATTACACTATTCTCATGCATGTTTATATCTGTCGACTACATGTCAAGCCCACCTGGGTCACAAACCCTCCCCGTCGCTTTAAAATGGAGAAATGCTAATTAGAAGTCCAAAAATAGGAAGTTTGTCACGATCTTGCGCATGAACCGTCGTAAACAAGGACCTATCAACCGTTATAAACTTAGTACTTTTTTCTATGTAACATATCAGAACCCCTATTCGGAATAATACAGAAACATTAATTTTGTACTCGAAAATAGATTATTAGGAAGTCTGTGTTTAGAAATTTCTAATGCATGTATTCTTATTTTCATGTTTATCCCTTGACGTGCTGGAATATCAAACAAAGGCAATGATCATTTAGTCTTCAAAGGTTGCGTTTCTTACTATACTAGACTATCAATGGCGTAAAATTATCGCTAGAATATTTTCAAAATCTTGAACAATTCATCCGTAGTTTAAGCAAACAAAACAACAATGAATGCAGTTTTGTAACATGGCCTTGATTAACGAAGAGGCTTTTCGGTTTCCGCTTTTTTTGTCATCAATGACGCTTATAACAAACCAATTTTTAGCCCTATAAAGTTTTCGAAAACAAAACCCGTTGTTACGGCGGGTAGCGCTCGTTAGTTTAGCGCATTGATTTCTGATATGATACTTGCATATTGCTTGCGAAACATTAAATAAACAATACAAGTGTCAGAGCTTGCGCCTGCGATAATTAACCACCAGTTCAACTTCTAGTGAAATTGAAATTCGTGTTCCGAAAATTGAAGACCTTCACATGTGAGTTGAATCCGTCACTGCTCGAGGAATAGGAGAAGCACAAGAGTTATTTTCCCGCTCAGATCAAGGTGAAAAGAAAAGATTCTCCATTGTGAAAACAACGAAAACGACCTGAAATTAAAGAGTCGCTGCAGGTACTACGAATACCTGCTGGTTTGAAAGATGCTGTATTATACAAATTTTCAACTGATTCAATATTGTCCAGTCTGTAACCATTGTTACGTATGATTCCAAGATAACCAAATTAACAATTTGTTCTAATATTCGGGTTAGTCACGTAAAGTTACAATACACTTAAACCTCACTTACCTCAGGCTGTTTTTCGTCTCTGTACGATTCATTCATTTTCTTGTAAAATGTAAAATGTTTCAGAAAGCTTCATTCTTCAGTGTTTAAATTATTTAGTAATTGGTGAACGACTCGCTAGGTGCAGTTTTATAGTATGTTTATGAAATGTAGAACTCAAATGTTTTATGTATTTGTTTTAAGTTCCTCGACAAATTCACAGTATACCAAATGAAACATATAAAGGTGATCAATCAGCTTTCTACTAGGTTTAAGTTTTCCGCGTTAAAATTGTACTGTACTGTACTTGACTCTGCGCTATTGAACAACTTGGAAAAATGAGCGATCGAAAAAATTCTCGCGACAGTAGAAAAAATATTCTTATTTTTCAAGGTTGCTGTTTAACATTGCCCATTGTTTAGCAAATAACGTATGTACATTGAGTAAATAGCACTTATGCCGGCAAATATAATATTTTCAGCAGTTTCCTATAAAAAAAACTCTAGGAACATGGTTTTTAGAGTAAAGTACTAAAATCTTTGATGTGAAAGTTGAAATTAAATTGAGACCAAAGCCAAGTTTTCAATGATTGTAAACAATTGTAATAAAATAAAAACAAAACGGCCCAGCGTCTAAATGTAAATTTTTGCGACAGGTAATTCTATCGGGGTTTAAAATAAAAATGACGAGATTTATTAGCTACCCGCCGACAATTCACCAAAAACGGTCTCTTAAGAAATATCAGATGTTTGAGATAATAAGCGATAATTAAGGAATGCTGGCAGGGCCGATAATTTTCCGTATTAACCTCGCCAGGTATCATTTTACCTCCATAAGAGGATACATCTTATTCGCTAATTGCTAAACAGCGGGTTACAATTTCCAAGGTAATCTCTGATAATTGCAAAGAACGGAACTAGCTTTCTTTCCTTTTTCTTCAGCGCGACAGCAAGAGGCAATATTACAACTATAAACTTTCAAAACCTGCAGTTAGGATATACCCCGTGTGATTAAGGTAAAAATAACATATTAATCAACCAAAATTGAGGTTTTTTCATTTATAAATAGCTGTCATCGAGAAGTGATGGTGGGAAATTAATAGCAGTTACCAAGGAAACCTGCTGAAAGGGCCTTTGGTTTCAACCATTTCTGACTAAAAGACCACTTTATAAATTGAATTCAAGATTAAGTGTCTCATTTTAGAAAGACGTTGATAAGTAAGTCTTATTTCAAGTCCCTGACATATTTAAATGCAGGTTAGTACATAAAACTGCATGTCATTACTTTGAAGTTAATTGTTAACCACAAGATTTAATTTTGGAATTTTTTGTCGCTCGCCTAAGCCAAGAGCTGATTGAAATCACACTTCACAAATTCAATTTCATCTTACACCACTGAGTAATCTACCCGTAATCAGTTCCTTCTCAATTCAAGTTGAAGTAGCTTGAAACATTTATCGTAACATTGTCGGCTTTCCTTGAATGCTCAAAATTAATTTACCCAATACCAGCCAGTACAAATTGTTACCGAATATGAAATGAAAATTCAACTGATATGTATGCTCATTGCGTTCTTTTCCACAGATTGTAGAAACCGATAATTTTCGTTTTATTTAGAACTTTATATCATAGTAACAGGTTGTTTCTCGGCATATAACTAATTTTTAATGAAACGATATTCGCTACCGGTCAAAGCGATCGGGGCTGATAAACCTGTTTAGTTTCCTTTGACTAATTGCCGATAATTATTTTCTGTCTTAAGGTAAATTCAATCTTGGGCGCTGTCATCAAACAAGGGATAGTGAAGCGGTGACACAGTAAAGTCAACTCCACACGAAGCCTCACCTTTAAAAACCTGCTAGCCCCAAAATGTCGAATAACACAGATCCTGAGATGCCGAATGAAACCATAAGAAATGTCAAACTGGGATTTTATATCGCCAGCGTAATAATCGGGTTTATAGGAAACACTTTGGTGATTGCAGTCATTTCTGGCAAGAAAAACAAACGGTCAGTTTACGATCTTTTTATTCTGAATCTTGGAATCGCAGACTTAACTTTCATCGTTTTCTACATGCCTCTGTACATCTACGAGCATCTTAGCTCGATTTACAAAACTATGTTCTACTGTCGACTTGTGCAGCCCTTACTGACCATCTTCTATTTTTTGAGTATCTTCACTATCACTTCTATGGCTATCCATCGCTGTAGGTTGATTACCAATCCTTACAAACGTAAGATGAGGAAGCGAGCAGCATATCTGTGGATCGGTGCCATTTGGATTTCATCGTTCATAATCGTCTTACCGTTGTCGATCGTGGCAAAAGCACAAGACGGCAACTGTTCAGAGAACTGGCCCTCCATGGATCATCGTAAAGCCTACACGCTGGCGCTTTTTCTCCTTCAATTTCTGTTGCCCTTGTTGATCATCGCGGCAGCATACTTAAGAATTGGTGTCTATCTCTGGCGATCAGCTGATCCACAAAGTTCTTTATCCACGGCGAAGAAGAACCGGGCACAGAAGAAACGGAAAGAGAACATACAAGTCATCAAAACACTCGCATTGATAGTGATTCTTTTTGCCATCTGTTTATTTCCGGGTCAAATCGCTTGGCTTATGTTGGACTTTGGAGATAGACAGGACGAACATATCGTTAATGTGATTTTTATTTTCTCCGATATCCTTGATTGCTTGCACGCGTGTGTAAATCCAATAGTCTATGGCCTGTTGACTCGACAGTTTCGCCGACAATACATCATATATTTCTCGTATTGTCTTTCATGTGGAACAAAACAGGTTAACACAGAAGCTGAAACCCGAAATATAGAGAGTACGGCGGAAATTTTATCACCCATGAGGAACAGAAGAAAACTCACCTCCGAGGAAGTTGAGACAGTGGCGAATAACTAGGAGAGATTCCTTTTCTGCAGAACCCTACCCTTACTTAATATTCCCATGCACACAGTGGCATCCTTCTGTAAAACCCAGGTCCTCGCGGTCATCTTTATTCAGGCCTCGTTTACATGGACGTCGTTTCAATGAGAATAGTCCACATCGTTTTCGATGCAGATACGCCGTGGACGGCAACGATGGAATAATTAATGAAACTGCTTCTGACTTTATATTCATTCGTTATCAAAAGAAGCTATACCTTGTCGTCAGTCCAAACGAAATTACCGACATCTTTATAGCCTGTTAGCAGGCTCTCGTCGTTGTGGGTACGAGCAAAGCCGATAGCGGAGTCGGCGGGCGGGAGCCGGTGAGAATCTCATTTCATGTGCCAGGCCCCTCTCGGCTAGCTTCGCTCGCCGACCCATCCCTCGCGACTTTGCTCATTGTCTTTGCTTCTGCCGCAACGCAGGAGAGCCCGCATCTTTACACTTCGCCATTTCCAAAACCAAATGTATACGCTTCAAAGTATAATCGTCTCCAGATTTCTACCGACAAAACATGTCGCGGCAATGACGTTTAGTTTAGCGACGTTCTCGTTGCCGTCGTGGTGGTTTTCAAACTCCTTGTTACCTTTCTGAGCGCGAGAGCCGTACTGGAGAATAAAAGCCCGAAAACCGTACAAAAATGACAGACCAGTAGTCCCCAGCTCGGCTCGTGCAAGCTGTAGGTTAGTAATTAGGATACAACATGGCCACGCGGAGACAGGAAATTTCTCGAGAGAAATTTGGAATCTCCGCGCGGCCACGAAATGTTCTATATTAAATAAACACCATTGTAAATATATAATTGTCATAATTGTAAAGTAATTTGTGTTTACTGCGTGATTTTCAAATTGAAAAACACTTGCCGGCTATTCATAGAACTGCCTTAAATAGTTATTTACAGGTGGTTGTTAAATATTTCACTTTGAAATTCGCAATTATGGCCTAAAAATGCAACAACAGTAGAAAGCTGACAGTAAAAAAACAGTACAGTGAAAAACATAGGGGTGTGTGAGTCGGCTAGTAGTCGATGAAACCACAAGGCTTAACCGATGACTTTATAGATGGCATCAAAAACTTGTACAACCGAAGATCCTACTTTCCATATAAAGACTAACTTCTACAGTACAAGCCAAATAATTCCAGTCTGCAAATACAGCAGGTTCTTATCCCTTCACGGCCGGTTAAGGTTCGACGAGGTTATATTTTCAGGTATTTAGACATGCATTTTCTAATTTACTCGTATTATGAGACACTCAGCTGAATCAGATTGGTCTCACATTGTATTGTATTTGCCCATGTCACACAATCACCCACGAGCCTGGTAATACTTGTCTTCGTAGTCTCCCTCCATGATCCTTGAAATTATTTGCATTACAATATGTTCACTGGTAAATGCTGGTCAAGTCTGCAATGGACAGGGTGACGCACAGAGCAAGAACTCTAATTTTGCTGTAGCATTAAATGACAAAACTCTACCCTGGGCTTGTCACCTTGCCGTGGTGGTGGAGCCGGTGAGGACTTAGTCCCCGGCTGGTTCAACCGTGCCGGATTGGTCGAGGGATAGAGAGACCTGAAAAAGGACAACCCCTGGTTCTCCTGGTTGGGGGTTGGGCGTTAGGATAATCACCAAACCTCGTAAAAAATGAATGATTACAGAAACCCGAGGCCCTATGCGCCAACTTGGCGCCAGGGGACAGGTGAAGGTGATTGAAAGACAACGAGCATCATGTCATATTTTCTCCTTGATGGATGTTAATCCATCTCAGGTTACGTCATCTCTCTGAGGTGTTTGTTTCATCAGATGTAAGACCCTCTAATAACTTGACGTTTTGCAACGTTTAAAGGGTTCCTCATTATGTAATAGAGCACGTTTTAATCGTCAAATGTGCGCGATGTGCGACATTCAAATGGCGACCCGATAAGGCTCTCGAATAGGTCAAAACATAAATTATTGCTTAACTTAAGTCTTGGCTAACTAAACTGTTCTTGCTCTAGAACAAAATGTTAATTTCAATGTGTCGGAACTCTAGAGTAATAACTTTTAGTTTCGATGGCAAAACTCAATGACAGATTTTTCAACGAACCAGATATATAACATCATCACCTGACAAACACTATTCACTTGACTTTGAAGATGACTTCCGCTTAGGTCGTCGAAACGTCAGTCACCAACAACAGTTCTTTTCAGAACTACCTTCACACGGACCATCACACTATACGAACTACTGATACTCCTGGGTTCAAACCATTCACAATGACAGATGCTTCTATTATTTTACGGTCGCCATGTTGGTGTCCCTCCAAAGGGCACCAACATGGCGTCTGCATACAGAGCTCTATAAATTTGGGTGAAACACTTTTCCGAATAACGCGCGAATGAATAACCGCACAGATCTAAATCGTGGCGAGGTTGTTTATATATCAATCATCTTTCATATCCCAGCTTCTTGACTTATTGAATGGTTACGATTTTTATTTTGATGGCGTGACAATGCAAACCAGCCATTTACAGTACACCTGGCTGGAGTCAGCAGAGGTGCACTCTAAGAGTAAATGTTTTCTGCGGCATGTGCTAAAACCCAGACGGTAGACGATAGCCGATAGACGATAGATAGATAGTTCAAATTTGTCATGCATCCTTAAGAAACGGGTTGGCGCGAAAACAAAAATGGTCACAAAAACGCGGGGAAAAAATGTGTCACGCAATGTTTAGGGAAATGAATTCCATATAAAAAAGGGAATGTCATATGAATTATTAGACACTACACGCAGTCCGTATAAGTATGAGCATGACGCGGTGACGTGGTGGACGGTAAACACATGTAGACTACGTATGTGGGAAGGGGGATACCTGTAATCACACCTCAGTTTTGAGCCTGGTTTAAGGCTGTTTTTGCAAAGGTTTCTACAAGTCAACACAAGTTCACTAATTTTCAAGCCGTTAAAAAGGAAAAGAATGAAACCCCTGACAAAAAATGAAAACCCGCCATTTTCAGTACACCTGGCTGGAGTCAGCAGAGGTGCACTCTACTGAACTACTGAACTTGTCGCTTCTGGCCAGGTCATAGTGTACATGTGTTTACCGTCCACCACGTCACCGCATCATGCTCATACTTCTAAGGTTTACGTGTAGTTTCTAATAATTCATATGACATTCCCTTTTTTATATGGAATTCGTTTCCCTAACATTGTGTGACACCTTTTTTTCCCGCGTTTATGTGATCATTTTTTGCTAAAGATTGCGTGACACATTTGTCACGCAAATATGTTTCGTTTTTGATAAATTTGACTATCGTCTATCGTCTACCTCCTGGGTTTTAGCACATGCCGTTTTCTGCGGATGCAATAACACAATGCAATGACCCCAGCGCGGGCTTTAACCTGTGCCCCTTGATCAGGAGTCTAGGGCAATAATCATTTGGCAGCTACATCTGCCTACATGTCCACGCAGTTTCTTAAGTTCTACTGCCATAGTAATTTCAGTGACTGCAGTGCTACAGTGTATGTAGTCTACAGCTTGATGGAAAGTAAATCCAATTCAACCTGAGGTATTTTCTTCACTGTTCTCTTGATCTCTAGACATGAATGCAGACATGTCAGGAGTAGATGACTCTGAGTCATCAAAATCTTCAGTTCTTGTGATTTCTACTTGAACCAAGCCAGTGGCCAATGCATACAGTGTCATGGCCAGTGCAGCCACACCAAAAGCCAGCCATTTGTTACGCTTTTCAGTGGAGTCAGATGTGTCATCCTGGTCGGAAGATGACTGAGACTGTTGCTGCTCTAAAAGCAAAACTAACATTAACAATGTACTCTTGTTTGGCTTACCAGTGTTTCATTTGTCTTTTCTAGTGTTGTAAGACTACTTTTTAGTGCTGATTCTGACATTAAAAAGTAGCTTCTACAAAGAATCAAGCCCTAAATAGCTTGATCTGTAAATACAGGAAATTCTACCAATAAAAATATTTTCAGGTTTACCTTCTTCCTCCGGTGGAAAGTAGCGCTGTAATATACGACCACAGAATGAGCACAAGTTATCATATCCTTGCAAGTAATGATACAGCTTATTATTTGGCAAACATGCTTTCCAGATCACTGCAAGGTGAGCGAACACTACTGCATCAAGGGTGGTTGGACTGGAAAAATAAAGTACAGAAAATATGACAGCATTATTGTTTTAAAAGGATTAATAAGAAGCTTGTAAAGTTAAGATCCTGTCCTTAGGGAGGAAGTGTAGTGGCCTTATTGTTAGGGGGCTGGACTCAGGATTGAGTGTACTTGGTTCAAGCTCTAGCCTACACAAGACAAATAAATGCAGGGGGCTACGACTGAAACCAAAACAGGAAGAAACACTCAGTCATTTGATGGTACAAAAGCCAGAGATACAGTGTGAGCACCAGTGTTATCCGAAGCTTTCCTCTCTGTTCTCTTTCTCTGTTTTAACAGAGTAAGCCATTAAAGTGACAAATGTGACTGCAAGATTAATTTAAACAAACATTAAAGTTAACACCGAACTGCTCACTGGGGGTTTGCAGGTGAAATGGTTAGCAGTTCAGTGGATAGCAGCCCCCTAAACCATCCCAATAGTGTGCTATTAACAAACTGCACATGTACACAGTAAAAATTCAAAGGATGAAAGTGATGTCACCTGTCTCCAAAGAAAAACTCCTTTCCATCTAGCAGAGTAGACAACAGCTTAAAACATTCCAAGGCATCCTTAAAAAGCTGAAATTACACATCAACTTATAATTTCATTTTTTTACATTTTATGACTATGTTAATGTTTTACACAATCAAATCAAATTTATGAAGCAACACTGAGTACAAAGTAGTGTATCAATACACAAGTTGAGATTTCATTGTTTTGTACACAGCATTTGATTGAATTGGTTGAATTGAAAATGTTGGAATCTACTGTTTCAGTTCTGCCATGTTATGGTTTTCACTTTCTGGGTAAACCTGATTTCAGTTAACACACACCTTATTCCAAAATGGCCCCCTTTATGGTGTTTTTTTATTTTCCATCAAATTACCCCTTGTTGTCTCAATTTTACACTTGAAATTCAAAGGAATACTTTTCCTTGAATGGAGCAAGCATGCACCTTTCCAGAGAGGATCTGGGATTGGCTGAAAAAACAGAAGAAATAATGACACAATAGCCATGTCACCGAAAACAATAGAAGCTACGGGATAAGAGAACCAATCAAAATA
>OMLO01001997.1_pt1 | contig 16127 bp, 10 predicted proteins | sample 1674811 | NCBI WGS metagenome assembly OMLO01 (sample SAMN06265003, study PRJEB25207) | coral metagenome | isolation source: Coral host | place: Mexico:La Bocana,Puerto Morelos, Mexico | collected 2008-11-13 | reverse complement strand
TGAAATTATAAATTACGGCTGAAATTTCGCGCCAAAATTAAGGAGTAATTTGTCACCCATGATATTATAATAATAATAATAATCGTGCTCAAACTTAACAGTATAAATAATGACCTTCCTCATTGAAGTACAATAGCGACTAACATCCCCAAAGTCTCTTTTGCCCTAGGTGTAATGGGCCATTTTGAGAATGTTTACCTCGAAAATTAAACACGCGATATATTGGTCATTTACTTCAGCCCATCTGCTTTGTTCCTTTTCAATCCGTGAGCCTTCGATACAGTCGATAGCATCCATCCTTTCGAGATCATAGAACTGTTCGTACTTTCCTTCCAGTGTGGAAGGTCGGTTGGAACTGGAAATGTTTTCATTGCCAGTTTCGCTTACGCGAGCATGATTTTCGGTGAATCGTTGCAACCTTCAGAATAATAAGAGAATGATACAGTACATTCAGATTAAAAGCATTCCTTGGGTTGGACCGTCGTGACTGGAACGACAGTCGGTGATTTTGCATGAGAGGGAAAGTTGGTAATCTAACGTGAGAGGGCGAATTTCAACTATCATTAATTATCATTAACAATCGTTGACTAAGCGCAATGCGCGTTCGACGAGGACCTTTTAGCCCTGGCCATAGAAGGGTTTGTCTAGCTTAAAGTGACACGGTGAGTTATTAAGTTAACTCTCTCTTAGTGCTACCTTACAGACGGCACTAGCTATCTTTCAGTTTACTAAGCCGGCCATTAAACTCTCCGTTGACAAACCTGAACCCGATCATACCTTTCGTGACAAGTTTCTAGTTCAGACTCTAGCTTTCTTTGGCGTTCCATCATGCTCCCGCTTTTATCGAGAAACTCTTGGACAACTTGAAACGCGGATATGTATCTCCTGGTATCATTTTGAGTCATTGACCCTACAGCCCCTCTTGTTTTACTCTCCGCCATCTCTTCAATTGGGTCTCTTTCTATATCCGAAGAGCTTACTTTTCCCGTAAAATAGGACAAAGCAGAACCCATTTACGGCTGTACACGAACGTAAAATTAAGCTTTTTTACCGCCTGAAACCCAGCTTCAAAATCATTCAGTTACTTATTTGTCGCCTCTGCTATATTTTATGCCGAAGATTGCTGTAGTACACAGATTTCTAGGAAGAGATTATGACGCAGAAATTTCCTTATAAGGCGGTAAGAAAGATGACACTGGAAGATTCCACATTTAAAACAATGCCACGTAGTATCACTGGTCAGTGAGGGGAAACAATGCTGAGGTTTCTAGGAAAAGCTGTCACGTAAGGATATTCTTTCTAATCAGAACCATAAAAGGGCACATACATAAATACATGAACAGTTCTAAGAAAGACAAACAAGAAAGGGAAATTTCCCTAGCTTGTAAGTCGTGGTCGTGAGGATCGAATATCGTATATCGAGTGCATTTTTAAGTTGTATCGCATGCACCGTCGCGTTGCTAAACTAAAAAATTGTGTTCAACTTCACTCTATCGCGCCAACAGAGCTGCGATCGCGATTGATATGGCCAAGTGGGACGAAGAAGAACCGTATAGGAGTTTCAGAGCATTGTGTCTCCAAGCACCCCCTGAACGAAATTTGGTCAAAGAGAAATACGATGTCGTAACCGCCATTGACTTTGGAACATCATTCAGTGGTTTTGCTTTCTCTTTTAACCACAGGGACGGAAGTGATGACGTTTACATGAACAGAGAATGGGGCAGTGCGCAAGGATACTCTACCCTGAAGACACCGACCTGTATACTGCTAAATCCAAGGAAGAAGTTTGTCAAGTTTGGGTTCGAAGCTGCGGAGAAATATGCAGAACTAGAGGATGCCAATGATCAGACATTCTATTGCTTTGATCGTTTTAAAATGATGCTTCACGGTAGTGAGGTAAGTAGATCGCGTTGTTAATATCTATGATCGAAAAGAAATTCGTAAATATTTTTGGTATAATTTTCCTAATAAAATATAATTAAATAATAATAATTTTACTTTATTTACCCACGGATTTTTAGGATAGCTCAAGTGAGCTAAATTCTCCGAGCATCAAATAAACATAACAGATAAAAATCCTAACTGGTAGGAGGCAGGCCAGGGTCTACCGGGACTACAGAGAAACAAATGGGTGGATTGTCTATTTCGGCCCGCTGCAGCGGATCGATGAATAGCCAGTCAAATTAAACTATCAGTCAGTCACATGCGAATACTATAGCAATCGAACATGCTTTCCAACCACAGTGCTTGATGATGGTTATATTTAGGCCATGAAACGGGGGTGCCACTAACATCTAACCGTATTCCCTATGTCGCTTCAGTCGCTCCGTCGATAAAACAAGGAAACATCCGGAACATCCAAATTAGAAAAATATGTAAAATTAAATAAAACAATTACCAAAAAAGACAATCAAAGAAAAAAATAATAACTAAAAAATACGTAAACTGGTGTTCCCAGTCCATTATAAATGCCTGTTCAGGTTATTGTTTGCAGGCAATTTAAGTGCGATAAGTTGTCGTTGAGCGTATTTTAAATGATGGTTTGAGAGGGAGAAAATAAGCCTTAAAAAAAAATTGGCTATTCTTGCCACTACATCGGACTTCCGCATATCATGTTGCAGCCTGTAATTCCGTTTGGCTTGCCTTATGGTCGTCTTGTGGTCATTCGGTGATAGACAAACAACTTGAATCTTTGATTCTCTGAACCCGTGATGTACACAAGGTTTTGGTGCTGTTTAGATGGACTATTGTATTTTCCTCAAGCTTTCTCGTCGACTTCATAACACAACAACACTACTTTAACGCTGCCATGTCGACGAGAAAAGTTAGATTTACACAGAATCACACGATTTTCCGTACTTTTGTGATTCAGTTATTAAATTTAGATATACTTTAACGCAATTTTTTTCTGCGTGATCTATATGAAAATAACTTCCATGGGGCAAATTTAATAAACGTTACGACAGTCACACAAATATTTGCGACGCTTTACTTGTTTTATTTATTTATTTTTTTTTTTTATTAAACGACTATCAAGGTTAGTTTTGTTTCTACCGATCATCTGAAAGGAACCTATCGGATATGCGACTGCGCTGGACGAATGGCAAAAATATGCCAGAATTCAGAAATGAACTTTTAGAGAAAAACTTGTTCAACGAACTTGTTTGCAAGCCACCGAAGTCTTAGCGCGAGAAAACTTTAACAACGCTCCTAAAACCGTGCAGAAAATTCTTCAAAAAAAATTCTTGAAACCCAGCATACATAATGTCGTAAGCAAATGGACAAATATTGCAAAAAATGTGGCTTTCCTTGTACTTTATGGGCCGTGTTAGGTTCGCACGGCATTGTGGTAAAATGTTCAGCCGCCATCTTGCATCTTTTTTTTCCTACGGAGGACTGGAGTGTACTGCAAATACCCTGTTGATTGATTTTTCTATGCTTAGTGCACGTGTGCAGTGCGTATGTGTGTTCTTGCTGTAATGCGCTAGTGAAAATACAAAGATTGGTTTTGAGTTAACTCTGAAATGAAAGAGACCTTTATAATCCATAACAGTAATGTGTATTTATTTATATTAAGAAGACAACCAGCCCTTCTTACAGCCCCTCTAACAACTCTAAACAAGCGAATGATATCACACTTATAGAAAATGATACTGTTTTCACTGAAAAATGCACGAAAGTAGAAGATTTGTTGCAAATATTGACGTACGATAAGCTCGTGGTCATGAAATGCTATCGCCACGCTGCGCACGCCGTAGCAGGCCAGTGACAAAAATCCTGTACACTGCAATCGTACAAGGGCGTTATCCTTCAAGGTGGAAGATGGATGAAGTTATCCCTGTATTCAAAAAGGATGATGAGACAGATAAACTTAATTACAGGCCAGTAACCGTTCTGCCCTCTTTGAATAATATCTTTGAAAGGCTACTCTCCATACAGTTGCAAGAATTCTATCAGGGGTTATTATCGGACTAATCAGCATATAGACGACACCACGGTTGTGAAACATCATTGCTGCGGCTGACTGGAGATTGGAAAGCTAGCCGAGATAGGAAGGGACTAGTGGCTGTAGTGTGAATGGATCGGTCAAGAGCATTTGACTTCATACCGCATGCGCTGTAGCTTGCCAAACTACCAGCCTATAGTTTTAACGGTAACGCTTGCGCTCTACTTAAGGATTACTTGAGCGGCAGGATGCAGAGGGTGAACGTCGGTGATGCATATTCTTGCTGGCAATCTGTAAGAAGAGGTGTGCCGCAAGGAAGTGTACTCGAACCGATGTTTTTCAATATCTTCTTAAATGACCTATTTTATATCATCAAAGAAGTGAAGCTTCATGATTATGTAGACGACGAGCAATTATATGACTCGGATTCTGATCCTATCACCCTTGACCAGCGTATGCAGCGCAGTGCTGAAGGCAAATTCCTGGTATACAAAAAACGGAAAGATTGTCAACCCTAGCAAGCACCATGCCATGGTTCTGGGGTCTGCTGATCACCAGTTCTCTTTTACCACTGAGGACCCGCTCGATCTCCTAGGAATGACTATCGATAGTCAACTGCATTTCGATAAACAAGTCTCGCTTATTTTTAAAAATTAAAGTCAACTATCAAGTGAATGTTATGATAAGATTCGGCAAACTTGTAAACACTTCCACTATGATAAAATTATATAAGGCCTCTGTTCTGCCACATTTTCAGTATTGTTCTGTAGCTCTAGGAAAAAAGCTTGAGTCATTGAACAAACGTGCATGCGAGTATTAGATAGAGCAGTAGCTACTTCACTTCACAATCTGCTAGTACAAAATATGTTAATCACGATTCATAAATGTATCCGTATTAATTTCTACCCTGCGAATCTTAAGGACTATTATTATTATTACTATTATTATTATTATTATTATTATTATTATTATTTTATTATTATTATTATCTTCTTCTTTTCATAGCAGTTAGCATTAATATATACATAATTAGTTCTTAGTAATGTTATTTTATATTAGCGTATTAGCTAACCTGTATGGATGTATGTATGTATGTATGTTAAAAAGAACAATCATCGTTGTTGTAACAAATTCTTCTAAATGAAACTCGTTATATATAGTTCACACAGGCTTTGAAGTGCTTGACAAACTGTCATATTCTTTAAATGTGACTATGTTTTGCAGGGGACATTGTGCAGAGATACTCTTATACAAGCACGAAATGGAAAGCGCATGCGTGCACTTGACATCTTTTCAAAGGCTTTGGAATATCTGAAAGACAAAGCTCTTGAAGCAATACACAAACAGAGTGGAGTGGAGTATACTGCTGAGGAGGTACTTTGGGTAGTCACTGTTCCAGCAATATGGAAGCAATCGGCCAAGCAATTTATGAGAGAGGCTGCCTATGAGGTTGGTTTACCACGAACAACAATATTCTACCAAAACCGTAATTGCTATTCGCGCTATTCACGCGTTCTGATTTCAGATCAGTATGGTGGCCGTGCATTCACATACGAAATTACATTAATATGCATAATATTTGTCAGAAAACTAGATGACATAAAATAAAAATAAGAAAGAGACGTTAAAAACATGAGTGGTGAAAAACAAACAAAATAAAAATGAAATTAAAATTTAATAAAAATGTAAGAAAAAAGAACAACAAACTAAAAATAAAATAGATCAAAACCTAAAAACATCCTAAAAAAAAAGGAAAATAAATAAAAATAACATTGAAAATAAAATCAAAACATTTCATTTCTAATTATATTTTGAGTTTGGAATGAGAACGATGGGGCATCATAAGGCCCTGTGTTCTCACAACAAATCCAAGGTGAAAAGCGAAACGATTTGTTCTCCCCAGTGTTCTCATAGTACTGCTTTTTGGTGGATTGTGAGGCGGTAAAAAGCGCATGCCGGCTGCAAACCTGGTGGCCTATAGAGGCCATTCTTCACTTTATTTGACGCTAAATTCACAGTCTTCAATCTGTATGTTCTACTTAGAGGTGCTTGAATAGTAACGTGATTTTCCTGTGAGAATGCTGGGCTGCCATAGACCTTTTAAAAAAGGTCTCAACCTCGATTATTGCCTTTTTTACTTTCTGATTGGCTTAAACACTCTGAATAACCCTGATGGTCCCTCGATGTATATCAGATAGCCCCAACTCTATAAGTTGATTCGTTGCAGCAATGATCGCCAAAAATAAAAGGGGCCTTTGTGAGTCTAACGTTTAAAGAAATACTGCAAAAGAAATATCAACAACAAGTAATACACAATGTTTTAAAGAACTGAACAATTGGACAAAAAAATACCTGTCAATGTGTAAGGAAAGTGACTGAATGGGCAAAAGGCCACAAACAATTTCCGAAGGTTGACACTGAATTTAATTTTGAAAGTAAAAGCAGGATTTCGCCTTAATTTAAGATGTCGTTGACACAGTTCTCTTTGAAATAAACCGTGTGCTATGATGATAACGGTTTATTTGCAACTTCCACGTTAAGTGGCAATTTTGTAAATTACTTTAGTTAACTCCATCGGTTCTGAGCTCTTGCAGTATAACTTTGTTTTTTTTTAATTTTGTCTTCAAAACCAGCGCGGCCGAGGTAAATCCTAGTAGTCTATTGCTCCCTTTGAAACTTCTGACATTACTTACTTTTGCGGATGACGTCTTTGACCATTGCAATTTAATTTCAGGCTGGTCTTGCTTCCCCGAAAAATTTGAAGCAACTTTTTATCGCTCTGGAACCAGAAGCTGCGGCAGTGTACTGCAGACAACGCAAACTGAGGGAGTTTGTGGAGAAAAAAGGCGAAGAAGTTGTAAAGGACACTTTAGTTCCAATAAAAACACGGTATCTGGTGATTGATAATGGAGGTAATTCGAGTTACTATACATTTACAAGCTTCATTTTGACGCGTACTATATACCCTCTATATTTTATCAGCACTGGTTACGTTCATGTGTGGGCATGTGTGTCTGGCGGGAGGGGAGGGGGGGAACTCGGAGGGGGCCGTAGATGATCTAGATGAAGTGATTAATTAACTGGAAAATTTTAACTTATTGACATTTCATCTGCTCGGAGGTGAAAACGGTTAAAAATGTTAGGTAAACTTAGACTTGGAGAAACTGTCAAAACTCCTTAACCCGTTCCATTTGCTCCAAAACTAGTGTTGAGTATACGTACTCGAGTTTTAGTCCCCAAATCGACAAATGATTGCTTCATGTTTCAGGTGGAACAATGGATGTTACAGCACATGAGATTGCAGAAGGGGATAATATCAAAGAAATCTACCACGCTACTGGCGGAGACTACGGCGGTACCAAAGTCGACAAAGAATTTGAAGTTCTGCTACAGAAGATATTTGGAAAGGTTTTCATGGATGAGTTTCGTCGTTCTCATCCGTCAGACTGGCTAGAGCTGATGAACGATTTTGAAGTCAAGAAGCGTTCAGACCGCGCGATGACCGGAGAGGTAACCAGGATCAGACTTCCAGCTAACTTTATCAATCTCTTGAGACATGAGAACGGTGACGATTATAATCGCGTCCTCAAGCGAAATCTAGGTTCGCAGCACAATGTCGAAGAGATAAGAATCGCGAAAGACTACTTATGTCTCGGGCCAAACAGTGTCAAACAACTTTTCCAGCCGGCTATCAAGTCAATTATTGGACATCTAAAAACGCTCCTGAAGCAAAACGCACTTAGAGGTATTAAGATTTTGTTCCTGGTTGGTGGTTTCTCCGAGTCTCCGCTTCTTCAGGCCAGAATCTCAGACGAATTCGGAAGCCAGTACAGCGTCCTGATTCCACGCGAAGCTCAAACTGCAGTTGTAAAGGGCGCCGTGATGTTTGGAAAGCGACCACATATTGTGGTGGAGAGATGCCTTTCTGAGACATTTGGTACGGACATTCTCGAATCATTTTTGCCGGGTGTCCACCCATTAGAAAAGCTACGAGTTGTCGATGGTGTAGCGAAGTGCAAAGACGTTTTCTCTATTCTAGCGAGAAAAAACGAAACAGTAAAGATTGGCGAGAGTAAGAAAACCTCCCGCTACAGACCAGTCCGGGAAAATCAGACAAGAGTTCGTTTTGATTTTTTCACTTCTACCAATCCAGAGGTACGTTACACCACAGACGCGGGTGTCAGAAAGCTACCTGGCCACATCGAAGTGGAAAGTCCTGACACATCCAAGGGTAAGGATCGTTCTGTAGAGCTAAGGCTCTACTTCGATACAGAAATAAGAGCCGTAGGGGTTGACATAGAAACGGGAAAAGAAGCATCCACTTACATTGACTTTCTGTCGCATGCGGCGTTCTAAACGAAATGTAGACAGAACGACGGAAAATGAAATGGAAAAGAGAACTTAAACGTACCTTAGACCACCCTTAGCTTTGGTAAAGTATGTTTATATCACAGATTCATGTTACGCAACGCGGAACGCGGCGCATAGTTATTTTATATGTGTAATTAGGTAGTTCTAGAGTGAATGTACTGCGAACTGAATTATATCGCATGGAGTGTTAATCTATAGGGGGCGCTACCAACTAAAAGAGTCCTAATCGTGTATTATTACCTTTAGTTTTTCTCGGGGTGATCAGCCATTATATTTAGTTCAGCTTCGTACATCATCAGATATTTTAGAGTATCGCGAGTATTTTTGAAGCTTACAAGGTGGAGTTAGATGAAATAAAGGTCGCACAAAACAAAGTTTAGTCAACTCTGAAAAGCATACTGCTTCGTTTTCCAAGATTCTATATCTGACTGGTCACTAAGCATATATGTGAATATGACTAAACTGAGTACTGAAAAAACCACAAAAAAGTACAAAATAGATTAAAAAAAAAAAAACAAAAAACAAAAACAAAACTGGTAATATGTTTAGATTCTAGATCTGACTGGCCACTAAACTTACATATGATTTGGGAATATGACTAAGATAGTACTGAAAGAAATGGAAAGAAGAAAAATAACAAAATACAAAACAGCAAACATAAAGCACAAAAAAAAAACAACAACAACACATCCAAACAAGACCAAAAAAAAACAGAAGAAAAAAACCAAACAAACTAGCTAACAAACAGTATATCATGTACACTTGATTTCGTACTTTGTACTAGCAGTATGAAGCGTGGCGATATTACTGGATCGTGCATGAGACAGGGACATTTAAGCTTGCCAAAAAGTCGTACACGCTTAGCAGTTCTAAAGTACATGTATTGAATTCGTTTTTTAATTGGATACCATTCTTTCAGTAGAATACGATGAGGCAGCAGATTCTGACCAGATAATAAGTGGTGTATTGACATACATTGCTGACCAACCAGTTCTAGACAAGAGATGCTATGCATAATAATAGCCGAGTTTCTTACTTTCTTAGTCTTCGATCTTACTTAAAAACCGTAAATGCAAGGTATTACAGAGTTATGGTAGATAAAAACTATCAAATCAATTTGTTAATGGCACAAGACATACATTACAATTTATTTTTTTATCACGTCTCTGGCCTGACGCTGGATTTTTCAGCATATTTTGTGCTCTGTCTCTCTTTTTTTATATATTATATTACGGTAAAGTAAAGCACTCTGGAGAGCACGAAGTCATTTTTTGTAAGATAAAATACACAGGAAATATGTGGAGTAGTGGGAGCTGCGAAACACGAACAGGGGCTTCAAAAGCATCAAAAGTTATTACTCAGCACTAGAATTATAACTGTTTGCAGTTGTTGCTGACTTGAACACAAAGTTTAGCCAAGGTAATTGTATTTTTGTTAGAATGATTGATGATTGTATAAGACCACCTTTCTTTGTTGCTTGTACTTTAGAGTAATGACAGGGTTGTGTATACCACTCGACCTACACTAGTGTACAGTGAGTACCTTGAAAAGTCAGTTAAAAAAAAACAAAACAAAAAACAAAACAAAAAGCAACAACAACTTCAAAAATAACAAGCAAGCAAATAGATCGTACAGGGCATAAAAAGAAATAAAAAGGCAGGAGGCGGGTGGGAAAAGCTTTGTGGAAATACAAACATGCATGTCTATAAAATTAGCGTTGCTAGACAGTTTAACCGTCGGATGTAAAAGGGGGGATGGGAGGGGTCAGCCACTTCCTCCCAAAAGGTTTTCAAAGTTTGGAAAAGGTGACTGGTTCTATCAAAGGGGCTCAGTCGTCCTTTTGACGTTGCCATGTAGTTGCCAGTTTTCTTCATCAAATTCCAGAACTTCGCATTTTTGGTGCATTCTGGCTTGATTTTGTATTAACTTCCATTATTTCTTGACTTTTGAAAATAGTAAAATCCAAAATGGCGGCCGCGGATCCAAGATAGGGGTCAAAATACATCATTTGGCGTCATATGCCGTCAAAACCAACAATTATGATATGATTTTGTAGAGCAAGCTCAGGGCTATCTAATCGATGTTATTTTATTTCGCTGAGCCTTAACAGAACGAAAACCTAAGGGGGATTCCATCCACCTCTACCCCCCCCCCAACCCCTTGGACGTCCGAGAGTTAAATTGCTATTTGCAGTACTTGTTTGTAGGCTAATATTCCTTGATGTTAGTAATGCTCCAAGTAGATATTAAAGTTAAAATAAAAATTAAAATGTTAAAGATGTTGAATTTTTATAGTGGTTGATGCGCTTCCCTTCAACTAGCTGGAACTAACCTGAAGGAGTTCCCTACACCTTCTGTTTGCAGATCTCTCCGTGTTATCATCGCTAGAACCTCTACCTCAACTTTGTGATTAGGGAAGAAAAAGCTTGATTTTAGAGCAGACGCCAGTGATTTGTCTTTTTGAAGCAGTGGCCTTGAATTAAATTTTCGTGAAAGTTGCACTAGAAGGTGACTCTAACCGGTGTGTTGCCGATTGTTTATAGGTTAGAAACAGCCAATCTATTATAATTGATGAAGGTAATTCAACCGCCTTAGTCAATTTAGAGAAGCAAACCTTTCCAGCGTTGGACCTTCCACGGAGCAACGTGGAAAATTTGACGTGGGTTGTATGTCTTGCATGGTGTAATTTTCTACCGCGTGTCGTTATTCGTGACATGCTACTAAGTCATGGGGAATTGACAAGCCTAAGACCAGACGAAAACTAAGGTTCAAACTGGGCAGAGGAGCCTCTGAGATCCTCAACAACTTTGAACATTTGCAGCTTTGAAAACGATGAGGCAATGAGGCTCAAATTTGGCGACTTTTAACCGAGAACAATTTGGTAGGAAGTAGGACGAGTCATTATTATTCAAGGAGCTTACAGTGACTTCTATTTAATATTTCCGAGCCAGTTTTGGTGGTTTACTGATGAAATGCATAAACGTAAAAAAAAAAAAACAACTAACGGCTTTTCGGAGATATTGACCGCATTTCTATGTAATTCAACATAACCATTCCATGTTACGGACTTGAAAGGAAATATTTCTGGATGTATTCCAGATTTAATATTCAAAGAGTCAAAGATTTACATGGTGAACGCCTTGACAAGTATACTTAACGTCAAAAATACGCTCCCTGATCAATGTTAAGTTTAGAAAGAGCGAAAAAGTGCGTACTGAGAACAACTGCGGTAGACTGGTTCCATGCCCATCTTCGACAATTAGCAATTAACCAGTGTAGAACATACGTCACTTTGCACAAGGCTTATAAGCATTTTCCACCGCAAGATATCAAACGGCAGGAGGAAGGGTTTTATTACTTTGTTGCTTTGACACCCTGCAGTTCACTGCTTGAAATTTTTTCCCTCTAAAACGGAATAAATATCTTCTAAACTGAGTCGAACACATTCTAAAAATCCTCGTACATCTGTATCAGGCGGGTAGCTTGCCACGTTACATCCCAGCCAATCATCTTGAATCCCGTATCCCACACCGAACCCGTCCCGCACCACGGGACCAAATCCCCCAAGCATCAGTGCGGGACTTGACAGTGTGCTTGTCGACAGAATAATGTGATTGATTTGTTTATAAGCTGGATCCTGGAAGATATCCGGCACTTTTCCAGTGGACTCCGCCATAAGACGCAGTGCGAAGAGATGACGATCGAAACCTTGACCTACAAAAAGACAAAGTAAAATTGAAGAAGTTAGGCAATACACTCTTTCGTTTTTTAGAAGAACATCGAGACCAAAATTTACGAAATTTTAAGAATATTTTAAGAGCAAACCCGGGGCTGAGATTTGGAAAAGTGTACAATTTTGTGTGTTGAAAATATGTAAATACAGTACAATAATTATATGTATTTAACTAACTATATAAAATTCATCCTTTCCCTAAACGACAAAACTAACCAAAAAGCTACAAAAACAGCACTAGCGTTCGATGCGAAAATAACATTTCTGCCAGAAGTTATGTGCGTCAGATCAGGCTTAAGTGCCTGCAGGCTGAATCCAAAACTACTTTAAAATCATCCAGACACCAAATAAATTCGAAAAGAGAAATGTGTACACTAAAATCTAAGAATGTTCACAAACACATTTTAAGCTTAAAATCGGCAGAAAAATAAGAATACTCAGCCTCTGCCGAAAAAAAAAACAATATTCTTATGATGAAGAAAGAGTGTAGCGTGGCATAAAGGAAGAACCGTGACATGTGGAAAAAGAGCAAGAGCGTGACATAACTACCCATGGCGGCCTCTTTTGTGAGTTTTGAATGCCAGTCAGCGGCTCGTCGAATTCTGTCTGCCATCTCTTCCACTCCTGCGCGGTGCGACTTTTGGAAAGCTTCTGCGCATGCCACAGTGGCGTTGGACGCTGGTCTGATTGTCTCTGTTCGCCCGTGTTTAAAAGCCGCTGTGCTGCAAGACTCGTAAGTTGGGACAAATTTGCCGTTTTGACGGAAGTAAGCCATCTGTCAATAAAAATACAAATTGAGTATTAAAAAAATATATATGAATTTCCACCACGCGGAAGCCTTTTAGTTTCCTCTTTATTCCTCAAAAGTACACGACTAAAACACCCGGTGGAACTAATTACTTGAATTCAGCCCGAACGTTAAATCGCCGGCGAATATTTTCCAAGCATTTTTCCGGGTGAGAGTCCCACAGCCCTTTTTCAGTCATCAAGTCATGAAATAACTGTTCTATTGGCCAAGCTTCCTCGAAACCGTACTGAAAGATAACTGCTATTCGGTATTTTAAGTACAGACTTCATGGCGGCTGCTCCTTACTATCAATACAGTGAACAGACATCCACCATTACCGTCCTCGACCTTTTTTACAAACCTTAAGGCGGTGGTATACAGACTGTATGTGAATTTAAGCGAAATTTTACGAAGTTTAAGGAAGGGTTAAAGAGAAAAAACGTTTTGGAGCACCACCAGACAGCTGAACGCCCCCGAAAGGGCACCCCAGTTTGGTGGACAGCTGTTTGGTTTACGTGTACCAATTTTTAACTTGAAATTCTAATTTTGAAACAATATCAAATCTTCAAAATTCCTATTTCCATAAATTTAACTTATCTTTTGAGAAAAACTATTTATCCCCAAATATACCCAAAAGACACCCAAACATTTGCAAAAAGCCAGAAACGTACGTATGTGATAAGAGCATAGCGAATTTTTATTGCTTGAAACGTCGACGACACATTTGCGTTAAGTCCATAATAGCCAGCCAAAATACGGCCTTCGGATGTACCCCCGCCTTAAAGCCATCTCACCTGAAAAGCCAGCTGCATAATTGCATCTGGACTAAGCTTCTTGTTCTTGATGTAATCTTTGCCATACGTGTGAACTTGAAGTTCAGCGATATCTAAACCCTTCACCGTATTGTCAAACTTTTCCTTGGCGGCGTAGATCCCTCTCTCTATTTCTGGGTTCAACTGTAAATCAAGTTTCCTGACTGTCGTATCGGCGCTGAAGCTTTGAGCACTGGCTGCAGTACAGACCGGCCGAGTGGTGGTGTCTTTGAAGACCTACATACAGAAAGAGACGTTCATGAATAACGAGTCACGTGATCCGTTATACCGGAGCTTATCTCGGTTTCTAGTCCCTCTTATTTAGGATGCTAGTCCATCGCAGGGTTACCCCCAGCATTAAATTGGCCGACCTGGGCGGAGAGAGGCACTGTGAGAGTAAAGTGTATTGCCCAAGATCACAATACAATGTACCTGGCCAGGGCTTGATTCGGACCATCCGATCCGGAGACGAGCGCACGAGGCCACCGCACCGCAGTAGCCTCTAGCTATTCGTAAGCGCGATGAAGTCCAGATTTCCTGCCCTTGGCCAAATATCGCGATGCCTCTGTCTTCTCCCACGTATTATGGCTTGAATGTTGGAAAAGGATGTTAACTATCTCTTAAGTAGTTTGGTCGATGTTTTATCACATCCGCAGGCCAATCAACGTCAACAAACGCAAATAACAGAATGAACCAATTAGAATTCGAGGCAACAGCTTGAAACCGGTGTTAAGCGCAGAAGAACATGTAACGTCTTCCAAGCGATGGAAAACATGCAACGGGTTCTATGCGAGGGGAAAAAACCGCGGGAAAAAAGCAGAAAAACAAACTGAGCTACGATTTGATTTCCATTCTGATTAGTTGAAAGCGCAGGGTTTTTCCATCAGTTGCATGCTGCACGATTTATTCCTTACCTCATTGAAGAAACGCAACACAGCAACTCCATCGCCCCAGGCATGTTCAAAATGTACCGCCGCTTTTCCATCTTTGCAAATAATCAGCTGTAATGACTTGTCGAACCACCTTTTTAAGAAATACAACAAATACTTAACTTTACGCTGAATCAGTCTGAGTAAAATAAATAAACTCAAACAAGAAAGTCAAACCCTACAACAGAAGTAGAGTCTGTAGGACGGATCAAGAGAATGGAAAAGGAAGGAAAAGCGGGAGAGTTTTCTTTTGTTTAGCAGGCAAATTACGTTTATTCTTGAATCTCTTCACATCGTTTCGCCTTACTATTGCTCTGTTGAATGGATTGCCGCTAGAAACTTCAGCTCTTCAAATCCACGACGGCAGTTAGATTAAACGTAGCCTTTATAAATTTCAAATTAAAAATCAATTAAGTGTTTTATTTACTTGATACAAAACGTTTTTCAGAATCTAATAGTTCTAAATCGCCAAAACTATCACATCGCTTTCGTTTCGTCTCGTGTTCTTTTTCTCTTCATCAAGACAAGGAGGAACACGGTCTATCACCAATAAGGCCTGGGCTCGATTGTGGCTCGGCGCAATATTTCGTTTGAGTTTGTTTTTGGTTCTCGCTTTACTCCGAGGGTTTTTTTTTTCGTGTTCTCTGGTTTTCCTCCATCCACAAAAACCAACAAATTCCAATTCAAATTCGTCTAGAATAGAGGATCCGCATGAGCCCTCTAAATATTGTTAACTTATTAAACCTAATGTATTGCTGACCTGTTTTTGCCATCGCCATGAAGAAACGTTCTTGTTACATCGGCTACGCTGTTAACCTCGTGATCATCCAGACAAAGAACAAAGATAGCGCTGTCAATCAACTTGAGGACCTCCTCGTTACCTGGAATGGCTTCCAACAGATGGCGCATGCTCGCCCAAGTGTCACGGTTTTCTGACGTGAGAGCGGCGACTGGGAAGTTGGGGGCAGGGGTGGGGTCGTTGGCGATATACTTCAGATTTTGATAAATCGTAGCTGTAGGGACTATGTTACCTGAAACGTAAACAAGACCAAAAATTGCTTGGTGATTTCAAGTAAGGGTAGACTTGATGGGACACAGTACCCGAAAACAAATTTAAGACGCAGAAAAGCCCACGATAATGGTCTCGTTTTCTGGAGAAGAAAGCAAAAAACCAAAAATATTGCGATGGGAACATTCTTTACAACGAAAACTATTCTTTACAAAGGCTGGACAAGAATCCAAACTGTACCATTCCAAATTTCACCATAAGTATACAGTAGTTTTCATTTGAGTGTTGTGAAACGAAAATTAAAGCAATTATACTGGCCAGTCACAATAAATTGAAACAAACCAATGAAAGCACGAAGCGCGCAACGGGAAAACGCACGTAAACACACCGTGATTGCTTTTGACTTGGCATCAGATTGGTTGAGTTGGTGACGGACGTTTATTGAAACCAATCACAATACGTAATTAGGGAGCTTAAGCAACGACGACGACGCCGCCGAGGACGACGCCTAGTAAAAAATGAATTTATATTTTACAAGCAA
>OMLO01001996.1_pt1 | contig 16130 bp, 8 predicted proteins | sample 1674811 | NCBI WGS metagenome assembly OMLO01 (sample SAMN06265003, study PRJEB25207) | coral metagenome | isolation source: Coral host | place: Mexico:La Bocana,Puerto Morelos, Mexico | collected 2008-11-13 | reverse complement strand
ACTTTTTGATATATGTTTATTTTTCTTATGGCTGTTGTTTTCATTCTGCCGCGTCTAATGAATGTTCCCATTATGATTCTCTATTAAAAAACTGAAACATTATGAAAGAATTTTGAGCTATTGTCATTTATACTACATACACAAAATTGATTACCTAGATAATTTCAATAGATCGTGCTTGAATATAAAAGAGAACAGAGACAAAAATAAAAATAGCAGATTTTCGTCAAAAGGAGGCGATAATATGACATGGTTTATAATATTTATAACAATCCATGAATAAAACTATGAAATGTTGCTTTGTCATATACTGTTTTAGCGTGTTAGACTACGATAGTGATACTGTTTCTACAAAATATATAGCTGGTCTGGGATAGGGTTTGGGTTTTGTGTCTAGGCTAGAATAGAGTAGCTGAACGTGGTCTTGAATAGGGTTGGGGTTTTAAAGTCCCAGCGGCACACCCTAATCAAAGTATTTACAGAGTGCCCCCTCGGGGTCCCGCTGCGACCTGAAATTCCATTTTTTATGGCCTGATCCCCCCCTTATGCCTGTCAATTACTGCTGATCTCCCCCTCAGTTCTTTAGAAAACCATGTGATCCCCCCCTAAATCCTCCGTTCCCCCCAGGCAATAAAGAATGACTGGTCCTAATTCCCTGGCGTTTTTTTGGATTATTTCAGAGCGAGCGAAACCACAAAAATAACCCATATGCGCAGTAACCACAGACACAAGACCGGGTTTCAAGACCTCGTTTAATTAAAGTTGAATCAATGAAGGGTCAAACTATTGAAAATATTAGCAAAAGTAACTCGACATGAGTGTTAAACTGATGACAAAACAAGTAATTATATTATTTCTTTACCGCGTGCCGAACTGTCCCACAGAAGCTGAGAAAATTGACTTTGCGAAAATAAGTTAAATATTGACTTTAGAGGACAAAACGAAACCAAATACAACAGAATTTCATTCTTGTACTATAACAGCTAACATTTGAGAAAACAAAGGAAAATGAAAGCGAAGAACTCATGTAGAAATCAATCTGAAAACAAGAAGTCGAGTAATTTATTATTATTTAAAGAAAGATCAAAAAGACGACAAAAACGAGCCAGTTATTTTGAGATCAGTCGTATTTCAACTGTGTTAAATTAGTGGCCACTTAGATCTTTTCTCAGTGGTTCTGTAGTAGCTGAATAAGACTCTGAACAATATTTGAAGCCAATAAACTAAATAGACAAAGCGCCTGGTCGCCGTAAATTAAATATGCAGAAATCCAGCGTGCAAGTAACTGTCCACTTTTAAACCCCAAATTCCCAAATACAGGGAACCAAATGAAAGAAATGTGAAAGGAAGTTCAATAGCAATAAATTTTCATTTAAGCTGAGGCGAAGAAACCTTTTTAGAAGCAAAGGAGACCTCAATACCATCCGCCCGAGTAATTACCTCAGTTTATCAAATTCAAGTTATGTTTGACTTGTCCGTAGGCGCAGCCCAACAGTCTTTTTTGTCTCCAAATTATGACATCTGATAATTTTTAAGCAAATATTTCGCAGTGTGCGTCTTAAGTTACAATCATTTCGTACTGCTATAATAGCGTAGCACTACTCTCGTTAGTAGGTCCCGGTGTTGTGGTCTGGTCTTTGTCCATTGTGCTGTTAAATAGTCGTGCGTTTGTAACACGAGTCCCTGGCTAGGGAGATTGGGCAACCACTCCCTACGCTAACGACTTTAAATAAACACTGTACTATACTATACTATACTCTCATTTCCAAATTTATAAGGGAACGCAAGCCGTAGTTTAATTGATGCGAAATAACAATCGATCTACCACTTCAGTTTGCCTTAGGATTTGTAGTATGATGTTACTTAGCCAAACCCTTACACGGAGAGCTCCAGAAAGGAGCATTTGAAATCACCGAATTTTAGCCTACATGATAATGTTGATAAAAGCAGGACGAGAGAAAGTGCACATATTTTATAAACGTTTAAGTTGCAAGAGGTTACATTTCTGTTTATTTAATGCAAACAGCGATACCATGAACCCTTGTCAATTATCAACTACACAAAGTTCAATAAGTACTGATTACCTTTGGATAATAATATCCGGAATCGGGGTCATCAGTTTGATATTTTACTTCTGATTGGCGCGTTTATTTAAGCCAATAGTGAAGCGTGGGTCTGCGTTGGTCACTTTTCGACACTCAAATGAAAACTGTTCTAATAATGACTAGTTTTGAATTTTGGTAAAATTTGTAAAACAAAACACTATGAAACAGCTAAGAGAAGACTCCGTGCTTCGTCTCCAAAAATTGAAAAGTCCAGTTCAAAACCACTGCTAACACGTTGACACAATAACCTCCCATTCTTAATCTATTTGACAGCGGTCTCCCTCAAAGCGTATATAATATTTTATACCGAAATATTTCAAACTAGAACTAATCACACATTTTTTTTATTCAACACAGTATATTTGTTCCTAATGAAACAATGTCCAGGTTTCAAGCTTTCAAATCCAAAAAACCATCCAGTAATAATATGAAACAAATAATTTTGATCAAGATCAAATAATGCTAATGAACATGTTGTGGGACAAGCCTTGAAGAAACCACAAGCGCCTTTGTGTACACACATAGCATGCATGTTGCAGGTACAGTGCACTGGTGCACATGACGTGGATTGATGCACAAATAAAATGTGTTGTAGCCAGGAACTGTCTTTAACAGCAGTGCGCAAGATGCAAGATTGTCCGTATTTCATTAGCACTGATTTCCCTGCAGCATGCAGAACTTTTTTGCAAAACAGGCATGTCTCTCCAGCTAAACAGTCACTGCAACATGTTTCCTAGTACATGTATGTGCCAGCCTTCATGGCCGGGTTGTTCAAAAGCCAGTCAACACTATTAAAAGTGACCCAAAGTACATGAATCAATATTTCTACTGTTCTATGTTCTTAGTCAAAACTGAGGGAAAAAGAAGTTGCAAAAGTCATATCATAATTCTCAATAATCCTGGATGAGCTTAATAGGGCTCTGAACAACCCAACCCAGATGTTTTGATCACCATAACAATACTTTAACAACAGATATTGTCATGATATCATGATGCTCTGTAGGCTTCTGTCAATCTCCGGACTTCATCAGATCATTGTGGTCCACAAAGTCATGTTAACCCACAGAGGTTTTGATTTGCTCCCTTCAGGTGGTTTCTTCCATGGCTGGTTTCAGTCCTCTGATGGTCAGATCGTAAACAACTTCCTCAATTTTCTTCAGGTCATATTTGAGGCCATCAAACTTCTTTCTGAGAGAGTCATTTTTAAGATTCAACAGTCTGAAGCCAGCATCTAACTCAGCTACAAATGCAGCTATTTTGTAAGGTCGGCCATAATCTGCCGAGGTTACACTATTCACTGCAAACCGAGACTGTAAAAACAATCAAATATACACTTGTTATTATTAAGATGGCTCAAGACAGTGTCCAGCACTTTTCAACTTACATGTAAGATAGATTGTGATGAGAAATTATGAACGTGTTTTTGCCCCTTTAATGACACAACGAGTTACCATACCAACAGAAAAAAGTCTGCATACGAGTCTAAGTGGCTCATCAGGCCGGAGTTTATCCCGGTTTCTGTAGCATTAAGCGACTAGGAATATCTGGATGGAGGGGTGCTAGTCCATTGCAGGGTTACCCCCAGCTTTAAAGTTGCCGGTGCCTATTTATACACCTGGGTGGAGAGAGGCACTGTGAGAGTCAAGTGTCTTGCCTATGAACACAACACATGTCCCTGGCCGGGGCTCGAACCCAGACCGCTCAATCCAGAGTCGAGCTCACTAACCATTTGGCCATCACGCCTCCCACAAACGTTTTTGCCACTTTCACGCCACTGCGAGTTACCATTACCAACACAACCAACTACAAGGAAACACAAGAGCTTATAATTAAAAAACTGCAGAGTGAAACCCATTTTTTAATATCGAATTTTGATAAGCAAGATAAGACGCACCTTTGGCAAAGTTTAAAAAAATCTGTAGATGGGATCAAGAACAATCTTAAATAATTTTCAATACTTTGATAACTAACTTAGTTGAGTAATAACAATGATCACTTTATATCTTGTTAATTGTGATTAGTACTATGAATACAATACTGTAATAGGAAGTGTCAGACACTTCAATAAAGCTCAATAATCATTTATTTCGTTGTAATGTGTAGTGTATTGTAACATTCCATGAGGATTAAGGTAAGATAGTTAAAGAGGAGAGGGAATTTAAATGACAGAGCCTGATGATTAATGTATAATTAATTTATTTTTGGGATTTCATGCTTTGCTAAAGAATCTTACTCAGATCTATTCACTATGACTAGCAGTATAGCTGAACATGTTAATATAATGTTTAGATCCTCTAAAATCCAAAGAGGATAGTTTTCATGGTTCTGCTTCTCCAGACTTTGACACTGAACTTTGACCATTAATTTCCATTCCACTGTAATAGGCCACTTCCCAGGTACCATGTACTGTACCTCAAGGCTGGGTTGTTTAAAGTCCAATTAGCTAAACCAGGATTAGCAAGAATTTAAATTTGAGTTTTGTAACTTTTCAGTGAGTTTTTCTGTTTATATCATTTCTAAGCTGCCTTTTGAACAACACAACCCTGGTTTGAAAAGAGTCCTTGTGTAAAACCTTTCAAATGAAAATGAATTTGATATACATGTATATGTTGTGGGAGGCGCGGTGGCCTCATAGTTAGTGCACTCGACTCCGGATTGAGTGGTCCGGGTTCGAGCCCTGGCCAGGGACATTGTGTTGTGTTCTTGGGCAAGACAGTTAACTCTCACAGTGGCTCTCTCCATCCAGGTGTATGAATGGGTACTGGCAAATTTAATGCTGGGGGTAACCCTGCGATGGACTAGCATCTCATCCAGGAGGGAGTAGCAATATTCCTAGTCACTTAATGCTACGGAGACCGTGACAAGCTCCAGCCTGATGGGCCACTTAGGCTCGTATACACACTTTACCTTACATTTAGATGAAAATGAACCTGTACAGGAGGGACTAATTTTTATATAGTTTCATACAAACTCCTTTTGATGCACAGGCAAAGGGCAACTCGGAAATGACGAAATCACACTGCAAAGGACTACTAACAAAATTAGCACACTAAGAACCATGTATAATGTACACCCAAGATCATTCTCTACATTTTAATTGTTTTTATGATGTTCTCTTAACTGTACCAGCTTCAGAAAGGAAATGAACCATTGCGGATTATATTGACTGGTGAAACGTACCAGTTCATTAGCAAGAAGAAGAAGTCCAGTTAAGAAATCATCCAGGTCAATATGGAAGCCATCTGATGACCGCTCCACTTGGACTGCAATGGAAAAAGTCTAGGAATCAATAAACCTTCAAAAAAAATACATGTGCTGAATGCACATGTTGTTTGTCCTGGATTCCCAGTTTGTAAAAAAATATAACCCAAAGTAAAGTGGAAATTTGGAATTTTTTTCCACCTAATGGCTACTTCATGTTGCCAGGAGCCTTTTTTTAAAAGACGTAAAAAATGTCGGCCTACTATCCGAGACGAAACAGATCACCTCCTTGAGTGCCCCCATCCCAGCAAAGATGACTCAGGGAGAATTGTATACACCCCCCTGGTAGCTACACCAAGTACTGAAGTAATGTTCAAAATGCCATATGGCATTTGAATACTGCAGACTGCAGACTGTAGACTGTTCAACTAAAATCAGACTCATTTCCATTACACAGAGCACCATAAACAGGCTAGACTGAGTGCTTCCAGGCTAACCAGGGTGAAATTCAGGCTACCCAGAACATTATTTAGGGTTAGATGCAGCCTGCAGCTTAAAGTCTGCAAATGACACACCAATTCAAATACTGCAAATGTACATGTAGTTATTGTCATCCAACAAACAGCATGATTACATAAACATTGCACATTTTCCAGATCATTATTCATGTACCTCCAAGCATTTCTGCCAGCTCTGGCCGTGTGATTAGTCGATCACTCTCCAGGTACACGATAAACGCTCCAAGAAAGGCAAACCGTTGACTCACAAAGCGCCAGTGATCACAGAATCTATAAAAAGTTACATCCACTGTTAGGTACATGTAAGATTAAGTCCATAGCAGTTGTGACGATTATATGAGGCAACTGGGTGATCCGTGCAATTAATGAATTCTAGTTTTAATAGCATAGTATTGCCATTGCCTCTAGTAACCTCTTAATAAGTCAATGACCAAATGAGCAGCCCACTGACTGACCAATCAACCAGCCAAACAAATGACTGCAGGGCAGGAAGAAAAAGAACACGTCACATTGCCTACAGTGAGTACATTTTGCTTTTGGGCAAGAGAAAATGGATCTTTGGTGGTCCAGTGGGCAAGCGAAATGAGCCTTAGTAGTCTTGTTATACATGTAGTCCATCACTGATTATAGGCAGTACATGTGTACCTATTATTATGTAGTTTATAAGGCATGAACATTATGGGTCACCTATTGGGCAAGTAATATTCTAGTGAGGGCAACTGAAACATATTGTCCCACTGGGCAAATGGATTTCAATTTTTTTTTCCTATAGACTGGCCGACTGATTGATTGATCAATTTGGCAATGAAGACTCCAGTGCTTGCAAGTTACTGAATCATTTTAAACTCAAATTTGGGATAAAAAGGTGCAGATCTGACATTCCATGCTGTTGACACTGACCTGTAATATTGACCTGCTGGAATTTTCTCCACAAGATTTGCATACTGTGACTTGACAACAGTGAGCATTTGTCTGCCCTTGGTACAAGTCTTCTTCACAGCTGAACATAAATTTGACATTGATCAATAGCTAATTTCAAAGCATTGTCAAACAAAATAATCAGTATTCATTTCTAATAACAATAAGTAGAAGTCATACAGTTGAACCCACCTACTACGAACTTTCAGGGGGAAATGAAAAAATACTCTTTTTACAATAACTGCAGAAATTATTGCATGCTCATTGGCCAATTTTCAGTCAATAAGCAAACAGACACAGTAGAAATTTATACAAGATCAGTATTTGTGCACAATGCAATTTTTCTTATTGTCAAAAAAAATTGATGTCAGTTTTTCATGTCTGTTCTGTTATTGACAATTTCAATGTTAAATCAAAGTGTCCATTTTCATTTAAAATCAAAATTGAAAGAGTAGTTGGCAATGGATCAATCTGAAATGAAACTGTGTGTGCAGGACTGCGGTGAAAACTGGATGTTTTCTTGTACAAAAACATTCTCCAAAATAGTCGTGGAGTGCTTTGTTTAATAGCACTTGATGTTTCTGCTGATAATTCAGAAATGAACCCTGCAGTAGTCACCAAGAGCAACATGGCAGTCAGGTTTGCTTAGATTGATTGCCAAAGACTTGTCCTAAAACAGCTTGAAAGGCAAACAGTGGTAGGTCTCTTCTAGCCTTTGAAAACTTTCAGGTGAAATTCCGTAGCCTTCTTTGTATTTCCTGGTATAGCATATTCTTGTGTTCTCAGGATTTCCGGCAAAGAAACACTGGCAAAATGTTTTTGTGGCCCATTTTGCTTGTCACACATTATTCACTTGGTAGAAGGTGAACAATGCTCATAAGCCAGAGATAGCAAACCAATCAGATTGCTTGAACACCAAGATCACCAAGTGTATATATAATACTAAAATTAATTTTTCTCAGGCTACAAACAACATAATTACACTGTACTTTGCACCATGTTTGCAACTCATACACACTTGGTAGGAAATTTGAAAAAGTGAGTTACAGTGAGCGTCTAAATCACGTTTTGAATTTTAAAAAATCAGGCATACAGTGTACATGTACCATACCTTCAGGACTTGGAGACTGGTGCACTGCTTGTAAAACAGCCAGGACTTCTCTTGCAGACTTTTCCAAGTCGCGGGTGACTGTTTTGATTCCCTAACAAAATCCAACATCCCACTATCAGTAGCCATCAGTTTGTCTAGAAGTAGTAATGCCTCAGATGGAAATCAAATGGAAAGGTCCGTTTTGGTTGGGACCACCTCTGTAGGTCGGACCGGTGCGACTCAAATTTCCCGTTCCATTTTGACAAACCGGTTCGTTGCTCTACCCCGTTTGCTTATGTAGGGAATTTAGAAAATGAATAAGAAAATCAACTTCAGAATACCCGGCCATGATTGCGTGACATTAATCTCCTGCTCCCGTAGTCCCGCAGTCACGACGTTAATCATTAAATTTAAAAAAAAAAAATGTGACAAAAAATATTTTGAAAGAAATAAATTTGATGGAGTGGGTATAGAACTAGTGCTCCCGCAGTCCTGCACTCCCGCAGTCGAAAAAAAAAAAGAAATATTACATGGTTATAGAACTAGTGTTCCCACAGTCCTGCACTCCCGCAGTTGAAAAAAAAAGAAATATTACATGGTTATAGAACTAGTGCTCCCGCAGTCCCGCACTCCCACAGTCGAAAAAAAAGAAATATTACATGGGTATACAACTAGTGCTCCCGCACTCCCGCACTCCCGCAGTCGAAAAAAAAAAAGAAATATTACATGGTTATAGAACTAGTGCTCCCGCAGTCCCGCACTCCCGCAGTCGAAAAAAATAGAAATATTACATGGGTATACAACTAGTGCTCCCGCAGTCCCGCACTCGGCTCATGGATTATAGAACGAGGTATATTCATGTGTATCGTATGCAAATATTTGTTGACTGCGGGACTGCGGGAGCAGAACATTAATGTCACGCAATTGTGGCCGGGTATTCTGAAGTTTAACCCTTGGGGAAAATAGTGAGAGTCATTCCTCTTCGTTGGCCTGGTTTGATCGGTCTCTAACTTTTCGGTATAGCACCCGCTCTGCCAGTTTTATGCATGTTCAGGGGAGACTCAAGATTGCTCCAGAGTCAAAACTAAAGAAAAATATACCCACTCTCCATTTATATTAGCTCACCGGGGAGGAGAGGGAAAATTCGACAGATGCACGTGTTCGTGATTTTTGAAGCTGATTTGGGAAATACGTCCAGGCTCGTAAAAGCGGTGGGAAATAAACAAAACTTACCTCTCTTATTTCCTGATCATTAGATAAATAATCTTGAAAGGAAGTAAACAGAGATATGAGCGGTTTCTCGTCCTCCTCCTCCACTTTCTGTTCCTCTTCGACCTCCATATTGTTGAGCAGACGTCACATGGTGATCAGCGGTGCGCTACATAAGATACTGCGCAACCAAAATTGCGCCGATACTCTTAGTTTCCAAGATGGCGTCCTTGTCAACAGAATATAGTTTTCAATTTACTTTAAACTGGGATCTCCGTCTAGAATCTGTGACTTAATTCACTCTTTGGCTTTTTTGTGATGGCGTTCACTAAGCCACAGAAACCATCGGCAAGTAAGTCAGGAAATAGTTCGGTAAGTTAGTTCCAAACTGGTCACTCAGCTACACGTAAGCTTTCATCAACATGCGAGCTAGCTAGTGATCATCACGATAAGAGGGTACTGAACGGGTAAAATGGGAACTGGGATTTGGACAAATTTTCACTGGGAAAGTGGGATTTGGGTCACTGGGACTGGGATTTGGTCACTGGGAATGGGAATCACAGACAGAAAAACAATAGAACTGGGACTGGGATTTTTAAAATTTGGAAAAACGATAGGCTGGGAAATGGGATTTGGGCAAAATTTGGGCTGGGAAAATGGGATTTATACCCCCCTTTAGGACCCTCCGATAAGCTTAAAACCTGCCACTTTATACTTTTGATATCCAAAGAAGGGGACTGTGCTGACAACTAAACCCAAACATATAAGAATGTTGAAAGTACACCATAAAGTATAACGTAACATACTTTTTAACAATGTTAAAAATATTTTTCATGGATTTTATTTTCAGTCCAGTATGACGCTTGCCGCCGTTGCCCTTCAAGACCACATGTCTCGGTCTCTGTCCCTCCAAGACCCAATCAAGAAAAAGAAAATTAACCACAGTCTCCCAGCAGCAGCTAGAAATAAAAAGACAAACAAGGCAGTTGGAAAAACTTGTAAAAAAGATGATGACAAGGAAGAATATGTTCTTGATCCAAAACCAGTGCCCCTTACACTAGGTATGTTTTACTGTATCGTAATTCAATTCTTGTATTTGAACATGTATGAACTTACCTGTAGAAAAAACATTACAGGAGTTGAACACAAAGAAATCAAAGTCTTAGGAACACCAAAGTCTAAGGAAAGGAGACAAAGCTCAGTGTCTAAAATATAGATAGGTCTGTGCTGTAGAGGTAAGGCTTAAAATATACTTGTATGAAAACTTGGTTCCCAAAGTCTGTTAATTTATAAAGAGGTGTCCATAAGGAGAGGTTTGACTATAGTTTGAATGTGCTACTGAACAATACATGCACCTGTGTACATGTCTGTATATTTTATTAATCTTATTACATGTACACCTGTACAGTGAAACCAATTTAAGACAACATTAAGACAAAGATTAAAACTGAAAATTCTGTACCTTATCACAGTTTATGTGTTTCATTTCATTATCAACATGCATGTCCTGATTAGGAAATACCATTACTATTCATAGCTCAGAAACTTGGCCTTGTTGAAGCTCCAGAACTTCTTCTTTCTGACAAAGAGTGGAAGAAAATCAAGGAGAAGTCAAATGCAAGACAAGACTCATCTCAGCCATGTGTGATATGCAAAGAAGACTTTGGTCTCCAACAACAGGTACATGTGACAACTTGTAGCCACCATCATATTGAACATCGATTTTGGCTGGAGAGTGAGTCAAGCTTTCTCTCTTTTTATGTCCTTATCTATTGTTTGAAGGAAATGGTTTTTATTGCTCGCAAGACAAGGGTTAGAAATCACCCATGCGTAGCCAACTCACCGAGGACGAAATTCAGATTTCTTTTGAAGCAATAAGTGTTCCTTACTTTCTCTGATGAAGCTCTCAGTTTTTTCATGGCTAATAAAGGTGCAAAACAGAAACAACTTGTTTTAGTTGAAATTAACAACTAATGAAAGAGCCATGATTTTCTCCCTTGTTGTGTTTGTTTGCTGTGTTTTGGCATTCTTCATGATAGTGACATGATGATTTACACCATGACTACAATTCGACTACAATTCGAATCGCGTCATGTGAATCAACCTCCATGAACCAATGTGTAAATCAACATCCTTCCAACAGGCATGCGCAGGTATAAATAGTCCTAAGCCAAGCCATGTCAAGGTTTGACAATAGGTTAGTTTAACTTGTGACCCACCGACATTTATTTACTCACCCCCTGTTTTTCTGTCTTTGTTTTCCCTTGTAACGCTCTCATGGGGAACCAGAATGATCATTGAAAATTTGCCAACTTTCTGTCTGGTGTCTGATTTGGGAACATTTAGAAACTATTAATTTATGTTCTAAAAAAGTGATGTATTTACATGTACCTCTTTTTATTTCTGCATTGCAGGTTTTGTTATCATGCACACATGTTTTCCACAGGGTATGTACCATACAAAATATGTCAACATGCAAAATCACACTGGTTTGAGAAATTTAACTGTAATCTTTGTACTTGACACACATCAAAACAGGTGCACAGCAGTTTCTTTTGACATACATATACACTGTACTGCTTACAAGTAATGAAAATGGAACTTTTCTTAAAATCCAATAAGGAACAAAGATCTAGATTAGTCTAGACTTGAATCTTAAGCAATTAATTTATTCCAGATTAGACTGTTAAAAATTATTACAGTTTATTGATATTAATTAATATTATTATTATTATGGGGTGTAACTTCTTTAAGGTTCAAAACTCGTAAAAGAGTTGTATTTTTATTGTTGTATTTTTATTTCATTTTTATTTTGTTATAATGTATTTGTATAGCACCTGAGGAACTTGTTTGTACATGTATGTTTTTCAAGTAGGCCATTCTCTCTGATTCCTCTAGTTATGCAGTCCCCCCTTCCATTAATGGAATTTCCCAGCCTCTAACTAGACTTCTTCAAAAACAAGATATTTGAGCTGTCAGCAAGCCAGTCGAGGTGTTACAACAGGTGTTTTCTTTTTTCTAAATCCTAACCTTCAATTGAACTTCGGCCAAAGATTTGAATATCTTGTGCCAACTGCCCATGGAGTTATGTAGGCAAAACTGGCAGATGCTTTGAAACTAGGAAAAAGAACACATGAGGAATGTGAAGTCTTATGCAAGAGGTTCCTACATTGCTAAACACACTTGGTCTTCAAATCACTCTATTGGCTTTAATAATTCTCAAGTGATTGACAAGGGTTCTTTCCATATTTGTAAGACACTAGAATCATGGCACACAGCTTCAATAAATCATTCAGATAACAATTCAAGGGCACTCCCTAATCAATACTCCATTCTTTAAAATAGAGCAATTAGTTTATTTTCTCTTATATTTTCTTCTATATTATTGTATTGTAATTGTAGTCATTGAATGTTTTTTATAACCTTTGTAATATAAATTATTTTTGTTTCATTTATTTTTACTTTTTGTCACATAATCATAAATGTAGTTATTATCATTTACATTCATCATACAATGCATGGCCTAACATACGCAAAAATTGGTTTGAAAAAACTTTAACCACTAAAAAAGTGAACTTCAATATACAATTCCTCATTTTTTTCTCAATTTGTCTTATTTCCTGTAGACCTGCCTTGAAGCATTTGAGAGGTTTTCTGGTCGTAAATCTTGTCCCATGTGTAGAAAAGAGCAGTATCAAAGACGGATTATCTATGAGGGTGCAAAGGAGTTCAGGATAAAATGTGCAACAAGGTGCATGTACTGTCTATGTCAATTAGCAATAATTCAAGTCACCTGAGTATTGTGAGGACCAATACAGTGATGCTATTAGGGTTATGAATCTTTAAAGTTTAGAGAAGATGGCAAGATTACAATTCAAGACTATCTTAGTGAAAGGAAGTGAGACTCTGATACATTCATTGTCTTGAACAATTTTGAGTGCATGACCCATGAAAAACGCTTTTGCTAGGTATACATGTAATTCTTGGAGGAATAGCCATCTAACATGTACTGCAGTCTCCTCTCTAGCCCCACCACCCCGTGCTTTATGCTCCAATTTATGCTCTTGCTCCAATTTATGCTCTTGCTCCAATTTATGCACTGCCAGAATTAAAAAAGCTCTTCATGTGGAGATGTTAACTATGTAGGCTAACTGACCCTTAGTTTTTAAATTCCTCAAAACCTGTCTAATTGTGTTTTACATCTGAGCAGAATCCAAGCAGCTTGGCGTGGCTACATTGTGCGGCAGTGGTACCAAAAGTTACGGCAGACTGTCCCTCCCAAAGATCCAAAACTCAGAAAGAAGTTTTACGAAGACAAGGTATACATAGATTGGGTATCATACAGCATGCCATCAGTCCCTATTGTGTGTTAAATAGACATAGATCCCCTATCTCACCTTTAAGTGGCCAGTGCTTACATCTGCTTTGCCACTACTACGAAAAGGTCACAGAAACTGGGTTTATTTTATTATAGGAACTTCAGAATGTTGTAAGGGGAGACATTTACAACTATGCGATTGCATATATATGGAACAAATTTTTTATTCTTGGTTTCTTTATCATTTAAGTTTCAAAGCATAACAGATCGCCTTGTTCAGTCTATGGAAGCTCGATATCAGAGTGTTGATGATCTGCTTCTAGAGATTGATCAATCCATTGCTGTCAGCCGTCACACAATGAGGTACTCTTTTTCTTGGTGATGATAACTACAATACAATACGATACTATTGATAATCATATGTTGTATTATATATGTTGTAGTTAAAAGTTAAATTCAGGTAAAAATAATTTTAACCTAGTTGGATTCTCCATTTTCCTTTGTCTTCTAACCCTAATTATTCATAATCAATGAATAAGTAGGGTTAAGAGTCAAAGGAATTTAATTTCTACCTGAATTTAATTTTTAACTACAACATATACATGGCTTAGGGTTTTGAACTCATTACCTGTGGATTACCCATTGTCTTTATTCAAAACATTGTTAATTCGCTTGTTTCCCTTTTAGGCAATTGGATGGAGAAACTGGAGAAACATTGGCAGTGACAGACTGGGATCAAGTTCAACTTCAGGTGAGGGAGAGACTGTACTCTTGGATCAATTCCTATTCTCAAGTAATCCTGTACCTCTTCCAGACCTGCATTTTGATTCGTTCTCTTATCCCGTAGCTTCTATTGTTTTCGGTGAGATGGCTATTGTGTCATTATTTCTTCTATTGCTTTTTTAGCCAATCCCAGATTCTGTCTGGAAAGGTACAGGCTTGCTCCTATTCTCCTGTGTCACAACAGTGTGATATGGTCACTGGTAGCAGAGAGAGGGGGGGGGGCAACCTTGGTTCTTCAAATCATTGATCATATTAGCCAGCTATAAGTGGTGTTCATTTAACAAAGAACTGGAGAAGATTATTGCATTGAATAGTCCATGTAGAGCTATAAGATATTGATACTATAAAATGTTACCTAACTATTGTAGATCTAATGACAGTAACTTGTCATTATTATCTCAGGAAAGAAGTCTAGTTTGGCTTACTAAACTGGAACAGGCTCAGGGGGGAGCTCTTTTTCATGTTATTCCCTTTCATGAGCCTTGATTGCATGCTAGTACCAGTCCATTACCAAGAATACCAAAACCCTCCCCTGGTGAGACTCATAAGCAGTCAATAGGACACAACATTTCTTGTTATCGATTACTCATTGACTGTATTGGCAAATGACAAATCAAGTGACTACCGTGTTTACCTACACTTTGAATGAACTGTTTTTCAGGCAGTACAGAGATGTGTGACTGACTGTCCAATTTGTATCATGCCACTGGCTGACCAAGGTCTATACAAGAAAAACTCCTCATCACGGCCCACTGTTTTGTTGTCGTGTTCACACGTGTTTCACGCCACCTGTCTCGAGGCGTTCGAAGAATTCTCCTTGGACAAACGACGTGTGTGTCCCGTCTGTAGGTCTCTTTACCAGAAGAAGATGCTGTAGTGAAGATCGTGAAAGTCACAGGAAGGAATATGATGCGCTTAAACCTTTGTACAAGTATCGTTTCTATCATTTCGGAGGCTTTTGTCGTCAACTGATATCGACAACACAAGAAATTATCGCGAAACTTCCAAAATAGGGACTCTTTAATTTAGAGCGATCACAGACAGCCCAAGCTCAGTAAAAGAGAACATGAACGTGACCCTTGTAAGAGGTACTTTGTTACAAAGATTTAATTTATCATGAAGGTTTATATGGGAACTCGACGGCTATTCGAATGACTTATTCCATAACTAAAATGTAGTTTTCGTCGTTACCCCGCTCCTCAAGCCAATTTGAAGTCATGTTACTGCCACTGCCTGTCAAAAACATTGTGATGAATTTTGAACCAGCCTCATTGGTGCGAAAAGCGAGACAACTTGATTATTCGGTTAAAACTCCAATGGCAGCAGGTAGAAGTGGAGGAAACTGCGCTGACAATCGTAAGCTTTCACCAAACTCCTCAGTTACATTGAAGATTTTTCTATCAGTCCGTCACCAGAAACGGAAAGGTCAAACTTACATGTAAAATCATCCCGAAGAAAAAGTATGAATAAAGCACTCGAGCTTTTCCGGATTCTGTGCGGTCATTTGTTTCCTACTCTGTCCTTTTTGTTGCTCCCTTCTTGGCGGTCTTCGGGCGGGTTCCAAGCTTATGGTAGGTAGTGTGCTCATTATGAAATGAAAGGTTTTGGTTGTACATGAACCGATCTCGAGTACATTCGGTCGTGTTCTACGGCAAGGTGCTTTATTTTCATAATGTCACCCTTTCATTGATACCTGCAGTGGAGGAATGGAAAGAAAATAAAATGTTTTTCAGCCAGTAAACTCAGAGATACGCAGACTCAGTACGGCCACCCTCGGAATGGAAATGGAGGTGGCCGAAAGTTCGTGTGCCTTTAATACGAATACCTTTCAACATCGGGTTCAATTGCAATCATGTGAAGACAATCCTAATAAATATGCGTTTTAATGTTTTTATCAGCCGCTAAACTCTAATTTCTATTCTGTTTGGCCGCTTAGAAGGGGTGAAAACAATAGAAAAACCTTCATCGGAACGACAGAAAAGTAGCCG
>OMLO01001995.1_pt1 | contig 16141 bp, 4 predicted proteins | sample 1674811 | NCBI WGS metagenome assembly OMLO01 (sample SAMN06265003, study PRJEB25207) | coral metagenome | isolation source: Coral host | place: Mexico:La Bocana,Puerto Morelos, Mexico | collected 2008-11-13 | reverse complement strand
TGGAACATGGAACATTCCGGAACATCCCGGAACATCGAATAATTATGATAATTATGAGAAAAATATGTAAAATTAAAGACTGAAAAGACCAGCAATTTGGAAGAGGCAAGGCTGAAACTACATAATGTTTATGATCTTATTATAAAATCTTTTCCCTGGCTAAACTCCGACAGCCGGTCGAGGTTTTAAAATCGCGAAATGACCGGCAGTCCCAGATTTCGCTCTAATTTACGTTTACGTCACGCTTCACAGGAAATAGGTAAGATGTCACGACTCGGGTGTCACGATCTTGCAATCCTGCATACTCTAATACTTATAATAAAGAAAATTTTTTGGAATCTTTTGAAACTTCTCAGTTGACATATTGTAACAAAGCTTTTACATGATCAGTTCGCTCGATTCCCTAATTTAAAGAAATTTAAAGAAACCAAGGTCAAGCGTAAACCAAGCGTTAGACTCTATACAGCTTTTCTGGATCGCTTGGGGGTTGTTAATCGACATATGATAGTTCGAATTGGATGGGTTCCTTCGGTTTCTTAAATTTGAGCGAAATATGGGACTGCCGGTCATTTAGTGATTTTAAAACTTCCACCGGCTGCCAGAGTTTAGCCACAGCGAAGATTTTAATTGCATTTTATAATAAGATCATAAAATGATAACATTTATGTAGTTTCAGCCTTGCCGCTTCCAAATTGCTGGTCTTTTCAGTCTTTGAAAATTTAATTTTACATATTTTTCTCATAATTGTCATAATTATTCGATGTTCCGGGATGTTCCGGAATGTTCCGGGATGTTCGATGTTCCTGGTTTTATCGACGACCCGACAATCATTACCCGCGACACACGACACGCGCCGATTGGATTATGTTGCCTTCGATGGAACAACAACAGATGTCACTCGTTCCCAGTGATTTCATTGGAAATGCTTCCTCTGGTAGTGCCACTTGAGTGCTGGGGAAAGAAAACCCAGCAGCAGTACCAATCAATCCCACATCAAGAGCCCATGAAAGCAGTTCATGTCGAAAATAATGTTCAGCTAACTTTGCTTCGCTTTTGATTTTTCATTCAACTGTTCGCACTGCGGTGTACGTATCATGGGATCATGAAATCAGTTCGTTTTGGCGCCCGGAAGTCACATCACTTTCCGGTCGTTTCTTAAACTTAAATAAGATTTAGCAAAACTTTAATAAAATAATTATTCCATTCGCGCTTGCGGGATATGAGATTGGTTATAGCCAACTCGGTCCTACGGGCCTCGTTGTTGGTTAGATACCATTGGGTTACCGCTTTTAAGCTTAGCTAAACCAATATATTTGTACGAAGAGATGGTATACCCCTGTTAAACTTGTGTTGGGGTACGTGACCATCCAAGTTACCATTTGTCTCGCATCAGTACGTGCATTAAAAAAACGTTTAAGTTTGTTTTCCTCTTCTCCAACCATGTCCTATCCATTTTTTTTTATTAAGTAATTAAGTGCTGCGCTGTCAGTACCCTAGCTTTTACTCGGCCAGACTATGTTTTCATCTCTTTACATTTGATTTTTAATTAAAGGGTTATGCCACTCAAACCATAGCCATATTAGTCCTAATGTGCTGTTCCCATATTTCCCAAGAAAGAAAGGTGAGGCTGGCACCCCAATTTGTTTTAATTTAAAGAGTGTTAAAGAGAACAGGGGTGAAGTACTCTATGAGCATAAACATGCAAAAAAAGACAATTTTAAACAAGAAACACTGAAAAATAATAATAAAACAAAACATAGTAAGCATATTTCTATAATAAATGTAACTTGTGTTATTGCTTTAGCGAAACCTCAATTGCCAGTTCCTGATTCAAACAAACAAAAAAGAATAATAAACACAACGCGATGCAGAACACTTTAAATCTCTGTTCAGTGTCATGAAAGCGACGCTTAATGTGTTCTTGCCATCTTCCGCTTTTGTTTTTCCTTGCAGGCTGATGGGAAATCGAACTGCTAGAACATTAAAGTTCGAAAACAGATCTACAATATACCTGTTAGTATCCAAAATAACCTTTTTGATGTAAATTTGTGTTAACAACGGATTTAAGTAAGCATTTTATCCCATTTGAATTGTATTCAATTTGTTACGAGTTCTCATTCTAAGCAGATGTTCTTTTCGGAACAATTTTAATATCTTTCAGTCCGATTTTAATTTATTGCTAAACGGTTCTTTTCAGAAACTTGAAAGCTGATTTTAAATTTTTCAGGCAGAAACTCTGCGGCAGTGTGTTGATACTGCAAAATTAAGGGAACCCCAGGTGTGGATGTTACAAGCCAGTCCCCAGTCCCCTATTACCTTTTCATCATTGGCAAAATTGTCCCGAGGGGAACAAAGATTCGTGATCAAAAAACGAAACCAAGTTTAGCCCAAGAAGTTTATCCATTAGTTTAGCCCAAAAAGGCCTAGCCTACGTAGGTGTTGGATGGGAAAAGAGGGAGACTGGGAGAAAGGAAGAACGCCTGCTATAAGAACCCTCTTTCGTTCATTTCTGCGTTCGCTGTCGGACGCAAAATTGCCATTGGCTAATACTCAAAGAGTAGCTTATTAGTTGTCAGTTGGACAATCTCATCAGAAACAGCCAACAATGGCCGCGGACGAAGACGTAATAGCAAGACCTCTCAAAGATTTCAGTTTCGCCAATGCATGTGAGGAAATTTACGTTAAATCTCGAGCAAGAAGTGGTCATAAATATATACATGTACACGCAGACAGACAGACATACTTTATTTGATAGGTGAGTTACACAGCCATAGGCTAATTTGGGCCTACTATATGCAAATAACTACAAAATACTGATAAATATGATTTACAAATATGATAATAAAAAATGCTACTTTAAAGCAAAATTATAATATTAACCTTTGTACATCAGTAAAAAGTACGCACGATTAAAATTTTTAGATTTTTTTTGTAATTATGAAAGTCTCTTTGTTAAAACACCTCCAAGTCGGCGTATAACGTTCTAATAGAGTTTTTAAAACTGGTCGTGACAGCTCTTTTAGCTGGAAGGGCTGTTTCTGGCACTTGTTCCTGCGGGTTACGGGGAAAGCTAATTTATCAAATGTTTAATTGTTATTGTGCCTTTGAAAGTGTCTTTGAAAGACCAGCTGCGGAAGATAGAATTACTAGGCCCTACTGCCGATTGTTCTAATTTGAAGCCATCTTTCTAAACAAAAATGGGCCTACGCTCTACGTGTTATTTGTCAGTCAAGAAGAGCGGCGAGCGAGCGACACGCTTTTGTTTAACTAGTGAAAATAGCGATATAGCCAATCAGAGCGTCGACATGTCGAAATGTGACCAATCAGCTGGCTTCTCCAGCTCGAAGAGACTATTTTTATGTCGATGCTCTTTGGCGCTTAAGTCTCGATATGTATATAATAATAGATATCTCGACGGACTGGCTGGTTAAGCTTTGCGAGGTCAATGCATATCTTGTCATCACCCATCGGCAATACCGCAATCGGCGAACACGATTCTTTGGCTCGTCGTCATAACGTCTACTTGTAACATTCTCCTTGAACTGGCCAGGCAAATGTGTATGTCTCTTCTTTCAGATTTCTGCGTGCTTGCGTACTGACTTACAATATCTTCGTTTGCCTCAGATCTGAGTGGGCTGTTAACCGTGCGGTGGACTGCTTTGACACTGTGCGTCTCTGAGATTTTATCAGTAAGGCCAAAACTTCTATATTCGATGTTTGTTTCATGTAGGGCCGTGAAGGTTCATATGTGTGCACATTCAAGGTTCTCCTAGGAAAATCTCCTGCCCAACATGTTCCCTGTCCGATTCGAAACCTTACAGTGTACACAGATTTCGTAGTCATAGAGACTTGTGCTCCTGTGTCAGTGCACGAATTCAGCCCCTGGTCTTGTATCTTGAGCTTGAACTAACATTTTTGGTTGGATAGAACGGTTTGAGAGCGGAAGCCGCTTTTGCTCTAGATGTATTGAAACAAGTAACCCCTCCAACAAATGGGATACAAAAGTTAGGTTGGGTTTCAAGAACTTGGTTCACCATATGTATGTTATTAAAGGGCAATTCCACATGAAGGCGAAATGCCCCTTGTACTTGTCGCATCGTACGTCTGCAGCTGGGCAGCTCCTCTTTATAGGAAGGTGTTGGTGGTTACAATATCAAAAGTTCTTGTCTGTTGTTCGAAAAGGTCTCCTCTTAGAATCTGCCTGTTTCCCTCTTGCAGAGGTCATCAGAGATCACTCGAAATGTGGCAGAAAAGATTGCGGGAAATAATAACTTCATACACTCCGAAGATAATTCGACATCTTCCGAAGATTTTCGAATATCACATGAATACTGTGGAAGATTTTTGTAAACGTGTCCTTGCCAAGTAATTACACAATTAATCTCGTAGAAGAAGACTACAAATTGCATTCGACCTAAGCGTTCAAAAAAATTTGCTCGTGTTTATTTATTCGAAATTCAACTTGAAATGAAGCAATAACGCGTAGACATAAACAATGCGCGAAATACTGCAAAGTTAACGAAATGCACCAGCCACGACGAAGTTGTGTCAGTGCATATTGCAGAAATTTTTCAATTCAAGTCTCGGTAACTATTTGTTGTTACCCCATAGCAGAAGATAAAGAGGAACACTTACAATTTGTTTCTTTTAATCCACACAAGCAAAATTTTTTTCTAGGAGTCCTGTCAGTTCCGATGCAGAAGCTATTTACGTGGAAGGACACCCAGATAATATTTATAAGCAAGCATACATGTCCGCTCTTTTGGCCTCCGGATTCAGCCAAAATAACAGAGCATTTACACCATGCCCATTGGGAACATTTACAGATGTTTCAACTGGAGGTGCTGAAGGATGTCTAAATTGTCCACCAGGTAACATCTGGCTTCTTTTGTAAATCTAGTGAGGAGATGCGAGGTGCTACTATTCTTACAAGCAATTTTTATGTCAATTTATTTCTAGACTGTTGGATCGGAAATTACTTAAATGCCTCCTTGATGCTTTCTAAAGGAGAAACTTTATTATTCTATTGAATCCATTATTGATTACATTATGTATACTCGAATCTCGATAAGAAGAAGCAAATACTAAATAAATACTAAACAAGAGGTTACAGCACAAAAGAGTACAGTAGAAGAGAGTAGCATGTTATATTGTATAGTGTTTGGCATAGCAGTGTTGAAATTAATGCTCTTTCGCTCGCCATTACAAGAAGGAAAAGTGTCGGGCGAGTACATATCATTGATCACTCGCCCATTTGGCGAGTGGACCAGAGCTTTTTCTTTTAACCTTTTAAGTTTTAACAGTTGCACGTGTACGAAGTGTTACAATTGGTCTTTAGCTGAGCCGGCAGTAATAGACCATTTTACAGTTGTCTGCTCGGTGACCTGTCCTTAAAATGGCGACAGGACTGAAAGTGACCTTGTTTTTATACAGGCCTTACTGCTTATGTTCTGTAATTCAAGTTTTTCTAATGCTAACAAAAACAGAGAGGTCTTTATCAAAGCAGGATCACCTCTAGCCTCGCTGCATGCTAAGGCCAGATAACCGAGCAGCTGACAACTGTAACATGGTATAGGGGGATCTTTGCTGACGTCATTGTTTAGATTTTTGCTCATTTGCATAGGGCTTTACGTACAGAAAGAGCTAGTGGTATTTAATACATGGTGAAATTTTTAGCTCTTTGTGTATAATATTCAGGGGGAAATTGTCTTTCAAAAACTGCAAAATCTCTGGGTGCCCAAAGCGTTAATGAGCCGATACATTCTTTGTCAAATTTTGAGTTTTTTTGACCCATGTTGTGCAAAAAGTATTCAAGACACCTGGCTCACATTTATTGGCAGAGTTAATCATACTATAAACTTTTGATTTTCAGAACTGATTTATTTGTAAGTCCATCAGAAACTGAACTGCTTTCGCTAATGGGGCAAATATTGTAAACAGAGATTCCCCTATATTAGTGCATGATAGCGCACGAGAGAAACAAGGATGTTGCTCGCTAGGGAATGAATCTCCCGGCGATTCGTCAACAGGAACTATTTTGAAGATCGACGTGCCTCGGTCGTAGTTACCGTTGGGTTTATGGTCATTCAGTCCTACCGGCTGACAAGCTGTTCACTCCAATGTGTCTATACTAGGGATATATGCAAATATATTTCCAAGGGGTGTCGAAAGTGGATGACAAAGTTGAGGATAAAACAGCAAATTCGGTACTCGATCCTAAGGAGGCGTCTGGTAAATGACCCAGAGCGAGAAAGCTCACCACAAATTGGTATCTCCGAGATACCGAAACAAATATATGGTTTATGATCGAATTATTGTAAATATTATTTTGAAGAGGTAAGGCATCTTTCTGGGCGATTGAAAATTACACCAGGCGAGTGCATTTTGAGGGTCACTAGCCTGAATGGCGAGTGCTATAAAAGTTTCCAACACTGCATAGCACAGTATTTTTCATGACTTCGCGATATTTACTCACGTGCAACCCTCAAACGGCTCACATTTATGCTACATTACTAAGACAGTACATGTACTTGACGTTGTCACGTTACTTTCATTACTTACTATTATACATGACTGTATAGTAAATAGTCTCAAAACTATACATCTCATAACATACTATAAAATAACATTGTTCTTGTCTTTCTTCAGGAGGTTTTTTCTCTGACACTCTCGGCTATGTGGGCAAAGGCTGCAAGAGATGTCCACATGGTTCATTTGTTGCATTTGACAAAGCACCTGGAAAGTATCATCGAGATTGCAAGTCATGTCTAGACGTACTATCTATAGAGAATTATTGGATGAGATTTTTGTGATATCCATAATAATAAAGGTTCAGGTAGGGGTTATCAGCGGAAATTACCGAGACCTTTATCATTCTGGATATCACGAAAACCGAATCTAATGATTATTTTATTATACATTGAACGAAACAAAAAATGGAAGTCACTTTCTTGCTTCTTCACTGACGGCAAGCAACATAAAGCGCGCGAACTTGACATGATTACCCTTAGAAATCATACACCGCATGATTTTTGTTTGTGATAAAATCCTTGACATGATTATTATATAATCTGCAGCTAAACGACGCCACAGGCGCTGATTTCGAAAATTCACTGTAACGCTTTCGGCCGATCAGAAAAGAGATAGTGATTTAAATGTATAATAATCGCTCTTATTTTAACCTCTCTACTACGGTCACCTCTCCGCAACGGCAACCGCCACTAAAACTCGTCCTAACTGGTCGAAACCTCCTAACTATGACAATTAATTAACAACCGACGAAAGTTGCTATCCTAACCCCATTTGTTACTTGAAAAATCCAAAATGTCGAGTTTTACTTTTTCTTCCGTCGATTCCTCCTGGACCTTTGTTTGAGATCAAATCGCTGACCAATGAATAAAGCTTTTGCAGTCACAGCGAAGTTCAAATTATATCCGATTTGAAGGTGAAACCATTAATTTTGATTTTTATTAGCACGAACGATCTCATGTTTCTTTGCATTTCAGACTCGAGTACTCAATATCTTACCGCAGAAATAATCTACATTGAACAGATTTTCGCACGAACGTTTTTATATATAGAAGAACGTTTTTTGTATAAGTAGCAAATTCACCGAAAGTTGTCTTTAGTCACCTGGTGAAGGGCTGCCGAACAGGGCTTGACTTTGTTGAGCAGACGAGACGCTGTGTTGTATTGTGTCACTTGTGGTATTATGACTCTACGTTGAATACAGTTTTTTTTTATTTCTAAGATCGCTTAAAAGGTAACAAAGAAAAAAAAACTGCTATATTGGTCGGGAAAATCAAGAACGAAAAAAAAATGTATGTAAGAATGTAAAGTGTAAAATTTGGTTTTCGGAAAACAGTGCTCAATACATAAAAGTTGAGCGGAGTATATATAATGTGGGAGGAAAAAAGAAACGAATAATTAACTACAAGTTCATCTCGACAAGCGCCTGTTTCGTGATTGCTCACTCATCAGGGGATTTTGAAAAAAAAAATCCCCTGATGGGTGAGCAATCACGAAACAGGCTTGTCGGGAATAACTTGTAGTTTATTTGTTTTTTTTCCTCCCACATTATATATGTAAGAATGTATGTATAAAATGAGAATTGTGACTTGGTGATCGGATAAGAAGCGGTACCTTTTTTATAATTCTCTCAGAAAAGGATCAGCGAGAACTTAAAGAATGTTTTCAATGGTATCACATCTCCTCGTGTATACTCTTACCATTGCGTTTTGGTCTATTTCTTAACAATGCCACTAGGCTTTAACTTTAATTTAACCTACAAATTAAAACCTCAAGTCGGTGGCATTAAAATTGCCACTGCTTACGGACGATCAATTTTTCGAGTTGAGTGGCCCATACCACTTTGATTTACTGTAAAACGTCACCAAACTTAGTCCGTACCGCGCGTTGTTATCCAGGAAAGGTTTAAATTAAGGTTATTACATTGTTCAATCAGTATATTCATATTCGTGTTCATCGTGTTATGCTAAATTTGGTGTTTCTAAATCTCCAACAGGTACAGAAACTGACTTCTTCGCTGGATACCGCGCTTGTAAATGCTTAGAAGGCCAATATCGAACCCACATGTTCAAAGAGTGTTCCAACTGTGGTCAAGGGGGACTGAGATGCCAAGATGATTATGCTTCATTGAAACCTGGTCATTGGTGGGAATGGCGAAATGAGACACACAAAAATCGCTACCAAGTATTTATTAAAAATCTCCTGGCATCTTCACCAACCATGGACACTTTCCATGTACAATACCCATATGCAATACCAACGCCTTATAAGTGCCCAGCTGAAGAGTCATGTAAAGGAGATTTAGATTCCCTGTGTGAGAATGGATACCAAGGTCCACTCTGTAGTGTTTGCAGTTCAGGATACTACAAACAGTTTAAAATCTGCACACGATGTCCGTCAAGGAAATGGATCGTTGGTCAGTTATCCATAACCCTAGTCGTTGTATTTATTATCATCGGCGTTTTGGTGTGGACGAGCCGAAGAAAAATTAAGAAGAAAGGAGAAGGCCGTCTAATGGATATGTTTTTTTCAAAGCTCAAGATCGTAGTCGGTTTCTATCAGGTTACTTATGGTTTGCTGGATGCGTTCTCGTACATAAAATGGCCGGGTTCTCTTGAAGGTATCGCAAAGTATTCTGGATTTCTTCAGTTGAATGTGATGCAAATAGCACCTGTTCATTGTCTTTTTCCTGAAAAGCGCTTGGATGCCTTCGCAAGCCTCTTTGCAACAATGGCAGTCAATGCTGGTGTCATCTTCTTTGCTGGTATTGCTTACGGGGTGCATAGGTTTATCATCTTCAGAAATCGCAACCTGGAGGACGACGAAAAATCAAGAAGAGTCTCAGAATCAAAAGAGTTGGTGTACAGGAATTTGTTTTTCTTCCTGTACGTGACTTACCTCAGCACGTGTTCCAAGACAATCAGTGTCCTGCCACCTGCTTGCAGGAAACTTTGCCGGGATGACAAGGAAGAGCTATGTTCCAAGTACCTGAAAGCAGATTACAGCGTGTCATGCCAAGGTCAAATGTACAATCATTTCATTGTCGTGGCATACATTTCTACTGCCTACATTTTTATCCTTCCTTTTGCCGCATTCATCACCATTTGGAGACAGCAAAGAGCATCATCAACAAAAGACAAGGCAGGGCAATCACAGGATATCGCCTCCAATCAAGAGATGATCTCTGGGATGCGTTTCCTTTTCGGAAATTACAATACCCGTTCTTGGTATTGGGAGCTGGTTGAAACGGCTCGTAAAGTAATCCTGACATGCGGTCTTCTTTTTGTGGGACAAGAGAGTAGGTCCTACATTGGCTTGGCATTGGTCATCAATGGGATGTTTGGGATGGTTTTCGCCTGGGTCAAGCCCTTACAAGACATGATGGAGAACAGATTGATGACGACTTCTCTTGCCGTGACAGTTTTCAACTTGGTTATAGGAGCGGTGAGCAAGATTCCGGCCGAAAACATAACAACAGGCTCGATTGGCGCTGACACTGACGCACTCTTGTTCAATATTCTGGTGTTCGCTGCAAATTCTTTGGTGATTGGTCTAGTCGTCGGTAAGACTCTGTTGTTGTAACATAAATGGATAACAAGCTATCTAATGTACATATGCATGATCTTCAACTTAAAATTACCAACCAATCGCAAATCATGGTGTAAGCTTTTTACGTGCAAAGGGCTTGGTAATTAATATCAACCCTGGATTCGAGTATCTCAGGATCTAGTTATTTACAAAACTGGAAGATATCACTACTGATTATTTTGTCGCTAGTCGCTGAACACCATCCATATATAAAGAAGGCCATCTGCTTTTAACAGCAACAGATAAATTTAAAATAGTAGTTTACCCTGGCATGCGATAAATTAATGGTTCTGACCGCGGCAGGAAAGGTCATTATTTTTTTTAGGGTAAATTTTAAAGATTTTAACAGGGTCTCAGGAGTGGTTGCTAGACAGTTGACCGATAAAATGTAGCTCTCTAACGGTTGACGGTTAAAGCGACGGTCGGTTGAAGGTTGACGGGCATAAGGTGAAAAATATGTCTACCAAAATGGCGTTATGATACTGTTATCTCTTTGAGCTTATTCAAGGTGTTAGGGATGAACAGGTCCAAGAATGCATTTATCTATTTCAAAATATTAATTAATGTAGTAATTAAGTAAAGTGAACTACATAGTGGTGTGTTGGTGAAGTGACCTGTTCCAAGATAAAATGCCGTTACTGATTTACGCGAGATTTGCTCCTTCAAGTAGTCACCTCTGCCAGGTAAGCCTTTTTAGGGCAGGGGCGAACTACATACATGAAGAAAAGCTTGTAAACGGAGCATGCATCAGGACACCCAGGCAGTTCCTAAAGAAAGTTTTTCTTGTGCGGGCGTATTTTCGAACCCAGTCGACTTAGGTCCTTCACGGCTCAAGACAGAACGTTCTGGGAAAATACTGTAAATACAGCAAGCTTACTGGCACCATATAGTCTTCTTATCCTGGAACACCGTCGGCTTTCCTGCCGCCATCTTGTTTTCACAGTATTTCTGCAATAAATTACTTGACTGAAGTGAAAAACAGGATTCATATTATACTCCTACCTTTCCATAACGGTCACCTCTCCGCAACAGCCATTTTCCTCTGCCTCAAGATAGCCGTTGTATAGAGGTTCAACTGTAATTTGAAAACCATGTGGTGAATAAAGTTAAGAACTTATGACTTTCTAGGAGATAAATAAAAGAGGCACTTCTCCAAGTTTTAGACCTAAACATTTTCCCAAACCTCAGATAATTGTCCACTCTTTTTTTCGCAAATTGACAGGGTTCAGTATGGAGCCTCCATGTTGGTGTAGATAGTGTAAACATCTGCAAATTACTTTGGCTATCTAAGCATTTGATTATCTGAACTAAACAAGCAAAATACTTAAATAAACACTTTTTTAGCCTGCGAGCGGGCTCTTTGCGAAATAAGAAGGGAGAAGAAATAAGAAGAAGAGCCTGCTTACACCACTTTGAATTTTAAACCGGTGCGTCCTCCACATTTGGACGCAAAATACCGATTGGCTGTGTTGAATACGTTGGCATGGTGATGTTTTCCAACTGTTATTGGCATTTGTTAAGTGACGCAAAATGATAGCCAGCGGAGATGAAATTCAGATCGAGCCGCTTGCGCCAAAATTTCAGAATATTTTAATTTGAAGATCAGCAACGCAATGAGCTGCTCTTCCCGCTGTCTTTTCCACAAGACTCAGGAAAAGTCTAAGTTTTCCATCATGGGTCTTTCAGCTGAAACAACTGCTGGTTTAACGTACAAGTCGAGATCGGAGTAATTTCAGCTAATGCTTCATTCTGCCGTTTTCGAAATTTTTAGAATGTTTTGGAATTCGCTGCACAAAAATTTGGTACAAATTGTGGTTGTGGACAACATTTACATCCAGATCCGGCGCCTCGCGGTCATTGACTGATTTTTGAGAGCAGAGTTTCTTGGGGGCGTCATTCAGAATTCTAAACGATGCGGGCAAGTTTTTCTTCCCTTTTTCGTTTCCTAATTGTTTTCTCCACTAAGAGTGTGTTCGCAGGCTAGCATTTTTCCTGGTACTATTTAATTTGTATAAAGGCTTAAAAACACGAGAAAGGTATTTATTTTTCGACAAACAAGTTCGTAGTTTTATGTTAAGCACCGCCATAACTCTTAAATTCAAAATGTGCCCGTCTCCAGACGAAGCCAGCTACTGAGATGTTAACAGTCATAAATTTACCCTCTCTTATCCCCGCTAAGGAGAAGATCTTTGGTGGCTCTTGGATTTTAGAAATTGATGAGCGCGTAGATGTACTACTTATTACGACTGACTCCCTGATTGTTGACCGCTAACCCCTTTGAGACCCTCCGGAATGTGTAGTCGTAGAGATCTGACAATAATTTTATTTCACAAAAGAAACTGTGAACTTATTGCTTAATTTTTGCACTATTTCTGTCACGCGCTATGACAAAAATCTAGGGTTTTTGTTTTTTTCGTTTTTCTTTCAGTTCAGTATGCCTTGCACCTCTATGACAACTTCAAAGAATGGCGTAAAAATCCGCAGTGCTCCTTTTCTTGCTGCCTGGCGTTGCTTCTCCCTCTCAACGATTTGCAAGAAGAAATTCGTGGACTAGTTGGGAAAAACGTCCTGAGAACCCAACTGCAAACTGGAGACTTTGAAATGACTACACTTCGTGGGGCTGTAAAAGACAGTGGAGCATTTGCTGTTATTCTCGAGGAAGGTGAACAAGGCGATAACCACGCTTTGGACGGCCTGCACGATGACAATGGTGCAAGCACCAAAATCAGCAACAAAAAATGCCACCAAGGAACACAAACAAAATTCTTGCGGCTTCTGACAGTCCCTGATTTCAATAAGCCGATTGAAGACACACATCTGTAAAGTAGTGTGACGTTATAATACTAACAAGTGGCTAGGATAAACTTTGATTACAATAGTAATACTTGTAGAAACTTTAACAAAGGTTTAACAAAGGTTTAGCAAAGGTTTTGAGTCAATTATTCATACGTGAGCTGTTTATTTTTAGGTATTTTAATTGTATTGCGCATTTGACCATATGCATATGGATCTTGTGCATAACAAATCCATAATTATTATTAGTAGTATTAGTAATTATTATTATTATTATTATTATTATTATTATTATATTATTATTAGAGCTAACTGAATGTGAGAATGTGAGAATTATTGTTGAGCACGATAAGGTTTGAAAGGCTACAACTCACTATTTCAGCCATCAAGGGAGACTTCTTGACGGTATTTAGACATAAGTTAAATATCACCTCTTGAAGGTAAAGCAGACGGATCCCTCATTTGCTCGATCGCCTTTTTAGCTTTCAAAGCCAGCATAAATGCAATTCGACGGATAAACTGGTAAGATTAGTAAATATAAAGGCATGAAAATAAACTACATGATGAAGACGTTAAATTTCATATTTCTACAGAAATATCATTGGATCCGGCTATACATACCTACATCTGTTTCTGAAGTAAATATTTCATTATCTTTCCTTCATAATTCTCTTTCTGAATGTTTGTTAGCTGCTGGATACCTCAGACCTCACAGTCATCTTGAACTGTGGATCGTTTTTCTTTAGAAGAGGGTATACCAGATAAGAGAGACGAAGCGTAAAAGAATCCCATGGTTCTTAATTACATTGTGATCGAGGTAAATTTAATTAGGTGAATTGATAACGATCAAACAGGTCTCCTCTGGAACCTGTGAGTGTGGTATATTACCAATTTAAGAAGTTGACGTAAACATGGGGTAAAATTCTAGGGAGATAATTTACAAGCTGATTTCATTTTCGTAAAATTACTGCACTTCTGTGTGTTTTTTTATTGATTATTTATTATTATTTATTTTTAATTGGCTGACGACATGTACGTCCCATGTTTGTCAAGCGGACCTGATACGGTAACTGTTTGTCAAGCGGACCTAACTGAGAGCAGGCAAATAAATAAAAAAGTCTGTTCACTTTCATATTCATCCCTTTCAGAAAGTTTCATCAGTAGTTCTTGCATGTTATATCTTTAGTTTGTTACAGACTGAGGGATTTGCAGACAATTTATAGGTTTTCAGTAAAGTTTGTAGATGGATAGGAATTGAAATAATTAGCTGCAATATCCATTTTAGTTTATCCAGCTTTTAAGAAATATTAATCGCTTGTGCTTGCTTGGTAAAAAATTGTAGATATTTTGTTTAGTTTTTCGGTAAATCCTTATAAAAAAGCGGAGCAGGGTAACAAATCAAGGATAACTTTACTTCGTAAACGGAAGGACGCTATACATGAAATTTGATTCATATGTGTTTATCAGTCATGTTTGGTCGCTAAGGAACATATGTACAAAACGATAGTTCCCTAGTCCCTGCTATGAAGGAATTTTTTGACAGTTTTATAAATTTTCCCAAGCAGTTTGTCATAAGCTATAAGAAGAAAAACAATATGCTGGTGTATTTATCCTGATTCATATTTACCCTTGCATATAATATAATGGCACTTAACAGTACTGGCAATGTCTAATGACATTTTGATATTCATCTCTTGCGACTACATTAAAGGAATACGTATACAATACGTATTGGAAAATCAGGACCGCTCGAGCGCGCGGAATTAGCCAATCAGATTCAAGGATTTAGGATTCTGGACCGCTGAGATGCTTCAGAAAAAGATAAATAGGTTTATCGTAACTTCCATGGTGAGATGCAAAAGCAGGGAAGTAAAAAACGGTGGTAAATGCATTTCAGTTTTAACTTATCTGTCACACGTGTGCCTTTATGATTTATTTTAAATTTTGCTGTGAAAGAGGGATTTATAGCCAGGAGAATTGATTGATACTTTTTTCTTACATTTTTCGCAAGTGACAAGCAATAGGCAAGAAAACGATAACTTTATCTATCCATTTCAGTTTAATTTATTTGTCAGTGGAAATTAAACGTTCCGTTTTTTGTAAATAAAAGTAGAACCCTTACCACATTTTTCTCATGGTCCTGCTAGAAAAGGTTTATGCAGACAATCTTACAGTCCTTTAGTAAATGGTAAACTAAAAATTAAAAAGCAGGAGGACAAATAAACTAAGTTCTAAGTAAAAAAAAAATGGTGTAGTGCAAGAGATGAATCCATTTTAATAATAATAATAATAATAATAATAATAATAATAATAATTGGAGCTTATATAGCGCATTTTTCATCTATTTTAATTCATATTTATTCTTTCTGCAATAATATATTGCTTATGCGTGCTGTAAGGCATTTGTCGTATTTACTACTTGTCCCTGCTATAAATGGGTATGTAGACAGAATAGCTAGCTGGTGAAACGCAAAGCAGAATGACAGAGAAAGCAATATACATGTATCCGTTGCAATTCAGGGTCCCAAGACACCGGATTGGTTTTTAACCAGAAATGAATCATTGACCTCGGGTTAATTGTTTACCCTTTTTGTGGGATACCTCTTCCTTAGACACGGCTTGACATTTTGTATGTAGTCTACCATTTAGAAACCATACTTGACTCTTCTGCACATATAGCCACTGTTGTTTCTTTTCGCCTTTAGTGATGAGCTACTCTCATTCACTGTGATCAATTTATGTCGAAATAGTTTTACTAAACGTTCCTATTTCTCCCTCGTCCCCGATTTTTTTTTTTTTTTTTTTTTTTGCCGTGAGGTCGACTCTGCTCGTGTCAATACGACCAGGCACCCCAGCTCCATGTAAACATTGCATTTTGTAATCGTTTAGCTGAAAGCCGACTGAAACTGGTATCCATATATCCTGGAATTCTGAAAAGAGGCCTTCAAGTTTATTATTTGCTGATCTATCTGAGCCTGCTATGATGCCATATGTAGACAATTTAATAATAACCTGATTTATTATAAAGATATTGATGAAATAATGGACTCTTTCGTGTTCCTAAAATAGATGTCGTAATGGTTACGAACGTTATATATATATATATGTCTGGATTTATGAAAACGGTGTTAAAGACTGAATCAGGTGTTTTTTGATTTTTTTGTTTTTTTCATTTCTTTGTTGGTTTTTTTCTGCTTTTGCTATGACAGAAGCTTGCAAATCTTATCTAGCA
>OMLO01001994.1_pt1 | contig 16147 bp, 13 predicted proteins | sample 1674811 | NCBI WGS metagenome assembly OMLO01 (sample SAMN06265003, study PRJEB25207) | coral metagenome | isolation source: Coral host | place: Mexico:La Bocana,Puerto Morelos, Mexico | collected 2008-11-13 | reverse complement strand
TGATGACGTCACAAGTGGTACAAAGTGCATGACCCTATTGGACGTATATATACGTCCTTGGCAGTGAAAGGGTTAAAGTCGATTGACAATACGAGACTAACAAACATGATACAAAGTACCCTTAACGTTCCGCATGGTAAATCCAGTGTGAGCGACAATCAAGGTTTGGGGAGTAAGGATACTACAGAAAGACACCTCCAACTAGGGTCATGCACAAAATATATTTCTGACTCAGAATGACTCGATGTGAAATACATGCAAATGTACTCTAAAAACCATAGGGTTTTACAATCAATAAAGAGACCCCTTGCTGCATATTGGTTCCCAACCAACTGAGATTACCAGGCGGTGGTAAGCTTGACATCACCTTGAGGAGATTGTTTGTATGAAACTCTGCTCGTACCTGTAGAAGACACGTCACATGCTCTTCTTCAGCCTTCTGTTTCAGCATAGCTTGCTCGACATCCCAGCCAGATGATGTGGAACCTGTACCAAAACCAGTCCCTTTGGCCCAGTAGCTCCTCTCATTGCCCGCTCCAATATCATTGTCACGACACACGCTGTATATTATACAAAAAAACAGATCCACATCACTAAACGTGGCCATGAAAGACGTGGTACATTATGTCATAGTACTATGCCTGTGCTGTATACATCGGAACTTCTCCATATTTCGCGTGTAATATTCTCGCATACCATCATCTTAACAATTGAGATTATCATGCATATCTAAGTGAAACTCCAACCCAACAAAATCCATCCTTTTAGAATCTCCATAAACCAACTCCAATCTCGCCCTCTTAACCTCCCCCACCTGTTTAAAACATCTATTTGCAATATCCCCTCTCAAAAAGTTACGCTTCATGTACTGATGATGGTAAAGAAGAGTTTGTATGGAATGAAGACAATCTGCAGTGGTACGTCTTGTTCAGGTTTATAAAGTAATTACCAGTTCTGGAAAAATTATTACTCCATGTAGTTTTTACATGCAGCTAAAAATCTCAGGAAAAAAATGTGGACACCAAGCAGGTTCTCGCCTTACCCAACGTACAATGTTGATAATCAAGTGACTTTTTTCCCTTTTTGGTGAATTAAAAGCGGCATTTTCCAACATTGATTAGGCGGGGGGGGGGGAGGTGTGGGGGATATGTGATCCAGCTCAAGTGCCCCAACTACCTTTGTCCAGGACTGTAGCTAAGGCACAACTTGAAAAAAAAACAGATTTTGATAAAACGATGCAGTACATCTTCAAGTTTTCACAGTACCTTCCGGTCAATGCAGACAGAGCTTGTAAGGCCAGTTTGTGAGAGTGGCTAGTAGCTCGAGGCTTGTGATGACTTAGCACGGCAAGACACAGTAACACCATCTGGATGGCACCAACTTCCATGGCTGCCCTGTGCACTGCTAAACCATCCTGTGGCACGAGTTCACTGCCTTGGAACAAAATGCGTAGTACCCGGAATGGCAATGTCGATAGACTGCTGGCTACTGGCGATGACAAGATAGCTTCTGAAAGAAACAAAAATAATCACCTTGTTAGAATGGCAAGCAATGTTCAGATCAAATTATCATTGGTCCTGAAATGTTATGTTAAAGGCATGGTTTCATGGCTTCAAGCCCGTGTAACCTTGACCCAATCTCCTTAAGTGAACCAGTTTAATACAAAATGGTTTGTTATCGACATGCAGCCTATGTCCCGTTAATTTTATATTGTTTGTTATCTTCTGTACATACTATTGTTGGGCAATATATTAGCAGGCTGAGTCTAACATATTTATATCATTTTTCTATCCTTTATGGTGCAGGTCTGGACAAGTAAGAAGAGCCCCGATGAGCTTTGAAGGTACAGTGAAAGTTACATCTAGTAGCATGACACTAATTGTCTCTGTTGTTCTAGGTTAATAGACTGAAACACGTCACTGGCACACGGGCTCCAGCAAGCCAGGTATTAGGACTTAAGCTAACAAAGAGGGTTTTTTGTAGGCTTTCATTCCATCTGCCTGTGCCTCTTATGTACACTCAGCACCAACCTTTTACTGTCTGACATTATGAGAAATCAAAACATCTGCTTGTACATAGGCGTTTCTTGATTTACGTATGTACTGTCAAAGATACCTCAGTCATTCCTACCTCCATCGCCATCTTGTTTGGCACCCAGAAGCAGCCTCAAAAGATAGCGTGCTCTCAAGTTATCCTGAAGCAGTACTTCGTAATACCCAGGAAGACGAATAAACAAACCAAACGCTACCAACGAATGCGCTGGAACTGTACTAAGGACTGAAGCAGGTAGGGAAATCAGGGGCAGTGGAAGCTGGGTTGGGTATGATGGTAACCGGTCCTCAGTATGCTTTGCCTCAGTGCCTCCACCTTCAGTATCAGCAGTCAGCGAAGAAGGCATGATGATGTGGCAAGGTAAATGCACTGACAACTGCGCAAGTCCATCATGCTTGGCAAACACATCAAGCGGGCTCAACAATGGTGCAGCATTCGAAAATCCATTCTGTAGACTCGCAACGCCCTGGGTTTTACAAGTAAGCTCAATATAAGAGCTTCCACAAGGTAACCCTTTGTTCATTAGAGACTGCAGCAATTGGGCCAGTGTCACAGTTTGTGGCACATCGCCGAGCAGTTCATGGTAAAACGAGCATGACAAGTTACGTCTTTGATTTTGATTCTGAACAGTAGCAGGATTATTCTCCTTTGTCGCCAATGATTCATTCTTTTCAGCTCTCTTGCTTTTCACGTTCAATCCTGCAGCAAGACTAACAGATTCCAGGAATTCAAATCCTTCATAGCCAAAATCACTGGGGTCAGCCATCCCTTCCATTGGATGCTTAGCAATCTTTTCCTCCGGTGGTGTCTCGACTGGTTTGTCTGGTTTGGGAAGTAAAATTTGTTCACTAAGTTTCTCCAGACTGGAGGACAACTTAGCAGAGAGTAACACAAATGAGTGTCCTGCACCAAAGCGAGGATGCCAACCTTGTTTGTGAAAGAAATCAAATCCTTTAAACGTTTGTAAGTTCAAATCATTTTCAATATGCAAACAAATAGGGATGGTTTCCTCCTCCAGCAACATCTGCAAGATCAATTGTCGCATGAAGCCACTCACATGTGAGGTAACCTTGGGTTTCGCTGATAAATCAGATGCATTCGTCGAGGGGTGCCTTCCAATGGTCTCAACTAAGAGGCACGCCATTTTCTCTTGATTCTTGGGATGAAATTGAACACAGTTGCACAAAAGGTCCACTGTCGCAGTCTCCACAGCAAAACTGGTGTATCTAGAAATAGAAGAAGTTGTGCCTGGAGTGCTAAATAGTGAGCTGGTGTGAACGCCTGATCCTCCACAGAGCTTAGACAGAAGCAGAAACCAAAACTGGTAGCCACCTTCGCCCATCCAATCTTTGATGGCTGGCTCCTTGCAACAACATGTCAGAAAACGTAAAAGGTGTTGAAGAAGATTAATGGGCACACAATTTCTCTTCAGAGACATTTCTTTATCACTATTGCTTGAAGATGAATCTTTACCCAGATCTTGTGAATCACATGTCGTGTTACAAAAATCCACGATACCTTGTACCATCAGTTCAAGTAAACCAGAATTTAGAAGCATTTGACTTGTGACAGCAGATTGGCTTGCTGTGGCCAGTGTTGCCAGCCGCGATGGTGACGACAAAAGGCTTGATAATGCTCCACCAGCATCAGCACTTTTCTTGCGATGTTGGTTGAGCACATCCCTTGTTCCGGTCAGCTCTAAAAGCACTTCATAATACGTTGGACAAATAAACGAAAGAGCTCCTATGAGGTGGTCAATGCTTTGTTTCACAGCATCTTGGTCGGATATATTTTGTGACCAATTAAAGAGAGACCTAAAAGGGACGTTGAGGCAAAACATGAATAATCAATCAGGCAGCGTTACAGCTATTACTCGTTAAGCCCACTATTCCTCAAAATTATTTGTCTATTCCATTTCCTCTGTACTCGTTTCTAGAGGAAAGACTGCAAACGATGTATAACTTGTCAATAGAACACAACAGGGGAAGAGCCATACCCAATTAAAATAAGCAATTTGAATATGGCAATATCACCATAGAAACTATGGCAAAAAGGGTTGAAATGGCTTAGGCAGATTTCCTTGTCGCTGATAAAATAGCCTAAGTTCTTAGTTGCTCTGCCTAACGAAAATGTCTTAAAAACAAACACAATTGAACAAGCGGTATGTTTTTACATTACTGCAAAAACGAACCGGAACGCACCTAAAGAGCTCTTCTGGAAAATGTTGACTAACAGTAGATTCTGAATCAGTTTCCTTTGCATGCCAGATGACTGCAGCTATAGCCTGGATGTGACCAGGTGCCGTCTGTATCGAGGCTGATGAATTGCATATGGATCCTAACCAGGATGACATAACTGACAATCTGCAACGCAAAGAAAAGCTAGAACCACAAATATATAGAGACTGTCCTCTTCCTCAGTCAACACAGTGAACATTTATGTACCATTTCGAAGAGGTACAAGGCTTGTAATAAATTAAAGCGATGACAAGACACTTCGCAAAGAGACAAACATGCTTTGGTTACCTAAACTTTGGTTAATTAAATTCTCAGGGAACAAATCTCAGTAAAATTCCTAATTCTGCCTCTGGTAGGTTACGCCCTACGTCAGAAATGTCTTGATAGAATACACTATCAATAAACCACACGGCATGACGTCAACACAAAAACAACGTTAATCCAACGAGGTATCAACATTCAGCTTGGTTCAGTGGCGAAACAGACATCTGACATCTTGCCATACCTGTCTTGATATGAAGAATCCTGTTTCTTCCCAAGTTGATAGATTAGTTCAACTGTGGCTACGTTCACGACTGGGCCTCTCATTCTCTCCTTATCGCCTGGACATTTCAGAAGCTGTTTAATTAACATCGTCCCCAGCTCTGGAAACTGCACGGATAACTTCATGAGCACCAGTTCTAGGCAAGCAGACCATCCCTCACTAAGAAGGTAAGAAATCAAAGATAAAAATCTATGACTCAGTAATGCAATTGTAAAATTCAGATTTTCACTGATCTAATACAAACCGGATGCAGGTGTATTTAAAAAACACTTTTATCAAACACATTTTTAATACCTAGGATTCCACATTAACTTACCAGAACTGTATATGAAGAACAACGAGCCCCACCTTCTGTTTAAAACTCAAAGTAAAGAATTACTTTCTTTATCTATGACACCTATCAGTCTTTGCAATCCCTTTGGTACAAATTAAGAACTGCTATCGTTCATATAGATAATGAAGGCAGTTCAGTTAATGTTTATTGGTATTTGATGAAATAGAATGAAGGCGACGAAAAAACTCATCACCAGGATCTGCTCCTTAACTACAAATACGATCGCATTTTGCGAATATTGAAGTTAGCCTTTACCTTTGTGGTGATAACAGCAAACTGACACAAGTGCTAAACACATCTGAGAGCAGTGTTGAGGGATCCTTTGTCTCCTGATACAAGTCGGCTCCTTGAGAGAGGCACTGACCGAGTAACTGAATCCAACCAAGACTGCGAAAAACAACACGACTTGCTTTAGAATAAGACTTGTTCTCACAACCTGGAGTTTTAATTTCTATTCAGGGGGATAAAACATACTTTTTTCTTTAAACAAAATGAACGAAAAAATCAGGTATTAATATTAATAAACGAGTAGGGCAGATATCGCATACAAGGACAACAAAATCATAACAATCCATAAAGTAAATCTCGAGATTGATTTTCGATCGTTAACTGTACTGATTGACTGATTATTGCAATGACTGTGACAGTATATTGTCAGGACACGGTACTCAAGGTCAGAATACACTTATCAATTTCGGCGCCCCTTCCTGCCCTTCATAGCATTTACATTTGATTCTGATTGCTAGAAGCTAGTAAATGACCATGTCTAACACATCATGTCTGAGTTTCCATTGTTTCTTCATTCCCACGAGACGCTTGGAATCAAAAAGGTCCAGACGAAATATGCCAGGTAAGCATCAAATATCTCCGAACGTTCGTAAACATAACTGCATGTAGGCAGAGGTAATTTTCTTTGCGATCCCACAACTGCCCATAGTTGCCAAGTTAATATAATGATGACTCCAAAAACAAAGTTACCCAGAAGAACATTAGAAAGCTGAAAGAAAGTTGGCAAGTCGAGCGATATTATTATTTACTTCGCATGTAAAATTGTGTTTACCTAACAGCTTGACCCTTCAAGGTTTGGAGTTCTTGGTTCACTAAGTTCTGCGATCCATGCAGCGATGTTCCCATAATCTTGATCTGTGACAGCCCTAGGACACGAGAGTCCCGTGGACAATGACAGTGAATGTGGACATGCTGCATGAGAGTGAAATGAGAAATTTATATTTTACTCAATGAACAGCAAATAGCTACAGGCCTTAAGTTAATCACACGCCACCTTGTGTATTTGGACCATAGAGTTTAAGGCTGTTTATTTTTTTTAGTTTAACACAAAAAATGGAAGTGTATCACCTAGAACCATCTTTCCTAAGGGCATTATTTTCTCTGAAAAATTTCACTGACAAAGATTCTCGTTTAAATGAAAGAAAGGGTTCATTGGTTGCATATATAACTAAAAAGATTGAACTTCTTTTTAGGGAAGACATCCTAGACTAAGATATCCTACCTGGGCAACTTGCGCTTGTTCAAGTTTAAGCTTGATAACAGTTATTCCAGTGGTGAGAACTGGTTCACAAACAGGCACAAGGACTTGACTGTCATTGCTGATATCAAGTGACACATGTGATGGGCATGCTGAAAAGATCATAAGGTGAAACTTTACTGGGAGATTACTTGAACACAAAGAGACTCAAGATTAAGGGGATATACATTGCCGGAATTCACAGCCAACAGGTTGGCATTAGGCACACTAGTATCAGGGATAAACACTTGTTAATGGACAAATAACTTTGCAAATGTGTGGTTTAAACTTAAGTTGTACACGGCGTACTGGCCAAAAAGGAGGACCTTATCCCAGTTTCCGTAAGATTCAACTCCTCCTGGATAGGCTTTTAATCCAAAGCTGATTAGTTCCAAGTATTTTGTTGGGTTTCCCAAGGGAACACTGGTTCTCATTTTAAATTTAAGGTTGAGAGAAGCACTGTGAGAGTAAGGTGTCCTCCCCTAGACCACGTCAAAATGATTCCAGTTCTCAAAACCGGGTTGCTTTTTACAGAGTACAAAGCAATAAAATTATAAGAACAGCCAAATTCCACAAATTTGAACAACAAAGAAACCATGGAAAGTGTTTCATTTAAGCAGTGACATCGGTTACATGGAATATGGAAACCCAAGACATACAAATAAACAAGAAGAGCACTTACTTGAAAGTCCCGTCGAATGTGGCTGAATGTGCACCTCATGCAACAAGATGGCCGTGGGAAGACTAACAACTAACTCACACCACTCCTCATTGGCAGGAAATCTGAATGACCATGCTGCAGACCGAGCACGACGATGCTGAGCTGTGGCTTTCAACAGAGCATCAGGAGGATGCCTGGGCGAGGATGTGCAGTGAATACTTCCTGCAAAACAGAGCACAGGCATCATGCACAAAGACGGTTCCTTTCACATACCGATGTAAATAGAATAATCATAAGTTGAATCCACCATGCGCGTGTTTTCAGTGTATAAAAAAAGAACCAAGAAAAAAGGGCAAGAACTGACCATATGGGGCAAAGTTGACCATTCGCTTGGTCCATTCGTTCTCTCCAATAGCTGTTAAACTCCTGCTGTTAGGTTCACTCGTACTAGCCCTACTTGTCAACTCTCGCATAACAGAGAGAAGACCATGTGATGTGTGGTCCAGAGAAGTTGACTGCCCTGCTACAATTGCCTTACACACAATGTCAAGACCACCTAGGGAAATGAATAGTATATGTTAAATGAATAACAATATTAAGCTAAGGAAGGGAAAGCCCGAATAACCTTGCATCTCATCCAGACATAATGGAAATACGTTCCCTTCTGCTACAAGGACTGTCACGCACTTTCACGCACTCTGTGTACAGCTGACGAGGCATGCATATTGCACTTTTGCTGCAATACAGTTCCAGTTTTAATCCCAAGAAGAGAAATATGGATTATTTTGGGAAAATCCATCCAGAGTCAAAATTGTATTTCAAAAAAACCTACAATCCCCAACACAAGTCTTGGCCACTTTTGCAGCATCTATCTGGGAAATTTATCAGTTCATCCCCCTCCCCCCGATTCAATGATGAATTCGTCATTGTCGTTTCCAACATTGTCGGGGGGGGGAGTTGCCTATTCCAGTGATGTCATTACTGATTGTTTCTTCAAATTCTAAAATACCTTGTGAACGCATTTTCATGTTATCTGATCCAGGCGTGCCAAGGACTTTTGTCGTGGATTGCATGTCAGTACCAACTACTTAACTGACAGGTTAGTAATAGTTTAGGCCCACTCCAAGCAGTGAGTTACAAAGTATTTACCACACCATGTCGGACTCTATAAGTTGACAACCTCACTCAGCAACATAAGTACAATTTAAATAGAACTCACCCTTTTCGTAAAACTGACTCACGGCTTGAGAGGAATCAAAAAGTTTGAACAAAAACCAAAGCAGAGAGTCTGAGAGATGCTTCACGGATATTGAAGATAACTCTACATCGTCTATTGTGGATGTCTGGAGATATGCCAGGACTCCTTCTACTAATACCTCAAGGTCAGCAACCTGGTTTTGAATAACAAACAAAAGTTGCAAAATTCCATCTTCAACTGATGTGGCCTTTCCAGAAATCCTCCCATCATTTGACAATTTGTCCTGAGAGATGGCAGCTACTGAGGTCAGAACTCCTTGTTTATCAGCAGAACATTGATTGAGGCATTCTAACAGACAAAGGAGTAACTCTTTTTCAGCTACCAATTTATCAGTCAAAGTGAATGATGTTGAACTGCTGTTGCTGCTGCTGCTGCTGCTTCGATAGGTTGGCGCACCTTGAAATTCAACGGAACTCTGTCCTTGATTACTTTCAGATGTGACATGCGCCACTGTTTGATTTCTGGTGTTGTCAGAAGGCTTCACTGGAGAGTTCTGTAATATCTGGATAATTAAACCAAGCAGCTGAAGAAGCCATGCACTATTATCCAGCTTGTCAGCACTCACTCCACTCGGAGTTGAGGCAAGGACATCAGTGGAAGGAAGAAGAGTAATGCCCTTCTTGTGGGAAATATGATCCAAAGAAAGTTCTGCGGTGGCTTTCACAAGTCGTATTACAACGCTATGCCCTACTTGATGCCATTCAGCATTTGGGTTTCCTAACAATAAGTCAATGATAGGTTCCAATTGCAGGACTGCCAGTCTGTTGGTGAGTCTGCAATTTGTTGAAAGAAAACAGGTCAGTGGTTTCTTCAGTGTAATTGCTCAGGTTAAAGTGGTACTCAAAATGACTGCTGTTGGCGGCTGACATTTCAGAAATCAGAATAGAATCCGTTTTTGGGACCATTTGATGTTCTCAACTCTGGAGACGACTTCTGTTCAGGTTGTTAAAACATCAGCCACCACAACACTAATATAGACGATCACATTAAAACAATGTCTTTCCCTTAAATCAATTACAATTTCAACTTTATGATTAAGAGGGAGGTAGACTATTTAGATTGCTATTTGAATCTAGTTTTCATGGAATATTTCATGGAAGTTACTCTGGTATCTTGACATCAGATTTTTATACAAGCAGGAAGTCAATGTAAACTGGATTGCCTAAACTGGGTAGACAATTAAGACCGAATCTAAATACTCAATGGCAAGGGTAAAATCTTTGAATGAGCATAAGGTCTGGAAGTGAATGTAGAGTCAGCAAAATGCTAAAATTACAAACAACTAATGTTTTCTAGTCTTCGCGCGTTTCATTTGGCATACTGTTCTATGTTTTAACTCTTAGAGGATTATCACAGAGGAGGATATTAGCAGACTCAGGACACGCTCTTAGCGGAAAATAGAGAAAATTACTTAGTAATGTGTAGTAGCCATGAATATAAATTTTTGAACTCAGATTTTGGCTGTGGTTGTTTTCGTGCACCACAATACTCTCAACAACCAAGTTGGAGTTTGAAACTGGACCGCTTGATCTGGAGTTCTAAAAGCTAACCATTTGGCCAGCACCCACTGCACTTACCTTACCCTTCATCAAAAGTAATATACATAAACTTTAATTCAAATGCCCATTATGACAAAACAAAAGAACAGTACCTTCCAGCACAAAGTTGAAGTATTGTTTGAAGCAACAGCTCTTGGAATAGCTGGGAAAGTGTTGCATCATTGTGGCCTTGTACAGCAGACTGTAAAGACGTCAGAAACGCTTTAACTGGCTTGGAACTGGGTGAAATAGAATGTGGTCCAAATGACGGCATTTGCAATAGCATCCTCACTAACAATTTGAGAAGATTTTCATTACTAAGGAACGTCAGAAGTTCAGGGTTAGGACAATTCATCAATTGCCCTTCACATACAACTGTAAGGACTTGTACGCAATGTTGCTGGGTCTGAGGAGACGTTTCTGGCTGGTTCACTACGTGTGACATCAAATTTCTCAGTGATGCTGTATCAAGTTGCAAGCTGCTACAACATAGTCGAATCTTTAGCCACAACTGCAGAAGAGATGGGATATCTACATCTGGACTGTTGCAATCATTAAAGATCTTACTAAATGATACCTGAAGTGTCCCTTTTACTAAGGAGCCATTATTTCTAGGCAGAGTTCTTCTTGGCTGCTCAGTGGTTCCTTTTGAGGTTGTCATTGTGGTACTCAATGCCTTTGCAATAGCATCCACTTGGAGATGCTCCAACATTTTAAGATCTTGTTCTGCTTCCATCTCAACACCAAGTTCTAGCCGTATGTCAATGGCAGATGAAAGTTTGACAGGAGGTGGGCCAATTCTTGCTTCCCATGAAGATGGCATTACTGGCTTCTCATGCACTGGTGTTGGCTGTGGCATCTCATTGCTATTACCAATGTCACCTAAGTCTCCCATCCAACTAGGGGCCTGAAGTTCCCCCTCGGAAGGCAAGTCATAATCCGAATATAAATCATATGAACTAACATATTCCAAATCAGCTAGAAGAATACTCTTTTCTTTGGCTTCCATGATGCTTGTTACAGGGGGACTTTCTGTATCACTTTTTTGAACTGCAGAAGTTTGTGCGGTTCCATTTTTTGGAGTATCACATGATTTGCCTCCTTGTCCACCTGGGCAAATATAAAGACATTACTAATGATTATAATAATTATGAACAGAGAACAGCTAGACACAGAATTACGTTCAAATCATTCTTGCACTGTGCTCAGCTTTGGGGTTATCCCTTATTTAGGCATTACAACAAGAATCAGCCTTACGAATCATCATCCTGTAGCAGTACTCATACCTTGAAGAAGATCCTGTAAAAGCGATGTGAGGGAATGAGAAGCCCAGGGACCTCCCCAGTGAGCGGAGTGAGCGCCACTTGGCATTACACACATCCTCATAAGCTGCTCTAGCTGACCATCTGACACTACGTCAACAAGACAAATGGATGGTTCACTTACACACGACAAGTGAGCTACAACCTGGAAAAGCAAAAACATGAAAATTTTCGATATCTTTTGCTAACGATTCAACACAACATCTTGATTGGCAAGATTGTAAAAATATGCTTTGGTTGAATACCTAGTTCTATGGAAACCTAAACAGTAACGACATAACATAATATATTTTTCTTGGTTTCACACAATGGAAAATGGCTATTTACAGTATGTAAACTGATACAAACACGTTGTTAAAATGGTTGAATTACGACCAAACAATGTTGAGTATTGCTGCAACTCTTTCATGTAAATTCTCCGTGTTTTCATATTTGTTCACGCTTTCATGCATCACTCTTGGTGACAAAAGCACTTAGGCTAAAATATAGTAATTTGTTGTTGCTGGTACAGGGCCTCTTTTTCCAAAACAATACTTCAAAATTCAACCACTTCATAAACAAAACTACAAGAATATTTTGGTAATGACCTTGACAATAGCGTCATGATGACATTGAAAAATCGGTTCTTACAGCTTTTTCTCACTTTTTTATGGCATTTTGTAAATTGCAAAAAAGATTATAGAAAAAAGGATGGAAGAGAAGAGAATTTTGCCAACCGAAATTTATTACAACAGCCAAAAATGAGCTGCTACCATTTCTTCCCGTTACTTCTGAAAATGAAAGCCAGCCACTGCGCATATGTAATTTTGCAAATAAAAATCCATATTTCCCGATCCTAAGCAAAAATGATTTTACATACACAGCTCAAATTGCAGTTTTCACCTCACCTTGCATGCAACCAAAAATAACTCAACACTACAGGTGGAGTTCATGCTAAGAATAAAGCTGATCATTTTACGCATGACAGGAACTGTCGTGTTTGCTGAAAGAGGAGTACTTGTGGAAAACACAGTTGGCTGAGATGTTGTCTTTTCAGGTTGTGGTTTTCCTTCATCTACAAGTCGACGCAGTTTGGGCAAGCCCTTCATGTGCTAATAAACAATTAAAATATACGAGTTATTCAATGCACCAGCTATACTAAATTAGAAAACTTACTTGAAGATCAGTGTGCTCCGATACGGATATAATATAATAGTATATTTTATACATTCCTGCATAAGGTGAATAATGCAAATGAATATACGAAAGATCAGTGAAATTGTGGGTTGGATGAAGTGAAAATGAGTGTAGAAGTTGTCTCAAGTACAAATAGCATTTGCCGCACTTTTGAAATTCAGCCAATTCCTTGGTTGTCAATTTTCTAAAATAATCTAATAGATGACCTTGATTTCTATGGACGAGTGATTTACAACACTGATCTTACAACAAAAACAACACCAATAAAAGCACACACACATACCCCACATGTAATTCTGCACTCTGGTTGATAATACTTTGGTTTCCCTCTTGAAATGTTTCACACTAGTTATGTAAATCTCTCTCTTTATAACCATACTCAAAAACCCAAACCAGCAAAAATCAACAAACGAACAAATCAGAACATTAAATTTCCTTGCAGAGACATCTTTAGTACCTTGTAGGGTTGCTTTCCATTTCCTTTCGTTAGACTCTGTGATGGTGAATAATCTGATGGAGGTTTTATTCCTGTAGGCTTTTTTGGAAATACACACTTGCTCATTTTCACGTGCTTCTGCCAACGAGAGAAACTGTTATCGCCACTTTGGTTAGTTGGCTGGGTTGCTGGCACTGGCAGCATGAAGTCCCATCTACTTCGTTTGCAGGATTTATTACTTTTAGCAGGTTTGCTGGAACGGTTCTTACTTGAAGTAGGGGTGGAAGTTCCACCATTTTTGTCATTTGAACTTTTGGAATTGTCCCCATTTTCAGCTAACAGAAACAGAAAACAAGCTGACTATCAAGAATGTGAAAACCTGAATAATGGACATCTGCAGCAAAAGCCTTTACTTTTAAGAGATTAAGCTACCACATACTATTTACTCTTATTGCTTGGTATGTAGGTAAGAAAATATATCACACAATCATTTGGCAGTGAATGGCACCAAGGTTGCAGAGTGCACCCTGGCATACTATAGAGTGGAAGCCACACACCCATACACTATGCAAAGCAAAGGTAAAGGGGTGGTAGCAACACACCCTGCAAGTAAGGGGCAATCTAACAAGTGCAGTGCTTGTCATACCTAGTAACGTGTAAAACTTAAGAGGACACAAAGTCCACAAGGGTGGAACATTTCACATCAAGTGACTAATGCTAATGAGGGGTCAGGGTCCCCTTCCCAGCTTGCTACATGCAAGGCTGTGTGGCAGGTGTGTACACACACCAGTATTCCAGCTTTTCCAAATATGGGAAGGGTTAAGTGGGAGAGGCAGAATACAGTAAGCGTTGTTACTAGTTGTTGGGCAGATAGCAACACAAGGTGCTGTAGACTAAAATCAGTTTGAAAAACTGGGAGTTGAAAATAACCTAGTGAGAGATAACTAGGGGAAATCCAAATGAAATGGGACTGAGTTAGCAATAACAGACAGTTGTAACTAGAAAATATTCCTCAAAAATACTGGTTGGCAATGGACTAGCCTCCCATCAAGGAGAAATTACCAGAACTCTAGTTCTTCCCTTCATGCTACCAAAACGGGAAATGACTTCTGACCTAATGGGCCGCTAGGCTCAAATGCAGCTCCATGTTTAAAAGTGGTCTAAGATTGTAACTAACCTGTCCCAGATGAAGTAGGTTCACACTGAACTATGCATGTGTCAAGAACATGTTGCAAGAGGAGTAAAAGCCAACCAACCAAGGTCAAGTCCACTGACTCCAAATCTACTTTCAGGTTCTTTAGTAGTAGAAGTCCATCCAAGAGGCTCAGAAAACTTGTGAGCACCGAATCAAGAGAAGGCGATTGCTGGCTCAAACTCACAAGTACTGTGAACAACCTTAAACATTCAGAACATGGTCAACTCACATGCATTTCACATTGCATTTTGCATTTTCTGTAAGATTAATCTTAACAAAGGGCCCTATGCTGGCAATTATTACAACAAACTTTCAGAAACTAAATATATTTAACTACTATGAATGTAAAGAAACACCCAGGAAATTCCCATACCTTTCTTGGGGGAAGGTACACTTCTGGTCAGAAGAAAAGAACTCTTTCAGGACATTGGACAAAAATTCACCCCACCAGGGCTTACTTCCACAGGCATTCAAGAGAAGAGCACCAACTCTCTTGCGCTTTTGAGGAGAACCATGTACACACAGGTTCCTAAAAAGGTTTTCACACATAGCAGGAGTAACTTGACATAGCCATGGTTGCCACTCAAGCGCCAGTTTAGGTTTTGCCAGATAACCATCTAAAGAAGGCCCAACACCCATCAGTGCCACCACAGTGTCAATTAAACATTTGCAAATCACCTGAAGATGATCATATTTAGCTTCATCTAGAGAGAAAGCTATACCACTGCTCTCTGCATTTGAAGTAAGTCTGTAAATGGATTGCTCTACAAGGTTTAGTTGCCGCTGCAGGTTCATACACTGGTTGTAAGCTTTGTGAACTTTCCTTTCCTCCTCAGTAAGAGACGCACCCTTAACAGTGGCACCCACCCTAGGATTCTTTGGCTCAGATGACTGTAGCAGGATTCGGAGCTGGGTGCAGGCCAAATTGTAGTGACAGTGGATGTCTTCCAGAAGGTTTTGCAGTATAGGTAGACACTGCTGGTCATTGCAACCTGCATCTAGCAGCTGAGCTTCTCCGCTCATTGAAGACTGGCCACACAATGGGTGACCATAGAATTCTCCAATCTTCACCCGTGCCTTTGCATTTGTCTTTGGCCTTCCAACCACAGTCAACTATGTTTTAAGGAATTGATAAAAATAATAATTATGTTAATTAAAAATCGGCATCTAAAAGAAAACCTTGACTAGAAAACTAATCTGTTAGTTGTTCCTAGTGAAATGAGATGATTATTTCCAAACTTATCTTTATGACAATGGCAAAGAAAAGGACCTGTATATTTTTTTTTCGTCTGATTAATGTGGCTTGATCAGATTTTTGAGTAACAATACCGCTCAACTTTTAGTGACTAGAGAAGCACCACTTTCTATCCAACAGAAAATTGAATGTGACTGGTGTGCTGAAGAAAGATGAACGTTCACCAGGATCTGAGTAGTCATAGCAACAAAATGATGCCATGCCCCATTTTACACAAGACTGAATAACTTGCTATCAGGGATAATTTTGGATGTACAATGTCAGGATCTCTTACTTGACATAGTTGTCTTAACAATGGCAAAATGTTAAAAAATCTATCAGAGTATTTTTGAGAAATTGCAAGTGAAGTTTCAATGTGTCAAAATACCAAAAAAAAAGAGGCTGTTTTAATTGTTATTGCAAACTATGTCCACAAGACTTACCTAAATAGTATTACTTCATGTGAAAATCTCAAAGAAATTTCTCTGATTGACTTTCAGAAACATCGGCTTGAATATCAGCTTGTATAAGGTGTTATTTTGCTTTTGATCAAATATTGTTAACGATAAAAATTAGCGAAAAAACTGAGCAACGACGTTTCGGTGTCATCCTGGCACCATTTTCAAGTTAAAAAT
>OMLO01001993.1_pt1 | contig 16152 bp, 6 predicted proteins | sample 1674811 | NCBI WGS metagenome assembly OMLO01 (sample SAMN06265003, study PRJEB25207) | coral metagenome | isolation source: Coral host | place: Mexico:La Bocana,Puerto Morelos, Mexico | collected 2008-11-13 | reverse complement strand
CTCGAAACATGAAAACTCGCTTTCCCCGCCTTGATGGTGTTGATGAAGCGGAAAGATGACAATTCCGTCAAACGTTTGGGTCGGTTCTTCATCTCGTAGTGTTGCAAGGATTCCTGAGTGGATTTTTAGGTAACTCTGAACCCACTGCTATGGCAGAAAAATCTGATGATTCTGATGTCCGGATGTCTTGGAGTGTTGAAACCTGCCTGTTTTTTTCAGGGTTAAGATAAAAAATTGCTGGCTACTGGCAAATACAATTTTGAAAATATTTTTGAAGATCATGAATCACTGGATAAGTTGTGTGAGAATTCAAAATGATTTATGCGATCCCCTTTGCTAACCCATACCTTTGTGGCATCCAGCCATCACGTAACCTGACCCCCGGAAAAAAAATCCAACAATGGGATGCTTCCAAAATCCGACTTTTAAACCAGTTGAGATTGGGTTTATACGTTTATCCCACCGTCATTTTTTTTTGCAGATGGTGTTTCATATATATCCAAAAGGTGGTTAAAAGCCTGATTTCTCCAACTATGTATGTAAGTGTAGCTTTCAAAATGCATCATGTCATACCTGTACAACTTTTTGTAGACGGGTCCAGGAAAACAGCTCAATTTGCCCTGAGTTTCATCTTGACAAGGTACAAATAGAGAGTTCAACTTCCAGTTTGAGGATATAAACTGCCAACAAACACGGATACCTTTCAGTACACAACCATATGCCATATGCCTGGTTGGATATCTGCCCTCTTGAAAAACCACGAAATCCATGAATTTTCATGGTGGATTTTCCATTACAGTGTTACGAGTAGTAATTACCGGAGGGAAATCAGATGTTCTTTTTTTGGGAGGGAGGGAACAGTGTTCACTCTCTATTCTAGAAAACAAAATCTCTCTGTCTCGCTCGCTCTTCATGTCATTCGAGAAAGGCACAACTTCTCAGCCATTCAGAAGTTTAAGAGACCCGCATCAAATATAGGGCAGCCTGAACCTAAAAATATCCCAGGCTTTTCGGGCTTTAACAAATATCGTTGATCAAATCATATTGTTGGTTTCCATGTAATCTTTGGTAGTGAAGCACTCTCAAGTTCCAAGTGCCCCAAAACCAATCAGATTTGAGGTCCACAAGTCTTGATGTTACCAATCTCAGATCAGTCTCGTTCACCTGGCGAATGTGGCTCTTGCGCTGGTCCTCCTTGCTCTTGCCCTCCTCTCAGAGAGAAAATGTACATGAGAAAATTCTGAGGCTGTTGATGGCACAAATTCAGCTTACTTTGGATGTATAAGATTCTGCAAAAAAACCCTTGCAGTTCAACATAGCCCCTAGACCATCCCAGAATTTTTTTTCAGTTCTCTTTGAAGCATCGTTTTTCAGAAGTTATACCCTCCCTGAAACTAACATACCACCTGAAAATAGGCCATCCCAAAAGGAAACGATCATATTCCAACCATCCATTTTCAGGTGCGAAAATGATAGTTTTAGGGAGGGGTACATCGTGTTTTTTTCAGAAGTACCAGCGCCGGTGCCTCGGAGTTCGACAGTAAACCTTCCAGGAAAATCTCGGAATTGATGCCATCCAACTATGAAATCAGAATTGATGCTAACAGACTGATATCTAAACTAAACCAAAACTAGTTGGTGGTTGAACCAACCCATTTGAAAAATATGCTCGTCAAAAATTGGATCATCTTCCCCCGTAGATCGGGTTTTTTTTTTTGGTTTCCGAGCTTCGGGTCTATGCGACGCGCTCAAGCAGCATTAATTAAAGGTGGGACCCAGTACCAGCACCGCGCGTGTCACGGCCTATACAGTGCAATCCAGTGAAATCAATGCAGAATGGTTCCACCATTTCTCTATACAGGGATGGCAGTTCCACTGGTTGCTCAACTGGGTCATTCCTTTTGATCCACTCCAGACCGATCAAGGCCATGCATTTTGCAAGTTGGGCCGGGTACTCCTTCAAAGCGGCTGTAGAATAGCCAGCATCTGATTTCTTCCCCATTTTGACCGGTGGTGGTAAAGGATGGGTACGATGCGATCCAAGGATGTCTGCGCATTCTTTACAATTGCTGATGGCAAACATCGTCGGTTTTGGTGATGCCGCACCGTAATATCCCTGAAGAATCTGTACAGAAGATGCGCCTGGGAGCTGGAGAAGAGTTCTCAACAGCCCCGTACGCCAGATGCATGCAGTTTGGCGCCGCTGATACCATTCCGGGACAGCTGGGTGCTCAATCATGCAAATGCATCCCAAAAAGCAAGAGATGGCAAACAACGCTCCAGTGAAGAACAACAAAGTGTTCCCCATGCAAACTTCTGCCAACTCTTTCAAACTGAGAGCTGACAAACCGAAAGGGCACTCCATGCTCCTAACCGGTCTAGGACCGTCGTCATCCAACAACAATCCATGCTCTCTGGCAATCGACCAAGTGCTACAAGGTGGACCCAGCCAACAGGCTACGATCGCCCCCGTCATTGCAAAGTCCAACCATTTGCGTTGCAAAACATCATTGGTCAGATCACCGTGCTCAGCATTGTACAGGATGTCGACAGAAAGGACTGTCACGATGTGTGTCGTCGGTGGAAGAAGCTTCTCGACCCAACTCTGAATGTCACCGTCCCGTCGTACACCGCTGAAAAAATGTACCAGGAACACCTCCACGTAAGGATACCGATGAACATAAGGTTGAGGAGGAAGGCGAATTCCATGCGCTGGTATCCCATCGATGACCCTGTACTGAGCTCTCGTAAGCTTTTCATCAACCACCCACAATCTCGGAACAGCTACCGCAACATCCGTCCCCAGAAGCCATTGAATCGTCCAATTCTGCAGAACCGTATCAATGCAAAGTGCATGTTGATCTTGATCTTGACTTCTGAAATGGTCACGCCAATCAGACAGAATTTGCCACATGGTTTCAGGCAGCATAATCTGACTAGTGATCAGGACACGTAAAGCAGAGATCTGAGATTCACGACTCGCAGGTGTGACAACAAGTTGACTCCAGTTGCGAAGGAGAGGTGTCAAAGTGTCATCTGGCATCAAGTCTGGAGGGAGTGTAAGATCATCGTCAACAACCACCGGAACGTCCTGGAAATTCCGAAGCACAGGGATCGGTAGGGCAGGCCCGGAGTCTTCCTTCCGGGAATTCCGACCAGGCAAAACATCTGTACGTCTTACACAAATTGCATGCCGGCACGCACATTGATAAGAGTATCGCAAATGCGCCAGCAACCTCCTCGTTGTATGGTATTGAGATCCACATCCATAGCAAACACTGCCTGAAATGATCGTACGAAGTTTGTCAATGCGATCGTGGATTTTGAAAGCATGGACAGACCACGCTGCACGTGTACGAAAAATCATTCGACAGGGTCCGCAGAAAAAAGGGTGCGGACGTTCATCTTCTTGCACTTGATGAGAAGGAGCAGGAAGCCCACAACCAAACCCAACCAAGAGCTTGTAGATGTAGCCATGCCATTTTTCCATTTCAAAAACTCTCTGTCTCTGTTTGATGGCATGCGCTTGAGCACGCAAGATCCAACCGCGCCACTTCTTCCCTCGCATAGCAACCTGAGACAACCATTCTTCTGAAAAGGCCTGGAGGTCAATGCAAGGAACTGTTGTGGAGATCTGGGAATACATCCACCCAATAGCCGCGTGCAAACATTCAAGCCACGATCCTTCGAGGTTGCAGAGGACCCAAAGCATAGCTGGGGCCGTATGGAAAGCAGAAGTAAAGAAGGATAGACGCAAAACATGGATCATCTCGCAAGGGTCCAGAATGCCCAACGTGCTAAGTACCTCATCATCAGACCACTGCCATGGATCATGATCCGATTTTGAAGCATGACAAACTCGACGACCAAGCTGCATAATAGCAGAACGGAAGCAATTCCATGAATGGAAGTCAAGTAGATGCCACGAACCAGCATTCCAACGAAGAATACTGTACACCATGCTCTGTAGCAGCTTCCCGCGATGATGTAAGCTCAGTCTTCGGTTGCGGAATACTTTTCGGGAATATAACCGAAATGCCGCCTTCGCAGCACCAGTCCTGGATTTGACTTCCGGAAGAAGCTTTCCGCTGACATGTAGCTGGCCACCTAAGTGCTTGTATTGTGCAACCACTGCAATACTGCAATCGGGGAAGAATTCAGACACCATGGGTATGGATGGTGTCTCCACATGAAAAACTGTTTCTTTGAGCTGCTTACTTCCCGGGCCACGTAGGTATACCAAAGCTTCCGTCTTCCCTTTCTGCGTGTTGGGACGAAGCCCATACCGACCACACCAATCAAAGAGCTTAGTGGCCAAGGCCTGCGCTTTTCGCCACACTGATTCGGCTGAGGGGTCAGAGACAGCCAGCGCAAGGTCATCTGCCCAAATCACGTCCAGAAAATCAGGTATTTCCATAGGAGTCCGACCAGATAAGAGACACTGACGAATGTCGAAGGTCTGTGGCCAGGACGTAGATTGGACGATGCCGTCATCTAACAACTCTTGGCGCAGGGAGTGCATAAGCTCAGCAAAGATATAACCGAAGACCATATCGGCTAAGCCGTCCCCCGGACGGCTGCCACCATATGTGCGAGTCAGGGATGATGATCCATTGACAGAATACCAAGTGCTGGTCATCATTTCCACCATCATCTGTCGATGAAAATCCGAGACATCAGAGCCGTGCATAGCACCTACACCGCCACGAAGCTTAGAGGCCAGGGCATGTATGTGGTCAGGTGGAAGCTGGAACCGCTGCAGAAGTCCAGCAATACACTCATCACTGCCATTGAAGCCATGGGCCAGTTCTCTGACAACAGAGTAGTAAGCAGATTGAATGTCCAAGAAAATGACCACACAACTGCGATGAGTATCCTTGGCGATTTTGCAATACTGGCGGAGAAGCATGCCAGCCTGTCCAACATTCGCTTCTGGGCGCGCCGAGAAATATTGCTCTCCCGTAAAGTCATAATATGCACCAAGACAAGCCTCTCTATAGCTGGAGCGTATAGCTTTTCCCAATACACTGGTCAGCATGATGCCACGATGTGACTTCGGGTCATTTTGTGGGCCCTTCCCCTTGTACATTGCCGTTAGCAATCCTCCCTTGAATTCCAAGGGTTCTTGACATAGGACTCCTTGCTTCAGAAGAAGAGGATACAGCATGCGGCTGATAATAGGGGAGCAAAAACGTCCCACTTCAGGTGGAATGCCATCCACACCCGCGGCTTTCCCCGGGCACATTCGCCTGACGTGCCGTTCTAGCGTCATCAACGTAGGGACTCCAGAAAGATCGAAGGACGAGAGATCACGATGCCAAGTGGTCTCATTCACTTCACGAACCAGTTCCTCAACACTAACAATTGCTCCTGCTTCCAACTGAGCACAATGTTGCCGCCAAACCTCAGCTACCTCACATGCTGATGTGGTGGATGTACCGGAGGGCGTGAGGAAACTCGGTAATGCTCGTTGTAATGCTCGTTTGGAGCGTTTCTTGAAGACACTGCCAACCCGCAGGGCACGCAGCTCTTTAAAAACGTCCTGCGTTGGCAAGACATTGCAACGATCTGCTACTGCAGCACTGTAAGCGTCTCGATCCTGTTGCAAGTTGCGGCGTAATTCGATGGTCATAACAAGCAAAAGACGACGTTGGGCAGCCGCAGCAATTTCAAAATGAAGCAATCATCCAAGATGTTGATGAATCAGTGTGTCCAAACTATTTCGACCAGACAATGCACAAAAGCTCCACTCCAACCAGCAAAAATTTGTTAGCTTTTCGAGTTTCAGTAGTTGTTGTCTCGTCTGTTGTTTCATACGACGAACTGTCCAAGTGGAGCCACTGATGTATGACTGGCGCTGCCGTGATCGTTTAGCTGGTAGACAGCCCGACAGAGTATCATGAATAGAGTCCCGGAGGAGTATGGAATGAGTATCAATGTCGGTGTCCCAAGGAATTGCAGGAAGGGACTGAAGCCGTTCCATAACTGCATCACGGAATTGGGGTTCATGAAGACAGCGAATGTCATATGCTGGGCGTGAGAACTTCCCTGGTGGTACAGCAATGGGCTCCGGTGTGAAAGTGATCCGGCAACCAAGGGGACGGTGATCTTCAACTACCGTATCCAAGTCGAGGTAGTGGTCAACCCAAGAGTGGAGCTGATAGGTTGACAACCTGGAAGGAATCCCAATGTAATCAATGCAGTGCCAGTGCCCCGAGGGATGACGCCAAGTCTTGTTGCAACCTTGGTGATAAGAGGAAAATGTATTGGGAAGCCATACATCCGCTTGCGTGCAAAGCTCCCAGAAATATGCAGCGTTGGAGGAAGACTTCTCTGGAGTCATGTCACCGACAGTCACATTGTCCCCATCCGAGAGTTTCGTATTGGCATCCATCAAAAGAAAGACAGGCGCCAGCTTGGTCCAAACAGTGACCAATTGTTGCATCTTGGTCCACCAGAGTTGTGCATCAGCTTTGGAGGCACCTGTGTGAGGTGCATACCCTACACAAAAAATACCATCGAAGCCGGATAAAGTCAGTCTCACAGCCAGACAGCGGGGGTCTTGGAAGAGAACTGCAATAGTCTGTAGGTTGCAAGATCCAAAAGATAGTTTTTCGGCAATCCACAATTCGCAACCAGCATTTTTGTTGGCATCCGCTCCACCCACAATGCGCAAGTAGCCATGAAACCTTCCAACACCCACATCCGTGGTGTAAGCTTCTTGAAGTCCAACAATGTCATATGCAGAGTATAAGAATTGCTCGGCAATGTAGCTTCCTTTTGTAGCTGCGAATTCGTGGCGCTGATCCTCTTGATCATGACCAAAAACTCCCCGAATGTTGAGAGTTGCGAGCGTCAGAGTAAAGAGGGGTTTGGAGTCCACCAAAACAGCCTCAGTAGGGGAGAATGAGAAAGCTTTTGAATCGACTGTTGGATGCGCTGGTTGGGGCAACCGTATCCGGTCTGTGGACATCCACGGCAGGTCACCTTTAGGTGCGTGGCGGACAATCCCCATCCATAGCCAAGGTCCTTCATCACGAACAGAGCATGTGAGATCAGAAATAAGAAGCCTTTCTGCTCTACCCGGGATAAGCAGCTTTGCATAAGCCTTTGCCACTGCATCAACTAACTCATTTCCGGGATCACCACTGTGTCCTTTAACATGTCGATAACTAACCGTAGATCCGCAGAGTTCGTGCAGAACTTGCCCCATAGAGCGTAACATAAGAGCCACGAGTGAGCCACGATCTACATTCCAGTCGCCAGCAGCTGTGTAGCCAGCAGAGGTGCAGTCAAAGACTAGCTCGACTGGGACTTCATACCACAAATCTGATTGAAGAATCCAACAAATGGCAAGGATAATCCCAGTGCGCTCAGCATCCAGAGAATTGGTAGTGTCCGCGCCTGTCCAGAAGGGTTCAGCCGGGTCAGTAGCAAGAATTCCTCCACAGTGACCACATACATGATAACCGACCCTTCCAGAGGGTGAAGTCAAGGTCACAGTGGGCACAATCGCATAGGATGCAACAAAGTCACCATTGTCAAGAAAGGCGGCGCTGCCGTCAATCAGTACACTGAGCGACGTAGGTTCTCCGAATGTTTGAGGTTGGCTTGCTTCTAAGAAGGCCGAAGCAACAGGTAGAAGCAATGAGGTAACCTCAGAGAAATCATGTGAAAAGATGCCAGGGCGCCAAGGAGATAGAAGCTCCCAAACACGATCGATACAACCAGGTGGAGAGCATGACACATAGGAGGGATCTGGTGTGAAATCCACAACATTGAATGCGTCATCCACATCATCAAGAGACATCAGATCAATAGGGTTTCCGGGAGGTCGTAGATACACAAATGACCATGGTTGTCCCAACAAGGAAAGGTCATCCTGAAGAAGTGTGGTGTTAGGCGAACTGTAAAACACAACACACCAGCGGTCACTGACATGGGGTTGTATCTCACAAGTCCGCCCACACTGGGAGGTAATGTCGAGGTCTTGTGCTGGAGTCGAATGTCTGATGACAGTCCATCCAATCTGTAAGAGAGAATGAAACCACCGATCACCACCACCTTCACCGTGTCTGCTTCTGCTGCGACTACGTGCAGCTCTACTGCTCGATGGCCTCGACCGCTCAGACTCACGACGCGCTTCGCCCTCTTCCTCAGACGACGAACCAAATAGACGCCTTCGTCGCTCCAGGTTTTCAGCAAACTCAAAGTCCGACCAAATGAAGCAAGATGAGCGAAGGTGCAAACGCAAATGATCACCATGCTGCATACGGCGCCTGAGGTTCGATTCATCATGCCACAATTGGCCGTTATGGTAGACTGTGCAAAGAACCTCCAAGCGATCACAGTACCCTTGCATTCGTGTGAAAAAGATAAACCCCTGTCGGGTCATCTTCAGGGGGATCCAGTGAACTTTTAGTTTCTCCTTCCGTTCAGGTTCCTGGAGGATGACAGTGATCACCGCCAAAACATCGTCGTCGTTGATCTGTTCGTAATAGTCATCTTGGTACTGCAGAATAGTCATAGGGTATGACGTACCACCGACTGTTGGTGGATACTCAACAGTATGGGTATCCACAATAGGTTGAGATACCCGTCGAATCCTGGACCATCCATCTTCCAGTTGCGAGGAAAGTGATTGAGACAAATCAACGAACCGAGATGAGAAGTAGCCGTGAAGTCCAACAAAACGCATGTAGACCCGATCAGACGTCCTAGAGGGCGCGGATCGCTGCATGAAAACTGCATTGTCAAATTCACTGGCCAGAGGTCCATCAGTGACAGAACCAGTCGTAACTGTGGATAGAGGTAGGCTACTGGTCTCCATGTGAAATGAGTCTGGGAAACAACATCTTGCCGAACTTCTGCAGGTCTCTTCCGGAGCAGCATCAGAGCGGAGATCCACGTTATCCTCCGAATAAATGCCAACTGCGGTGAGTTTCCTAGTGCAAGGAGCGACAGGATTAGCCAATGTTGAAGAAGCGGTAACATGCTGTCCAGGTGAATCAAGGTCTTCATGCTTTTCCTCAAGAATCAGGGAGGAATAGTCAGTGTAGGAGACAAGCAAGGACAGAACACCGGAATGCAATCGTCTTTGGATGACAAAGACTTCCACATAGTCACCGTCTTCAAGGTTGAGGATCGAGGTAAAGGCAAAGGGCTGATGATTGACTGTGGTGGTACATTCATAGTCAGGACTAATGCAGCGGAAATGACAACCAAGTGCCTGAAATAGAGCCACAACACTACAATGATGATGGAGAATCAGAGCAAAGTCATCACCACCGCTTCCTTCAAAAAGTGTTACCAAAACTGCCACATGCATACCATCAGGATGCGGATGAACCAAGAACGGATCAACTCGGTGCCATGGAGGGTGCCTGCTCCTTCCTGAAATATGCACACGGCAAGAAGACCATACTGTCAAATCTGGCCAGCGTCTTGTGATAGCATTGTTTCGGTCCTCATATGGAAGTCTGGCAGCCACAGAGTCTTGCGCATAAAAACCAGCACGATACACTGACCCCACACCAGATGGTAGTCCAAGACATAGATCACCACGTAGGGAACGAGCTCGCATCGTGGAGATACCTGTGTAAGTCCTCGGAGTGGTCGCAACAATAGTGATCTGAGCGAAGAAGCCAGTGCGAGGGGAGACTCTCAGCAATGGTTCGGTGACAACAACTCCATCAAGGGAGAAAATGTATCTCGGATCCTCCGCAAAGCCTGTGCCCAAACGTAACCAACTCCATACATGGAGCCATGAAAGGGAAGCTGGAAGAACTGCGCCAAAGGCCAAGGATGTCTCGTCTTCTTCAACTCTAGTGATTAGTTCCACAATCCCCGAAACAAAATTGGGCGCCGAGATCTCACGACTGTCCAGCACAAGGAAATGAGAGCCACCCATTCCTTCCCAAGTCCTTGACAAGGCTGTTGCACCGTCACAGGGGTAGAGTCGCCACGTGGATGCTGACAAAGTTGACCAGTGTCGTTCAATGTCAAGGTGAATGGTTAAGGGATTGTCGAATCTTGCAATAGTCAACTGTAATTCCCTCGACCAAGTATGAGCACTGGGAGGCCTGTGAAGAAAGAAGTTCGAAACACCAACTGGGCGTGGGATACTGTAACGATTGTAAGTTTCCTGCCATTGATGTCTTAATGTATCTGCATCAACATCAGCAGCAGCGGTTAAGTTACGTTCTCCACGTACTGTCATCGGCCATACCAAGTCCATAAATTCATCAGTAAAAGATGCTGACACAAATGGGACAGAGGTCAGAATGACAGATGACTGCAAAAGGGAAATGCCATCAATACTCTCATTCGGAGAAAGATGACGTAGACGCCTTTGCATCAGATCCATATCATCGGATTCTGAGTCGGCCGGTTGGCTTTCAGGTTGACTCTCTGAGGTGCTACTTTCTGCAGGAACTGTTTCTTGTCTCTGCGCATAGGCCGCAACAGCTGGGATGAAGGTTATCATCGGTGGAATCTGGAAACGGACTTCATAGTTCCCACCCGCAACAAGGGCCAGCACATGGTCATCACCCTGAAAGCGGGAGCCAGCACAGGAAACCACCGCTTGTTGGGCAAACGCCTGGGAGAAGCATGAGTACCCGACCAACCCCAGGAAGTGAATGATGGTGATGCGGGGTGGCAACTGGAATGCACGGGTTTCAATGCGCTGAGCTCGCAGACCTCCAGCTTGTACAACAATGGTCACCAGAACAGGAACCATTGGGAAATTGGGGTATACATCCAAGACCAAGTTGATGGCCGATTGCTCAGCTTGATAGATAGTTTGCGGCCACACCTGATGAAGAATGCTCCGATCACTGGCTCCATAAGATTGAAGTGCTGTCAAAACTTGTTGCCAAATAAAATTCACCTCCATGAAATTGGTTGTATCACGTTCAAGATGAAGTGGGGCAACACGCGTTTCTCCTGCAGCAGAATATATAAAAAGCGTGAAGAGGTTCTGATCAAAATGGTTGCTGCGCCACTGGAAGTCAGAAACGTAAGCCCGGGCTGATGGAAAGTTCCATAGAAGTTGCGCATTAAGCTGTTCAAATGAAGTCACGGCCAAAATTTTATAGTCACCATGATTCGATTGAAGTTCTTCATGTAGTTGGAGTGAAGTGCTGCGATCGGTCACCACACAAAGATCGACACCTGTGGGGCGGCATCTAGGCCTGTATCCAGTTGCCAAAGCGACAGAGCGAGCTGGGCCGAGGTTGTCAACATATTCCGCTTGCCTTTTCGTGGGCATGTTGTCAACGAAGGAATCGATCAGCACAGCACGCGAAATCAAATAATCCCAGTTGGCAGTGGGAAATTCGATGACCAGTGCCACCATTGCGGGAGGTGTGTTTGGTGGTTGTGGTGATACCAAGTACACATTCATATGCTCTCCCTAAGCATACTCAGCCCAAGCAGCGGCTATCGCCCTCAGAATAGCACCCGGTTCGAACACTGGAACCTCAACAATACGGTTGCTCAAATACCGGTCCCGAAGACCATAGGTGTCCAACCGAAAGTTGCTGGGATGTTCCGAATACACCGTCTCAAGCACTGGCCGAATATCGCCCAGATTGCGCCAGCGATGACGTGGTGGTAGATCGAGTTCATCGTTCACGTCTTGAGGCAACGGATAGGTGGCATGATCCAAGGCCGTGTCTCTTTCCTGATCGAACCTCTCGGGATCATAGCGAAATTTAAGGTCAGGAAGATCAGGTGAACGAGCCAATGGTTTGATGCCAGTCTGTTGAAGGTGTAGCACGTCATCCTCTGGTTGCGATTCTTCATCAATTTCTGATGCAGGCCCAATCCAAGAAATGTAGAACATTGGAGGACCTTCTGCATTGTACGATGTCGCGCTGTCATCAGTTACCACACCCACATAGTTGTTCAAATCAATGCAACCCAGGCGGCTCAAGAACAAAGTAGGTGAGAGCAGGTCTTGACCTTGAAATTCCGTGATACACACCTGAGAACGAGCACCATCTGTAATATCATGCTGGATCCGAAAGGTCTCAACTGTGAAGGAATCACCTGATGAGCTGTAAACAGACTGCGCCAAATGATGAAGACCAAGAAGGTTTTCATGAAACATGAAGGAGCTAACACCTCCATGGCAGATTACCTTGATGTAAGAGGCATGAGGCGGCACATAGTCATCTTGACGGCGAGCAATTCTCCCCTGGTGTTCAATCACACATAATCGAAATCCAATGGGTTGACAGGTACCCCATGGAAAGACCGCATCAAGAATATCTGCAACAGCAGTAGCTTCATGGGCACTAACTGTAATGCGACGCAAGAAGTATGATTCCTCAAACACATCTGCCAAAAGGTACTTGTAAGAGGGCGGTCTCAAAGTCAATTCCACAATGAAATGCACTGTAGGCCGCGCATCTTGAGAAGGGGGTTGTTCTTCAACCAAGTGCACCGGACATGGTGGGGATGAGCAAAACTCCGGCCAGAACTCACGGGCATAGGTCTGTAAGGCTGCGAGCTGAAAACTGTTGACGTATTTGTATCGCACACCTCGAGCAACATCTTTGAAAATGTGGCCATGAAATGCGATCCTCGTATCATCATTGAGTTCTGATACAGCATGTGCAGTTCCAATTCGAAGCCATCTTTCATTGAAAGGATCATAGACCAATGAGGTACTATTGCCACATTCCCGAGAACTACCTGAGGCGGTGCTCGCCCATGAAACATCAATGGTCTGCAAATCAACATCTTTGTCAAGATGATGATACCAAGGCATGTCACGAGAACACCTGGACACATTGACTGCGTCAATTTTGCAATTTGAGCCATCGGAGTCTGTAGATGGATTCAAATCTGAGGAATTTGTCAAAATCTCAGGTGGCGCTTGAAATGCAGCTGACACATGACTGCTGAGAAGGAGGCAACTAAAGATCCATCCCGAGTGGTTGAAGCGATGACAAGGACGAACTGGAATTGAAAGGCGTCGTCGCTGAACCTTGACAAGTCGTTTGGATGGCGTCCTGCTGTAGTACCAGAGGCCAAGGAATGTAATCATACTCCAACAAACCCCCCGTAGGATGTGCCAACAAAATTCCTCACCAGCGAATTGAGAGCCACGCTTGAACTGAAGAAGGCACAAGCGGCATCCAAAGTAGATTACCAACTGTAACCAAACCAGATAGCCTTTGCCAATCCATTGAAGCATCCATAGCCACTGGAATGCATTGAATAACCGATCTGCATTGGGAGAATAGTGACAACGTCTACCATGACTACACAAGGTACAGCCCTGCACATTTTTCACATAGTCACTCCCATGATTGCGGATCCTCAACCGACGTGAAGGATCGAAAGGCCGTTCATCACATGAGGTACAGCCCTCTTCGTTTCTCCCACGACAGTCGTTAGATTGTGATTGCCCGCATAAGCAAAGGAGATGGTGAGTTGAGGTGCAGCCCTCCACGCTTTTCTCAAACCACCATGTCAAAAACCCTGTAGGTGTCTTAGGATGGATGTAATCTGTGCAAGCCAAGCCATACCACACACCAAGGGCAGGAAAGGGACCACCAAATTTAGTCCGTACATGACCACTTTCAAGTGAACCTGAGACTTCAAACAGTCTATTCTCCTGAGTAGTACATGTAAGAGGATCAACAGGAAGGTCCAAAATAGGACCAAGGAAGATCTTCCGCGCCATTGAACCAAGTAAGGGACCACGGTCAACTTGATCATGCAAAGAGCTGATAAAACAAACCTGGAGCGCTGGTGAACCTGAGCAACAAGTGCTATTCTCCAACACCCTGATTCGAGGAACATAGTCAGCTCGAATTTCGAATTCATGGCCCTCCAAGGTTGACTGCGAAAAAATCATCATCCCAAGCCATCCAACCCCCCTGAACCATCTGGGGATGGATGGGAACCGTCCTCCGTCTTCGTCGATTTGCGGGAAAATGGCTGAATCGTGGGCTGTGTGCGTTTGCCTGGTTGGGGCAGCTGAGGTGAAAATGCCGTCTTGCCTAGATCCTCCGGGAGTGGTGTTCTCGATGGAGACAACATAGCGGCACTTGTCGTAGCAACTGCATTCTCCAATTGCTGGCACTTGGCATGATAGACAGCCGCTGCAGCTGTAGCTGCATCTCGCTGCTTGGTGAGGAGGTCCACCTGCTTGTTCTGATCGTCGATACCCAAGAGAGATGCAAGAGAGATCTCTTCTGCACCGTCCTCCTCCTCGATTTCGATCACCGACTGTTGCTCGCCTTCTTCGATCTGTCGGACAATCTCCTTTTGCTCCTCGATGGATTGCAAAAGTTCGGACCTCTCTTTCTCGAACTTCTCCAACTCTTTTCGCAGAGTTTCCTTGACGAAGTCCTTGTAAGCCGTGATCTGCTCCTTTCTCCGAGCTAGTGCACCTTCGAGACGCTCCAGCTTCGCCACAGCTTTGCGTCTCTGGTTCAGCCTTTTCTGCTCTGATGAGATCTCCTCCTTGGTCTTTGAGATCTTGCCCACATGGTCCATAGTCATAGACTCCTTCAAGGCTTCTGGGATCGTGAGACCAGGATTGGCTGCCAACAAGGCTGCCAAAGCAGCTTGCGCATCCATAGAGGAAGCAACTGACGACGAAGATCCCGACAAGGGCATAGATTCGTAGCTTGGAAAGGCAGGTTCGTCCTTCGGCCCTTTGGTCCCCGGCTTGGACTTTTCCGCATCCTTTCCCTTCTGTTGCTGTTGTTGCTGACCCTTCTTCGAACCATGTTTGCCACCTTTGGCACCACTGTTGCCACCACCCTTCCCGCTTCCCTGCCACATATTCCAATTGCGTTTGTGCCATTCCATCCGCCTTCGCACTCGCAAAAGCTGTGGTCTGGAATGATGGCTCTCCAAAAGGTGTAAGGCAGAAAAAGTCCTCGAAGATGGTGATGATGATCCGCGACACCACTTGCGCAGATATCGCCGTGCACGAGAGCGTTTAGCCCTTTGGTGCCGATGCCAGGGAGGTGAGGAAACTATGGCTCGAGGTCAACGAAACTGTGTCAGCACTTTTGGCACAACACAAGGGGCATCCGAGTTTTCCTATCAAAGCAGGCGATCTTGGGCCCTCGTAGATCGGGGTGAAAATAGAAAAAAAATCTTTGAGTTGCCACCACCCTAGCAAAAATGTTGATGCCATTTAGCCAAGCAAATGGCTAAAGTTCCCAGTGGGTCCTGCTTCTGTCCCATATCCCAATCATCCAAAAAGGCAATCTCACCTCACACCGACACCGACGCAAGCGACACCGACCTTCGACGCCTTCGATACGAAAACAACGGATCCGGGGTACGCAGCACTGGACTTGCGGGGAAAAAAACGGGTGTGGTATTTTTTTGGATAGGAAAACTGGACGAATCTCAAGAAATCTGTGAAATGAGAGTAAATAGATGTTAGATGACTTAAATGACATTGGAAAGCTGTGAATGTTAAAAGATCCTTTGAACAATTTGAGAAGAAAAAGCTTCTTGATCACCAGAGTCTCAAGCGCAGTTTCCTGTACTCAAAATCCTCGTTGCCAAACGGCGTTTTGAAATACAAAAAATATTTTGAAAAATCCTCCGACCTCCCACAAAGCCGCCCAAAAAGCTACCGTTCAAAAGAAACTACAAACAAAAGAAGAAGAAGAAGAACCACCAACACCACCACCCATGACAACAACAAGAACAACAAGAACAACAAGAACAACAACAACAACAACAACAACAACAACAGCAACAACAGCAACAACAACAACAACAAGAACAATAACAAGAACAAGTCCCAACACTTTTAAACTTTCTTGCTTCCATTCAAGTGACTCATCGAGAGCATCTTTTCACCATTCATATCCTTTGCCAAATGGCCATGCGCTCATGGCAACTGGGTTGGCAACTCAAAACAAATCCGATCAAAACATCCGATCAAATGTCTGGTGATTTCATCAAATCGCACTAGTTCGAAAGACAAACATCACCACAACATCACCATCGTTGTTACTACACCTTTCTCAAACCAAAACCCATATGATCCATGTATGGTATATTTGCTTACTTTTACCATGAAGAATCAACCACATGTAGGTAAATAGCATTAAATAACTGCTAAATATACCATACATTGATCCCATTGGATTTTCTTTTTTT
>OMLO01001992.1_pt1 | contig 16165 bp, 11 predicted proteins | sample 1674811 | NCBI WGS metagenome assembly OMLO01 (sample SAMN06265003, study PRJEB25207) | coral metagenome | isolation source: Coral host | place: Mexico:La Bocana,Puerto Morelos, Mexico | collected 2008-11-13 | reverse complement strand
ACGGAGATAAGGTGAACCAATCCGAGCACTCCAGATCATGCAAAAGTAATTTTCCGGATCAAAGTAAAATCCCATGTCCGGGAAGAAAGACTGGGTTCTACTCGTTTTTATTGGTCCATGGAGATAACGTGATACCTGTCATCTGGGGTGAACCAATCCGAGCACTCCAGTCATGTCCAAGTAATTTTCCACATCAAAGTGAAATCCCATGCCACGTCGCAAGTAAAAAATTCCCGCGCGCCCGCGCGTGGAGAGCTTTTGTTTCTCGGAATCCGCGCGTGAAATTCTCGGAAAAAAAACTCACAGTGGAGAAAAAAGAAAACGAATGTATGTTTTTTTTTGAAATGCGGATCCTATCAAGGACAGCTTTACGGGTAAGTTCTTTTCAAAATGTACTTTTAAAAAAAGCAAAACGGTTGATGGTCTTTCACTGCGAAAAAAAAAATTTCGACTTCACGACTTGACGTGTAGTTTGTTTCGTCGTCTTCTTCGTCTTCTTTGTCTTCGTCTTCGTGCTGTGAGTCTCCCTCGCTTTTTTCCCGCTTAGCAGCCCTCAGAACAAACACAAGATCCGACCACTTTTTTCTTCCAAATGGGTTTTTTTTCACAAATTGGACAAATCTTTTCTCAAGCCAAAAGCCAAGTTGCTCGCGCGGATAATTCACATGCGGACTTCGTTCATTCACATGCGGACTTCCTTTTGTTCACATGCATTTGGTCAAAGGACATCCACTGCCCCGAAAACGACCAATCATCATTTCATTCAAAAAACCAAACTTCCAACCACCAAACTCTTTTATTACAACACAAGTTCGCGTTCAGTTCCCGTCTCGAAAAAAAAATCGATATATTTCAACTCCTCCTCCCGCTACTCCTCCGATCGAAAACTCACTCATTTTACCTTTATATGACCCAACCATTTTGAATAAATTAAAAAAAATCGGGATATTTTAGCTCCTCCTACCGCTCCTCCTACTCCTCCGATCAAAACTCACTAATTTACAAAGATTTGTATGGGGCGGCCATTTTGAATAAATTAAAACCGGGCTAATTCTGACCCTATATTACTACTCTCATATAAGGGAGTACCCCCCCTCCCCAGGGGTGGCATACTGCTGTTGTTCTTGAAAACCAAAATACACTCCTTGGATATTTAATAGGAAAGGGGATAAGGAAGTTCTTTTATGTTTGATGATACATGTATCTGTTGTGGTTCAGTTTCTCCTTTGTTGGAAATTTTTTTATAGCAATTTGATCTTTTTCTCTCTGTATCGTATTGTGATATATCCAAATCAAACTGGTTTTGAAAATTTTAAACCAAAGATAAAATTGAACCACAACATAAAGATGTACAAGTCTGTTATCAGTAACTTGAACGAAACCAATTTGCATGTATATGTGAAGCTGAGAACATCAGTGAAAGCAATGGGATTGATTCAAGCACTTTGAGTAGCAATTGATAACAGCAAGTTTGATGTCACTACCTGTTGGTCAGTTAATAACCAAGAGCTACATGTAGTTCCCAACAAACAGGGGTGTAGTAGGATAATAATTATCATTTTTATTATACAGTGTCTATAAATGTGTAAAAAACCAGTGGGATAAAATCTTGTTTCAGAACTGATTTAACATCCTAAAAACTTGTTAAGGAAGCCTTTTGATACAAATAAGTAAAAGTGGACAACTTATACTATCCTACTTTAAGCAGCCAGTAATTTTGGATATGGTCCTGTCAATATTATTTTACAACTACAAAGCACAGAGATGTGGCCAATGGGCTACTATTAAAAGAATCATTTTTAGTTTTGTAGAGAATGAGATGACACACATTGTACAGGTAAATGAATGTAAGGTGCACCTCTACATAATAACAAGTTCCCAAGTGTTTTAAGGATGGTTTCTACACCATATACTTGTATCTTAGTTAGTTGTACACTTGGCAACTGTGCCACCTTAACACATCTTCAATTTGAAGAAACTGGAAAGCAGTGACAACCAGAATTTTTGTGTGTCTTACGCGGTGGACAGGAATTTAAAATCAGCCTCAAATCAGCCTGAAAAAATCATAAATCACAGGCGGAAGGTGACCCTCTTCTCAAAACTTCCGGAAACAAGATGGTACTATATTTGTTGCTATTTTGTTGCTTTTAAATTCATTGATAAAGTCATTCAGGGATCAGTTGACAGTAAAGCCATCATTTGAACTATATATACTATAAATTAAAAAAACAAATGTCGTTATAACCTCACATTAATACGATGTTTGGATTTGTCTCATTAATTTAATTTTTTTAATTTACTAATATAGTCAGTGTTATTAAGAACTGCATGGATCAGTGGATTACATTTGAGCTTTCATTGGCTTAGCCATCATGATCATGGTATATCAGCAATCATACCATGCTCAACAAATATGGTGAGCATATGTGTAATTTCTGGAGGCATCCTTATTTTGGCTTTATTTTAGTTTTTTCAGTATATTTTGTGCACATTTTAATTAAAAAATTGCTCCACTCATGCTTGTGGGACATGAGATGGTTATACTAACTCGGTGCTGTTTGCCTAATGGTCTATGTATCATCTCATATCCAATGTGAGCGCTCATGGAACAAGTGTTAATTATTATCTGTGGGCTTCATAACAAGAGCCAGGATGTCTTGGAAATCCACTTAATTTACAGCTATTGTGATTCTGCTTTAATATAGTGGATTTGTAACTTCTGGTGAAAATAAAACTTAGTGAAATACTGATTGACACACCCACAGACCGATTGATTGACTGATTAATTCATTGATTAATTGAAAATAACCTACACTCTAGTAAAAAACATTAAAAATCTCAAACATTGGGAAAATTAGTTAATACATTTGCAATACAGCAGCATCTCATTTTCTATATTGTAACTACAAGTAGGATAAAAGTAAATAAATAAACATTGTGAGCCTATGTTTGTAATAAGCACACTATGCTCTACAATTCAATATTACTATTTTCTAGTATCACTGACAAATATGCTAAGTTAAATTTTGACTTGGGTTATTTCAAATTCAATCACATGGTGTTTATAATAAGGGCTTATTTTAATAACTTCAAAATGTTTTGTCCAATTTTTTAAAGATAATTCAGTTTTATCCTAATTGTAAGCCACACATGTACGCTGTGCGGACCTATTTTTTGTTTGGGTGCCTTTCGCACACTAACTGCTTGCTTCTTTGCTTCACGTCACCGACAATGGTGGCTTTGGCCTAATTGGTACATTTTCAAAAGGGATGCAATAGCCTTTCTTTCTCTCTATTACTATTACTTATCGTGAACTCGAAAGAGTGCACTGTGTGATATAGCGTTGCAAGAGTTTTTCTTTTGGAAATTGCAATGAAAGTCATGCTGCACACGAATGCGAAGCTGCTGATTCAAATATGCTTGGCATGCCTGCCTGGCCCGAGCGACAAAAGGTTACTCAGGATTGGAAAAGTTTTGGTCACAGCAAGTGATGTTAGAAATGTACAGGAAAAAATCCAATTTCGTCCATGAAATCGAAATTCCGAAAAATTTATCGACATCAGTGAGCGTACAAAAACTCGCAATCTTTTGAAGACGCCAATATAAATGTTACAATACCTGCGAAAGGTCCAGCGTATCTCCGGCAAGTTTCTTGCCAAACTATCTCCCTTCATTTTGTGCTGTGATTGGAACTTTTCTCCTCAAGTTTTCTTTAGTTTTAGTTTTTTTTTCTCCTCTGCGAACAACGCAGACAAATATGGCGACCTAGTCTTGCTCCTCTGTGATTGGGCAGAAAAAAGCAAAAGTTTTCTGGCACCAATCAGAAGCCAGAGCTGCTCCGCCCGTTTGGAACTGGTCTGTTAAGACCTTGTCCCTGGGGCTCTTTCTCTTGTTCTTGACTTTTCTTTGCCCGAATTTTTTCTTACCCATTTTGACTTTTTCCTGCCCCCACTAACTGCCCCTGGGTCTCCGAGGATGGGTCTCTTATACACTCTGAATCCATTTGGCGTGTATAGGACACCAATTGATTACTGCAAGGTACATGGACTTGATGTGATAATGTCATTATTCAAGCTCTTGCAGACAGAATCCAATGCACTTATTGCAGCAATCAATGTTATGTAGATCACATAAATGAATTTCATTATGTATCAATAGGACCATTCAACTTTGTACCAATATCAGTCACCAGTAACACAGTTTTAGCGATGCGTGAAAATAACTGTATTCTATCAAAAGAGAATGATGAGAAGAAAAAGTTCACATACAATGCAGCAACACCCAGGGTTTTTATTAAGAATTGAGGTGGCAGGAGAATGGTTTAAAGTAGCAAGAGAATGAATCTGAAAGAGCAGAGTTCTTTTTTGGAATGAACAACGCTCAATACACTCCAGGGGTCTGGGGACATGCCCCAGGAAGTTTGGGATTTTTTAACCCTCTGAGATACCATTTCCTCTTATCTGACAGCAAATTTCATTCCTGAACACTGTAAAATGACTTTTTAAACTGTTTTGTTATTTGAATTAGCAAGCAAATCAAGAGCTCTAACCCTAACATTATGTTTCTGAATGTAATTATTTTTAAATTTTAAAACCTACCCGTATTTTATAATCAGTTTTAAAGGAAAGTTGGTACGATGTCCAAAAGACTTACCAAATACAATAATGTTTATCAAAGTGTAGAAGTTCAAACGAAAGCTACTTTACAATATGTTGCAAGCTGAACTTCAATATTTTGGGGGCACTTTTCAAGTTTAAAAGGATTAACTCTCTTCATTAACTCCGATCCACTGTCTCCATTGTCTTCACTCTCTATGCTTTTGGCAAAAGCTTACAGTGGGTCTAGCTCTCCCGCAACCATGTCGTCCAGGTGAAGAACATGAAGTGCTCCTTTATACTCTGGGATGTTCTGCAGCTCAGTGGTTGATGTTGGCTCTGTCTGTGTCCCCATATCTTGTACCATGGTGGTAGGTATGGCAGCTTCAGTTTCACTATTGGCTTGTGGCTGCATGCTTGGCCTGTAGTATGGGAGCTTTCTTCTCTTCTTTACAGCTTTCCACATGTCCCCAGCTTTGCTGATCAAACAGTTGCAGGCTTGCATTCCTTTTTAACTTCTTTGATGCCATTTATCTTGACTTCTCATTACTTAGCTGGAGAATTTTGCCATTGGACTTTCAGGTAACAAGCAACTCATACTCAACAAGTGTAACTTATACTCTATGATTAAAAGTGGTTGTAAGGCTACTGAAGATAGAGAATTACACTTAACTTTAGCTTAACTGCTGTGTCATACTTAATGAGTACAAGTATAATCATCTTGCATTCAACAAGTACTAAGTATACCTTTTAAGTTGATCTACATGCAGTAGTAAGATTACTGAAGATAGAAAATTACCCTTAACCTTTATTCAATCACTATCATGTACTCAGTAAATACAAATTATAGCGGAGTTCCAGCGGCCCTAGGGGTCACCAAGCAGAGCCCCTTACCCATATGCAAAAGGAAAGCAAATTAAAGGAAACCCATGAATTGATTTTCTAGTGGTTATCATGGCCAGCGGTAATGCGTGTGGGCACATACGCACAACAACAGCGACAGAGTCATGCAAGATGGCAGGCATACTCACGCTAATAGGTTAACAGAGACATACGGCCTTGGTTTATAGCATCCTTTGATATTTGACATCCATGTTATGCTCAATTGACACCTGTCAAAACAAAGTATCAGCTGACCAGCATCATGTGATCATAGCACAGGCTAATATTTATAGCTCATTGAGGCCATATGTTTTTTTGAAGTTTACTGCTGACCAATTACTGGTTTTCGATTGGATCGCAGGCTCATGTGAGGTTAATTTGTTGTAAACAGGGTTGAGATGTTTGGAAGCGGGTTTACCCTAACTCAAGATTAAAAATCAACCGAATAATAAATTTTTCTTGAATAAAAATATTTGTCACTGGTTTTGTTTTGTGTGTTTTGATATTATTCAAACACAAAACAGAAGGCCAAACAATACACAGAAAACCTTATTGCAATGTTACAAAACTCAAATTAAAATGTTTGTTTTTCTTGGGTTAGCTTATTGGAGCTTCCAACGAACAGCCTAGGCGCCCCCTTTTAGGCTTGGCTAACTCTTTTATTACTCTATAAGTAAAAGAGGTAGTCTGGTTACTGCAGATCAAGAATTATACTCTGACTCCATGGCTATCTCATGCTCAATGAGTAAGGCTATTGAAGATAGGGAATTACACTTAACTATAGCCTAATTGCTATGTCATACTTAATGAGTACAAATAATAACCCTAACCCTAGGTAAAAGTGGCAGTAAGGTTACTAAAGTTCCAGAATCACAGTTAATTTTAACTCAATCACTACATGTATGTAGTACTCAATGAGTACAAATCATACATGTATACTTTAATTATAACTTCATGTACAAACATTTACAATTATATTCTACAAGTAAAGTAGTAGTATCGTTACTGAAGATTCAGAACACTTCACTTGTACTCAATGGCTTTCTCGTACTCAATGAGTACAAAGTGTACTTTATAAGTAGAAGTAGTAGTATGGTTATTAAAGATGGAGAATTACCATCACTTAATTTCAACTCAATCACTATTTCATACTGAATGAGTGCAAATTACACTATTTATAAGTTGAACTAGTAGTAAGGCTACTGAAGATCAAGAGTTACAGTTAACTTTAACTCTCAAACACATACTCAATGAGTACAAATTATACTCTATTAGTAAAAGTAGTAGTAAGGTTAACGAAGATCGAGAATATGATTACATGTAAAGTAGACTTTACTCAATCATTATCTTTTACTAAATGAGTAAAAATTATTCTGTTTTAATGTAAGTAAACGTAGTAGTAAGGCTACTGAAGATAGAAGGTAAAGGTAATGTCTACATACGAGCCAAGTGGCCCATCAGGGCAGAGCTTATCCCGGTTTCTGTAGCATAAAGCAACTGGGAATATTTCTACTCCCCCCTGGATGGGATGCTAGTCCATTGCAGGGTTACCCCCAGCATTAAATTCACCGGTACCAATTTGTACACCTGGGTTGAGAGAGGCACTGTGAGAGTCGAGTGTCTTGCCCATGAACACAATGCAATGTCCACAACTAGGTCTCGAACCCAGAGTGCTCAATCCTGAGTCGAGTGCACTAATCATGAGGGCACCACGCCTCCCACACTGAAGATAGAGAATCACACTTAACTTTAACTTCATTGCTATCTTGTACTCAATGAGTACCGATTCTACTCTTTAAGTAGAACTTTATGTAGTATTAAGGCTACTAGCACTGTAGATAGAAAATTACCCTTAACTTTTACTCAATCTCATTTTGAAGTGGAACTACATTAGAAACCGGGAAAAGCTCTGGCCTGATATACTGCTTGGCTCGTATGCAGACTTTACCTTTTACCTTACATGTAGTAGTAAGCAAGCTAAGCCTACTGAAGTTAGACATGTACAATAACCCTTAACTTTTACACAAACGCTTTCACATACTCAGTATAAATTATACTCTATAAGTATAAGTAGGAGTAACATTTCAGAAGATTGAGAATTACACTTTTACTTTTACTTGATTACTATTACATACTCAATGAGTACAAATTATACTTTATAAGTAAAAGTAGTAATAAAGTTAATGAAGACTGAGAATATAATTAGAAAATTAAACAATACTTACCTGGAAGTTGAAGTTTGATTTTGATTCTTCTTATAATGTTGTCTTCGGCTTGAGGGATCTGGTGAGATGGCAGTGCGCATACGTACTTCAGACTTTAAAGAGTATGGCCAGTGTTTATCATTACAAGTTAATATAGGGTGTGCCAATACCTGGGTGGGCAACTGATTACTTAAGCCCAAGATGACGCCAAAGAATTCCAATCAAACTTCAACTTCCAGGTAAGTCTTTTTTAATTTTCTTATTCTTCTAGATCATCTGCCTGAGGGATCATGTGAGATTTTGAAGCCATGATAAATACAGGCTAGGAAAATCAATGTAACAATAAAGCTCCTTAATCGCAACCAAACCAGTGTATATGTATCTACATGTACCCTTTACAAAGTCAAAGGGAAAGCAAAAGTAACTGTAGAAGTCTAACAGAGAAGGAAACCAGCAATTTCCTGGCTTAAAGTATTTTAAATATCTTCAGCAAAATTACTTTTGTTTTGAATAGGTACACTATAATTCCTAGCAAAGGTGGGTTCTGAGGACCATCCCCCAGTGCTAAGTATGTCCATGATGGGCACTCCTGCTTGTTTAACTGTGGAGGAGGAGGCAGCTCAAGTGCTATGAGTACCGAATTCAAATGTGTCAATTCCAGCTCCTTTGAGTATAAAGTTAATCCATTGGCTAACGGTACTAACAGCATACACTGTACATACATACATACATACACACATACACACACACATACACACATACATACACACATACATACATACACACTTGATTTAACAAAGACTAACATCAGGTAATTGGTTAAGTGGTCTGCCAATTGCGAGATGAGCAGGTGTAATGGGAGACGGAACTCTGTGATCATCACTCACTGCAATCAGGGCTAATGCTTTATCTTTGTCAGTGGTCTTGAAGACACCTTCAATTTTTACAGGTAATGTGTTCAGCTCAGTGAATTTCATAAAATAATGCTTTTCCCAGGACCTTGTACAACGGTTCTTTGACTGCTCTACAAAATTGTTTCCACCAACCACCTCTCCATGGTGACCATTAGTGATGAATTTGCACTTGATCCGTTTCAATGCTAACTCTGACTCGATCCGATTTTGATCCAGTGTGTCCCACATGGACTGACTTTGTGTCTGGCATTTGGAATACAACTTCTGGATTTAATTACTTGCGGCTCTGAATGTTTTTGCATTGTCTGACCAGTCTGCAGCTTGTCGTGCGATTAAAGCCTTGTAGAAACTGGTCTGTAGTAAAGCTGTTTGTAAGCTCCAGTTGAACCATACGGAATGAAGTACAGGTAAATACACATGTATGTTTTCTTCACACTTGCTCTCTCTTTCACATATCGGAGCCCAGCAAAGTCTATACTGATGTGTGAAAACGGTGGTGAGGGTGTAACTCTCTCTTTGGGTATTGAGTCCATCTTGTGGCCGCAAGGGCTAATGCTTTGTCTTTGGCAAATAACACATTTTGTGATGATGCACTTGACTTCACGTCTTCCTTGGGCTATCCAAATTCTCTGCCTCAAGGTTGAGAGTAAGGTTTCTGGATCAGCATATAACATCTGTTTGTGAACATCTATTATCATCTTTGCAATTTCTGTATGTCCTTGTAGCAAGATTATTTGATGTTTTGTTTCTTTAGGAATGTCAGCGATATGTAATTGTCCACTACTTGGATCAGCTTCATTCATGAATGGTTCACGGGTCACTCTTCTTTTCTCCTCACAAGCTTATGGTGGAATACATGTACAATGTATCTCCACTTTGTTGTTGGGCAGGTTGATATTCAAGAGGTAATGACAGCCACTGGTGTCCATTCCACCAAAGTCTGCTTGAAATCAAATTGTCTCAGGTCAGTCCATGTGTCAACATATCTGCAGGATTGTCCTTGCTAGCACAATAGTTCCAACACTCAGAATTCCATGTCGATTGTATTTCTAATAATTGGTTTGCCACAAATGGCTTCCATCACGAACTTTGTCTTCTTATCCAGTGAAGCGTCACCATACTGTTTGTCCAGCATACAACATGGTGCATCTTGATCTGCAGTGTGTCTAAAACAAACTTCTAGCATTGACCACTGCTGCCAGTAGTTCCAGTCTTGGAAGTCACTTCTTGATAGGTGTACATGTAACTCTGGATTTTGACATAACCAACTTAGATGCTTGTCCAACAATGTCTATAACTGAAATGTACACTGCTGCTCCATAGACACTCGTATAAGTAAAGTCACTCAAATATCATATTTGGCAGCCATCTTGTTGCACACATTGTCAGGAGTGTTGACTGTACAAAGTCTCACAGAAGTCAGTCAATCCATAGCAAATTGTACTTACGATTGTTCAAATCCACAGCTCAAAGGACCACTAATGTTCTGGTAACACATTTATTTACAGCTTTACAGCTTAGCACAGCACTTCATTTTCACGGCTTTCAACATGCATAATTTTACAACTCTTGCAAAGAAAGACAAAGGAACAATGCAAGAGTCACATGACACTACAAATACTATTGTGGGGTACCCATGGGATACCATTACAAGTCAAGTCTGTTATAGCCTACCCATGTGGATGTAACAGGCTGTTACAATAGACACCATACTAGTTCCTGGAAGATTCTCTCCATGACTGCAACATGGTTCCTCCCAGAATGGAAAATATCCTTGTGTAACATCCACTCAGTTCAATCATTGAACACTCTAGATTCCCTGCCAGCTAACATATTTTGCTTCCGTGGCAAATTGGCAGAGCTAGAAAATTGTTTCTTTCCAAGGTAAATTGCCAGCTCTGGATTTACTGCCACCCATATTATTAATGTAACAAACAGTGGTTGTGTTATCTGACAGGATTCGTATGTGCTTATTTCTAACATTGTTTCACAGTGAACAAAATGAAAACTGCTTTAAGTTCTAGCTCATTTTTATGCTTCTCTGCCTCAGCAGGGGACCAATGACCCCCCAAGGTGTGGTAGTCTCTCACTGCCCCCCACCCTTGTTTTGATGCATCTGTAGTTATCATAATGTCTGGGTTGGGTGGTGAGATTTTTTTTTTCATGTAGTTGAATATTATCAACCCACTATTGTCAAATTTAGGTGAGGTAATCAGCTCCTTCTGTGCATCAAAATCATGGTGGTTTTGCCCCAGAGCATCAATTTTTCATTATCCAGTGTTTGGTAGAAAAGCATACACATTTCTACTACAGAGGCATTTGTAACCATGACACCAAGAACCTATGCAACACCTCTGATGGTGGGGTGTTGAGTATTGTTGTTGCATGCCTCCCATAAGTGGTTGGCCTTAGTGTAAGTTGAACTGTCATATCAATTGAATTAATGGCAAACCCTACGAATGTCAGTGCTCTTTTTGGCTGAAATACTGACTTGTCAAGATGGAAGAAGAAGTATAAAGCTGTCTTTTTAACACTTAGCCAGCATTCCTGTTTTATTATGACTGCAAGCATGGGTTTTAATAACATGATGCATGCAATGCCTTAGATGTCTCCTTGTAAGTAGGAGTTATCTATATAAGGGATCTCATCTCCTGTCTGTCTTAATTATAAGCTAGCATAGTAAACAAACGCGGACAGCAAGCCAGCCCATTGGAAAACATCAATTGATTAATCATTTTTGCTAGTTGTTTATTAACACCGGGTCAACTTTTTCCTGCATTTGCCTTTTTCCACAATGCTGTTGAGCACCTTTTGTTTGCTGACCACCTCATCAGAAAAAGTACAATTTTGACTTTTTACTCGCCAGTTCTCAGACCTTGGACCTCAGTCCTCGGAGTCTTGGGCCCATATATTGGGCTGAGTGAGTATTTCTACTAGCTGGTCAAACTTCCCAGCCATAGTACAAATGTATCTTTCAGTTTAGTAATTGATGAGGCTAGCATCAATCCAAATTTCAGTAGCTTGCTGCCTTTGGTGCTGGCAGATTTTTCTGCCATTCCTTCCTCAGAGTTCTTACTCCGGCACAAGTTGGTGTTTTCTCCACGTCACCAAAGCACATCAGATTGGAACATGAAATCCTTACTTTGAGCCTGGCTGATGTCATGGTTCTTTGCTAGCATCATACATGTACTATAAATAAAGAGGTACAAGTTTGATTATGAATAAAAAGTACTTCCCCTAGGCTTTTGGGCTGACTAAAAAATTAAACCTTGTGATCTTCAGGGTTGCTTGATATAAAATTAAACTTTCTCAGTTCCATGTACTTTTTCCCATTATGGTTTTACCAGTAGTTAATATATTCACTTCTAACTGTTTCTTTTTTCCTGCAGCTTTAGTTCATGGGGATTTCAGACTGGACAACCTGATTATTCATCCCACTAAGGTATACATAATAAACCTTAATAGAAAAATATATTTTTCTTTAAGTTGATAGTTTTAAATCTTAAACCACTTAAACTTAAGACCAGCAACATATCGCTGCTACATGTATTTTATTTGAAAACAAGCATATGCATCAAGATATAGGGGTGAGGGTACTAGTGGCTGGCCAATTTTAGTGTAAAGGTGAAACTTGAACGAAGTCCAACTTGAGGGGGTGGTGATTTTCAAAACTAGACAAGAAAGGTGGAGTTACAACAGCTGGTGACAGTTACCGGTAGTAGTCGAGGGGTCAGTTCATCTAGGGTCATCAAGTTTGATATTATGGCATATCATGTGACCTGGCTAAAATACAACTCCCCCCCTAGAAATTGTTCTAACCTTGGAATCTTAAACTTAACCCCAGGTTTGAACTATCCCTAAACCCAGCTTTGGCCCGGGGGTGCCAAAAGCACTGGTCACATGACCTCCAGTTTTCTTACTTAATATGACTATAATTGCAACAGCCCTCAAGTCAAAATTTATATAATGGTTCATAATTAATAACATTATTATTCCCCACAGTGGAGGTGGCTTGTGGTGGTTATTTAATGAGCCACAAGTGTCAAGGTAGATATGGACCACATATGATGTGAATTTGATTGATCTACTGAAGTTTAAACTCCTCAATTTAAAGTGGTATTATGACAAAAAATGCATCTTTCCTATCTGAGCCATTTTAAAACGTAAAAAAGGTAGTCTGTGTAAGAAGAAAAATGCTTTTTACTATTTTCAAATATCTCTTTTTTGAAATTTGCAAGTTACCTAGTAGCCTATTGATTATGTCATACATGTATACTCAACCATGATCAAATAATTATGATGAAGAAAGATAACTCAGCCAATTTGTATCAAGAATGTTTGATTCTTTGCAGTATGATTGTACTAAATGTGTTCCACAATACGAGCTGAACAGTTTTGTTACCCTGGCAACATACTGGTTTTAATGGTCTCTGATGCAAATTGGCCAAGATAGCTCTGGTGACATACTTTGTATAATATTTGGTTGAGCATGAGATTACATTTTCTTGAAACACGAAACATTTTGTTAAAATACCTATGCATTATGTGTTCTTTGTGGTTCCCATTCACAATTCAAGGCGGTGAATGAACACATGTGCTTGTGTATCGTGTAATCCTACATCACCCTCGGAGACGAAAAGTAGAAACAGGCCAAGCTGTATGACAAAATCAAGCATTTTGTTAGACACATGAATGATAGGAGTTATATATGTGACTTGCAAATCTTCTTGGCGACCGGAGATTTGGTAAAAGCTGTCCACGGACCTCCCTATTATAAATGTGTGTAAGTGTAAAATAGCACAAACCGCATAAAAACAATGCGTGTTACTGTCTGGTCCAGTGAAGCCATAATCTTTATGCACAGATGTACATGTATCACAGAAAATATAGAAGAAATGTCTGCACTGGTAATATACACGAAGGTGTCACTGAATTATTTCCTATTGAAGAAATACCTGCACTGGTATATATGCTAAGATAGCAGCCGTAGTAGTAATGTTATTATTGTGTTGCACCAAGCTAGGGGGCTACAGTTGACTGAAGGTGCACTTTTTCCAGATTGGAGCTATAAGGCTAAAAAAGACAGGGATTTCAAACCTTAACTGATTATTTGTCCAAGAAATGAAATCTAGTGGGCCACAGTAGGTTTGTGACACTTTGGGTTCAGATTGAAAACAAACAAAACTGTCTGAAATGATTAATAATACAAGAAAATCTTTTCTTTCTATAGATTTCCCATTTACCAGCAAACTAAAATCAAATTGTCCATGTTTGATAAAGCTTGAAGTAAACAGGATTTTGCTAAGATCCAGGTCCCACTTAAGTGAAATTGGGCAATATACTCTTGGCAGTCTAAGCATTCTCAAGCTGATTGTCTACAATAACTATTAAAATCGTGTATTATAGTTTTTTGCATAATTGTATACATTTGTTTCATAATGTTAATTGAACAAGGACCATAACCAATTTACCTTGACTGAAAATGCACTGCTGACTCACTAATACTATAAACTAGATAGATGCCAATTTTGTACTGACTGGTGAATATGGTGAATGTGATGCTGAGTTATGATTTCATTGTGCAACAGACTGTTGTTATTCTTTGACACTATCTCATGTACAAGTAAATAAAATGACAATGTTCCAGCTCCAATAAAAATTAATTATTCATTTTAAAATTGTTAATAAGCAGTTTGTGTAAACAACCTGTTATTCAAATTTTGTATTTCTTTTCTATTTCAAGCAGTCTGGGTTCGAGCCCTGACTGGGAACACTGTATTGTGACACTGAACATTGTATATTATATTGTGATGCTTTACTCTCACTGAGCTTCTCTTCACTCAGGTATTTAAATAGGTACTTGCAAATTTAAATTTGGGGGTAATTCTGCGATGGACTAACATCCTATTCAGTCACTTCATGCCACAGAGACCATGATAAGCGCCGGCCTGATGGGCCACTTGGCTCATATGCAGACTTTACTTCCAATTCCGAGTTGCTGTTTGCCTCTTTTTCAGATCAAGTGCTCATGCGAAATGTGTCACATGAAAATGACTTGGTTTCATGAGAATGAATGAACAAATGGCATTCATTTACTTTAAATTTGCACAAAGACTCTTGCCAAAGAGGCAAAAGTTAACTTTGAATTGTCCTATTCATCCATGAGCTGCCACAGGTGGCCATTTATTCAAAATCAACATTAAATTTTAGTGGCTGGCAAATCAGGTTGGCTTGGACCTGGTTCTTTAGAAGGTTTTACTGCTCAAACTCTGAAAGAACAATATCAAACTGATGGGCAGATATGGCATTGTCATTCAGAGCAGCAATATCAATCCCACATGACTTCAAACTGGCCAGGAATACAAATATTTCGACAAAGTGTTGCGAAGGCAATCCGAGTATATTTCAGGATTGTGCAGCAATATGAATCCCACATGAATACAATTATCTGCGAACACAACTCGCAGGTTGTCTTTTCTCTGTGAGTGTTAAAAAAATTCCCCAATTTTGAGGGAATGATTCAAATTTCACTTTAAAAGAGTTTTTAATTTGCAATTCCTACAGCTATAGTTTTTGATGTCTTTCCAACACAACTACATGTAAACCCACCTACTCACTTGTTTGATTATTGTTTTTCCAAGAAATTGCTAATACACACATGTCAATGTTTTTGTTTGAAAGAGTTTTTGGCATCTGGTAAAAATGAAATAGATGTTCATTTCTCATATTTTGGGAAAAGAGGTCGAGTGCCACTAATTAGGGGGTCTCACTGACTTCACAGACTTTGGGGGCAGGCATTGTTTGTCTGCCCCACCATCTGGCATCTGGTCTATTGAGTTCTCCATTCCAAAATAATTCCTGCACTGCAGGTTACTTCTCAGCTTTTTACCCATAAGGAATACTGCTGGAGATTCCTCCATGAAACTGATACAGTAGTTGCAAAACTCCAGTAAAACAAGAATGCATGCTGCTTGTAATCATCAGCTTTCTGATTTCAAAAAAGCTAAATGACTTTACCAACAAAATTAATGCAAAATCTTATACACATCCAAAACAGACCACTCGGCAACACTACATGTAATATACATCTACATCTACATTTATTTAGTTGATAAAGTCCTGCAAGACATCACATCAACTGTACTAAATATATATATACATATGCAAAGTTAGATAAAAAGGATAATTAAAAAATAATTCTTAAGTACAATTTACTTTACTCATTTCACGTGCTTTACTTGTTGAATTCACTTCTTCTGTCATGATGGGGTGGGATTTTAAGGATTTAGAAATCACACTCAGAACACGAGTCAGTTACGTTAGACCTGAAGGAACAAGATCCGGGGATTTTTTATTACTATCACTTATGTACTACATGTATGAGGTCACATTCTGTAACACCCCACTTGATCTCATATTGCTAAGGACATAACCATGTTTACATAATTATCTTATCAAATGTGAAATATAACAAAATTATACAAATTATGAATGGAACAAAGTTTTGTAAACTAAAACCATGCATGCTATCCAAAAATGTAACGCCTGAACTTTTGCAACTTAAACTTTG
>OMLO01001991.1_pt1 | contig 16165 bp, 12 predicted proteins | sample 1674811 | NCBI WGS metagenome assembly OMLO01 (sample SAMN06265003, study PRJEB25207) | coral metagenome | isolation source: Coral host | place: Mexico:La Bocana,Puerto Morelos, Mexico | collected 2008-11-13 | reverse complement strand
CAATTGTTCAGTTTCGATATGCCCGCTTGTTTACAGCAAAATTTTCACGGACGAGTACTATCCATCCGGGTATTTTCAGCGGACGAACACTATGCGCTGATAGTGTCTCTCCGCGGACGAACAGTATCGCGTCACGTGATCAATTTAAACCAATTAGAATCGGAGAAAATTTAGTGGTGAGAACCTATGGGCAAGGACGCAGCAAACTCCAATGGGAGAGGACATTCGACGAAGGAGATGGAGCTAGCTTTGCCATACGCTACGCAAACCACCTAGTAGCATTGGCCGTTAAGCCCTGAACTGGAACCCCCAAGGTCAAACAAAGAGAGGGAGACCACGGAACACCTGGCGGCGGGAGCTTCAAAAGGACATTAAAAGGACTGGACACACATGGAAACAACTTGAAAGGATAGCTCAGGACAGAGGAGACTGGAGAGTTGTTATTGGTGGCCTATGCTCCCGGAGGAGCAAAGGGCCAAAGTAAGTAAGTTTTAAGATTTTATTAGTTTTCATACCTTGTCATTGCGGGTGTGAATGCGGCCAATGCCGCCGACCAATAAAAAATTTAACATACGGCCCCATGATGTAGCTTCTTACAAAACAGTCTCGAATTCGCGGGAAAAGTTATTCGCCGCTCGATCTGCAGCCATTCGAAGTTTTGTTCGCTTTCTTAGGCCTGGGCTTTTTCTTACCTTTAACCCAGAATGAACTCTCACGTTTCCGCTTTTCTGATCGTTTCATGGTCGTTTCTCAACAAATTAAACTCACATTTCTCCTCGCATAGACCACAAATGACAGAGAAACTCTTTGTGAACACATTACTTAATTTGAGCATCCCCGGATGTTTTCCCGCGTGAAACTCAACTGAGGTCTGAAGTGTTGACATGTCATAACACCTTTGGGGATTAACTCTTTAGTCAAGCAAAACACAAAATTTGCAATAACTTTGCTAGAAAAATTCGTACAAAAATAGTTTTTTAAAAGAAAGCCAGAAGAGTGGGTTATCTAATGGTAGGCTTTTGCAATTTTGCAAAATTCCATCCCGGAAAAAAGTTATCAGTAACCTTAAATCATTTAGTTTTCACCAGGTGTAAAGTATGAAATTTCCCCGGGGGGTACTCCCTTATATGGGCTATATAGGTATGTGCGGTTTTTTTTAGAAGAAGCTACTTCTTCATCACGTACGCCCTCCTTCTCCCATCCGCGCTTTGCCTCTACCCCGTTTAACGCCTGCTAGATAAAGCCAGCAACAAAAGTTCTTCCCCTAATGATCAAAGAGTCAGGTCATAAATAGGGTATCAAATTTTTGGTCAGGTCATAAATAGGGCAGGGAAAATCACAGATTTTGGTCATAAATAAGGTAAGGATTTTGGGAAGTGGGCCACACACTCCTACCCAATTTTTCTGGGAGTAACCCCCCCCGGGGGGGAATTTCACTGAGAATTCTGTCAGAAAATGGACCGAACTAAGTGAAATCTCGCCAGTACAATATTTCACATCAAGCTCTCCCCTGACAATACCGTTTTGGTCGTTGTCTCCTAAGTAGCACCATCAGCTAATTAAGTGAGGCAAATGATTCACTTAAACGAGACGCTTAATCGAGCGAATGGGGGTGACTTCACCACTGCAATCAACGAGCTGTACAGTTTTCATTCGGCTTGCTATGTATAGCTTTGCTCGTTCTTAAAAGTGAATGCTAGTTTCTTAAGACATTTGGGACATTTGGTAAACAATAAGTCCTTCCTCAAGCGTTCAAAATGCTTATTCGGGTTTAAATCTTTCAAATCGAGGCAATGCGAAAGTAAACTGAGCAACTGACATGGGCCATATTTTCGTGCGTTTTTCGTTAGGGTTGAACCCGAACATGACTAACTACAATCAGTTCTTTGCAGTGACCTTGACATCCATATGTACTCTGAACTCTCATCTCGAGACTATTTCTCTCTGAAATAAACTCTCGATGGGATATTGGTGTTCCGGCGTCTAATGTCAAACACGAATTAAAAGGACGATCGATGACGGCTGGCAAGCAAATGAACTGATCCATAATGACTTTACAATCTCTAAAGAGAGATCTACTCGAATCTACGGCTGTCAGGAAATACCACCTTTCTGTAAGGTGAGTGATTGTCGTAAAGGACATTATCGACAAATCGAAGGCGCATTCTCCCAACTTGACCAACCTAGTCCAGTCCTTGAACTGTATTTTCCATCCGCCCCGCATAGGGAGGACGAAAGGAGAGTTCATGAACTGGACTAGGCCATCCAGGCAGGACTTGCTGCACTTACAGCAAAAATGCCAACTTATCCATCTGACTATTTTAGGTGATGCCAACCGTGCAGTTACCATGGTGATTAGCATCGAGTGCCCTAAGCTGCTATCAAGTCACCCTGAACTTGACTGTCGTCCATCAGAAAATGCTATATTCTACAAAATAGTTCCGCGGCAGCTCGACTGGAATTCAATAACACAGCACGATTTGAAGAACGCGCTAACTGTCAATATTAACAAACATCAAGCAGTCTCAGTCGGAAGCAAGAGAATATGGTCTTGTTTGAAAGCAAACGTTTTTTTCAAAAGAACATCTAAGTGTAAGTAGTGTAAGTATCGTAATGTTTTTAAGTATTGTATTGTAAAAAAGAACATCTAAGTGAAGTAGACATGATCGAGAGTCCTTGTAGTATTTTTTTATTTTTTTGGCAATTATGTTCCCCAAAGTATTCCATTCCTTCTTAGAAAGGCGATCTAGAAAAACATGACCTTAAATTGATTATTCTTTCCGTTGCGAAGTTTAATTATTCACATATTGCCCTAAAGCCTTCTGGCATGTAGGCGTGACGATTGTGATGTTAAATGACTACTTTTTCATTACACTGTTAATCAGTTGGTTCACCAAAGAATACAAAGCTTTTAAAACATTAAAACAAAGCTTTTGTCTCATGTGTTTGTTCAAGCCACAGATGCAACTTTCTAGGACTTGTCTCATATTAAATACTGATTTATTTCATTAGCGGAGGGATCAGATCAAAATAAATTAACAAAGTTATTGACCCGATCGGTTATTAAATTAAAAACAAACTGAGTACAAAGCGAACAAAAAGCCTGTTGACATTTTGTTTCATAATTTCAAAGAGGTAAATGTTGTCCTTTATCAAGACCTTCCACAGGTTGGCATCGACTCCTTCCATTCTCAGATTATAAACTTTTCAGTACCTCATATTTTTAGATCTAAGGGCCTTACACACTTCATCAGGACAAAAAAGAAGTTTTCAATCAAAAATGGCAGGGACGTTCACCGGATGATATTTTAGTTCTCACAGCACTCACTATTATCCCGCGGCGCAAGAAATCCCGAGGATTCTTCGCCTGTGTTGTTAGCGTGGTCCTCTCAGTTTTATCAACTTTGGGGAACACTTTGATTCGTCGCTCTTCGCAAATGTCGATCTCTTCACTCTCCATCAAAAGCTTTGTTACGTATATAGTTTGGCTCTGACGGATCTTTTCGTTGGACTATGACTGTTATTCCCCTGTTTACAGCTTACTACTTAATGATTGTCTTAAAAATGCCAGGGTATTACTGTGTTATAGCCATCACATATGGAAGGACCACAACTTTTATTGTAGGAGTTTCGTTTGGGACTATCGCTACGATTGCCATTGATCGATACCTCGCCGTTCATCTTCGAATGAGTACCGAGAACTGGTAAAACTTAGGCGAGTTGTTTGTATTCTTGCTATAGAGTGGATAGCAAGCGCTGTTTGGTCGGGATCCTGGTTTTTGAGCGCGCACATCAACATGTATTCCGGGGCAGTCGGGTTATTCAGCTGCTGTCTTATAATACCTCTATGTGATTTCAGTATCTATCAGAGCCATGTTGCACAGATTCACCTGAATCTGAACTCTAGTGTGTCCACTGACTTTGATGTGGCTCAATACAAGGAAACTGTGAATAGCATACTATGGATATATGGCCTTCTTTTTGTTTGTTACATGCCACACTTTACATCATTCATTGTAATACTTTTCACGGGACTCAATACCACTTCCCGGTTTGCACTACATCTAAGCAGTATTGCAGTTTTTGTTAATTCCTCTTTAAATCCTATTCTATACTGTTGGAAGATCAAAGAAATAAAGGAAATAGTTATTGTCGATATAAAAGTACTTCGAAACTTTGTAAGATAGGATACACATTAGTTAAGACAGAGATTGCAATTAAAGGCTGTCGTTTTTGTTCCCCAGCAAAACTGTAATGCCATAGCTGTAATTTGTAATGTAGTTCACTCAAGCCTGAAACGAACACTATAACTGTAAATTTTAAGAAAATGAGCTAACCAACAGTAATGGAATAAAACTAAAAAAAATGAAGGGTAAGCCGAGAGAGTTTATCCTCATATACGCCTTATATCCAAGGCAATCCTTTGTAAGTTTTTGCTAGGCGTGGTTTCTAGTTCTTCCACGGATGATTACCATGGCCACGCTCAAGGCTCAGGCTCAAATTTTATTTTCTATCTGCCTGTGTATGCACTGTCAAAGCAAGTCAGCTACTATTCCGAAACTTTCTCCTCGTGTATGAAGGACGAGAATTTAAGTGTAAACTAAGTTATGTTTGTTGTAATGCATATTAAGTTGTGTTTGTTTTTTTTGTTAGTCATTTCAATGTCAGTTCAATTTTGAACTGCAAAACGTATAACAATAGACGTCAACCATGTTATTTTTCTTTCTGAAAGGAAGCGAGCGAGGTGACAAGGGCAAAAATTACGAGATACTTCGATCTTAGTTTCACGTAAAAGAATTGGGTCACACGAGTGTATTGGAAAGTACAAAAGGTTTACTGATTTTCGTGATTACTTAAGAGTAGGAGTAACTGATGGGGATTAATGGTTCAAAAGATAGGAAGAGAGACTATAATAAATAAGTTCATAGATGGGCATAAGAAAGTGGACTTTCCTTCTTCCATTCCCTGTTTGAAAAATGAATGAATTCTGAAGGTTCAAAACACTAATATCCCAAAACCAGGACATGTACTGAACGACAGATATTTGTTTATTAAAACGCAGCTGTATCAAAGCGAATCACACATTAATTTACCGACAGCGCCTTCTTTTAAAATTATTTACCGACAGCGCCTTCTTTTAAAATTATTCAAGTTTCAATTTTCTGATGCGTACGATTTGTGGGCTTTTTTTGGCAAAGTTGACACTGTTGACATTCGACAGACAGCACCTTTTGTAATTTCCTGTCCACGTTGATTTTTAAGAAAATCGCGGATTTCTTGATTTCTTTAGGATGTAATACCCTCAAAACCTCTTTTCTATAAGAACTCTTAACTTTGTTCTTGGATCAGTCTTCAATATTGTAATTATTTGCGCTGACTTCAATTTTCATTGTTATTTCCGGGGATCATGAATCAGCGGTGATAAAATGCTGGTAGGAAATATTCTATTACAGTAGTCCTCGCTAACTTTCTGAACCCGAAATGATAAGAAGTTGCAAAAGGGCAGTAATGTTATTTATTATTATAGCTCAGATGAACCGAATCTCGCGCCGTGAGCGGGCAAGATGGAGCTATCTTGCCTGCTCGGGATACGGGCTTTGTCCCGCAAGGTGTTTTATTCCATATGAACTTGGCTAATATCCAGCCATCTTTACCTCACGCTTGGTCAATCACCCATATCTCGTCAGCATAGGATATAATTTTAAGAAGAGTTAAAATGAATGATAGTGGCACAGTGTCCTTAGTTTGCTGAGTCCTATGACAAGATTTGTATGCAACGATGACAAATGTGGCAAATAGCGCATTTATGAAAGGCCATTGATTCAAACTTGTTATTTACAGTTCTTTAGTATTGACTGACACTGAAGTCACTCAAGTCTGTTGATAAATCTTGACAACTGACTTGACGTGGACGACCACGATCAAAAATGACGGGTCTAGGTCTTTTTTAATGTAAATCATATACACTTTTTATTATTTAGTTGATAGGTGTCCTCAATTAGATAACCCTTGATGTGTAATCTAGACAAATAAAGGAAATAAATAAATAAAGGAACTTTGGGACCAGCAAATTGCCTCAGTAAAATCAGTTTTCAACGAGCATTCCTCAAACTTCTGTTTCCTTCTTTCCATTCTTCCCTTTCTGCTGATACGTGACTTGAATATACTCAAATTACATCCGCTTGTTCTTGTGCAACGTATATAAACATATACAGTGCTGTACCTATAGATGTAAGAAGAAAGAAGAATACATCACCGTGTTAACAGCAGGACCAAGTATTTCGTTAGAGTTAAGAGCAAAAACTGTTCATCAAGATCTACTGCAAGAAAATGTCAGGGACAATCACCGGATCATATTGCAGTTCTAACAGCACTCACTATTATCCCGCGGCACAAGTAATCCCGAAGTCTATCTACATCTTCGCCTGTGTTGTTAGCGTGGTCCTCTCAGTTTCATCAACTCTGGGGAACGCTTTGATCCTTCTCGCCCTTCGCAAATGCCAATCTCTTCACTCTCCATCAAAAGCTCTGTTATGTAGTTTGGCTCTGACGGATCTTTTCGTTGGACTGATCGTTCTTCCGCTGTTTATAGCTTACTACTTGATGATCATCCTGGAAATACCCAGTTATTTCTGTGTTATAGCCATCACATACGCGAGAACAGCAACCTTTATCGCAGGCGTTTCGCTTGAGACTATTACAACAATTGCCATTGATCGATTTCTCGCTTTTCATCTTCGCATGAGATACCGAGAACTAGTGAATTTCAAACGAGCTGTCACCACTCTTGTTATAGAGTGGATCGTCGCCGCAGTTTGGTCGGGAATGTGGTTTTGGAGCGCGCCGATCAATATGTGGACTGGGGTAGTCGGGTTGATCATTTGCTACGCAACAACATCACTTTGCTACTACAGCATAAGTCGCGGTGTTCGGCGCCATGTTGCACAGATTCGCAGACAGGTAAACTCCAGTGAGTCGTCTGACTTCAATGTGGCTCAATACAAGAAAACTGTGAATAACATGCTATGGATTTATGGCCTTCTTCTCGTTTGTTACATGCCACATTTAACAACAGTCCTTATAATACTTGTCACAGGACTCAGTAACTCTTCTCGGTTTGCGTTTCATCTTAGCGGCATTGCAGCTTTTGCTAATTCGTCTTTAAATCCTATTCTATACTGCTGGAGGATGAAAGAATTAAAAGAAATAGTTATTGCCAATATAAAATGTATTTCGAAACTTTGCAAGATAAGATAGCTCGAATAGAGATTTTAATGATGAGGAAACGGAAACAACAATGAAAGGTTTATATTTTTCTTCCTGTATTGATGAAGCAATTAGACCACTCACTGAGAAACTTATAATGACAAAGTTTTCACCTCAAGGGCACTGCATGGAATGGACTCTCAACTAGAGCGAGGGATTAGTATTACCACGCGTAGTCACAAGAATCCTCAATTCTTGGAATCTAACCGGGAAACGCGAACATTAGTAACCTGAAACAGTGTGAACTTTAATTGGATTCAGACTTTCTTATTAGTGAAGCAGGGATGGCGCACTGGTGATCTCCCACCAATGGTGTCCCGGGTTCGATTCCCGGACACGGCGTCATATGTGGGTTAAGTTTGTTCAGTGTTGGTTTTTGACTTTGAGGAGTTTTCATTTACATTTTTATATACATGTACCGTATTTCTCAATCGTGGGAATAGTTTGGTTACAAACTGAAGGTGGAAATATCGCCTAAAAACCTGGGACTAATAAGAAAATATTCATTTTTTACAAGATTAATTTTTTATAAGATTTGTTATAAGATTATCACAGGTTGTGTGCAACGTATTTGCCTCACCTTAACTTCCAACTTTTCTAAATCTTATTTCATGGTATTAATACCCTTAAATTTATTCTTTCCTATGGAATAGAGGTAATCATAAAGTGAACGTAGAGAATCATGAACTAGTCCATAATCTTGCTTTTTGGGATTCCATCCACTGCGTTGTGTTTAGTTTTGTTGTTAATCGCTTGATGTTATTCAGTCAATAAAAATTTATATTTTTAACAGTTATCAACGTCAACCCTACTTTTATTCCGTTTCTCAATTGAAGGCAAGCGAAGTGATGGGGGCAAAGAGAAAACTGCATCACATGAACGTACTTGAAGGTGCGATAATATTTAAGAGTTTTTTCATGTGCATTCGAAAGTAGGAGTAGAGGATGGGAGTTAATGGTTGGTGAAAGAGATTTAATTTCTAGATGGACCGAAGAATTTTTTTTTCTTTCAGTACACTTTTTAAAACAGTTCTGGATGCTAAAGGTCAAAACCGTAACGTAGTGTGCACAGCCGAGCAAACGACAAACGTGGACAGTGGAACTGAAACGAGATACTTGTCTCACAAAACCCGCAACTCGAACAGCGTCAACAGGCAATTTCAGATTTTGGCAAATATCCCAGTGGTCCAAAATCCAGCAATCTAGAATCTTTTTATCAGTTTTGCACCGTGCTGAGTAAAATCACACTAGTTAAACAGAGTGTAATTATAATCCATCAAGTATTTTTGCTCACACGGTTGGTCTAAACGAGTTGAATGACTGATTATGCCGCAGCTTAAACTGCGAACATCCGAGTGATATTCCCCAATTTTCATAAGATCTTGCTTAAAAATAATTAACACAATACTAAACGTAATAGCCTCCATTTGACATTAAAATTATGCTCCCATGTTTGTCCTCGGACATTATCTGTTCCTGGAGACTTACAGTTTTCCTCAAGCTTCTCTCTCGGAAAACTATTCGTTTCTCAGAATAGATAATATCCGCGGACAAATATTCGAGTAATGTAATGTAAGCTATTTTTTTACATGTATTCAACGACTAAAAAGTTTTTGGAAAAGATGCCACGACCACGTGCACGCACTGGACTGAAAATCATCGCAAGCGTCATCGCCAACGTAGACTGCTCACAGCTCTGTATTTTCTCGTATTTTTATTTGATCGTTGAACACCTTCTACGGGTATATTTCGAACTCATTCCCCGTTGAAATTCGTTTTTGATGGAATAAAAAGAGGAATAGATTTGTACAGCAATAGCATTTTGAATAAACTACTTGAGTCTTGTTTAAAAAGGGAGCATGAAATTTGAAGAAAGGGCTGGGCGTGAGATGCTAAACGAATTTATCTCGACTGTTCAACAAAACACTTTTTACAACTCTCTCGTAGAGCTTTACCGTTTATCATTCGTTGATAGCTAGAGATTAGAGCGGTTTCCAACATGAGTGCCGTAAAACCAAAACCAAAGTAATCGCTCTGGCCAATCACAATGAACCAATCAAAGTAATTACCTGGCCCATGAATACTAACGAGGCTAGAGGTGACCTTACTTTGATACAGACCACGCTGCTTTTCTCATTTAAATGCCAACTAGTTAGTGAAAAGAGCCAACTCAATTAATACAACAAAAGTAGTGAGATCTTTACTAAAATAAGATCATGTCAAGCCTCGCTGCCATTCAAAGGCCAGGCTACTGAACAGACAACTGTAAAATGGTCAATTGGATGAAAAATGTGGGAGGCGGAGTTGTTTAAGCCAATCGTGCAGCGTAGTTGCTGTACTAGTAAAACCAATTACTTTTAGGCATTCAATACTATAATACAATACTTGTTAATTTACATTCTTTTATATAGGAATATTGTTTTACTGGCCCAGGCAGAATATTTTAGGTAATATATCTTAGCGTAGCGTATAACATTTTTGGTTTTGAATGTGTTTGGTGCCCGGACGGTATTAATTAACAATTGGTTCATGCTTTAGCGTGCACTATCGAGTTATGGAGCACGCGGGAAGTTTGGAGAGCACGTAAAAGTCTAGCTTCTTGAGTGCTCTCCAAATATTGTTCCCATATTCTTAAAATTTCGCAAATTTCAGGCTTAATATTCATGTAGAATATCGTTTTTTATAATAAAAAAAGACTGCTCATCCGATAAAAATATAAGATATTGTGTTGCCAGTAAGCTATGTTTTTCAACTAATAGTTAACCGGATACAGCAGGTGTAACAACACGACAACATGAAGACGATAACAATTCATTTCAGTACCATACACGCGTACGCTCAGATTATATTTAAAAAAATATATCAACTTTTATTGAAAACATTTGTATTTCTCTTAAACGTAACAGTGTAAAAACGGATTGCGTATAGAACTAATTACATTAACACTATATTCATCGAATTTGGATTTTTTGATCTAGAATGTAATTCCGTTTCTAGGGTAAGACGTGCAAGTCTTGGCCGTCCATTTGCTGTAACACACCGAACAGTATTCCTCGAATTTTTAACTGAAAATCGATCTCGCGAAACGCGAACTGAAATGCCTATGAAGATCGCCGCACCAGGGCGAACCGTTACACCTCTACCAATAAGGAACATCTATGGTTGCAAACAAGCATGTTTTTAACATTTTCATTTTCTTAGCACTAAATAGTAAATTGGCAATTTGTTTGTATCGGTTTCTGCATAATTAACGATTACATTTTCATAGACGGCAGATGCTGTGATAAATGGCAAAGGTTTCTTTCCTTATCTCTTTCATTTTCCAACAATAAATAACCGGATTGAGAGAAGAATTCAAGTAAATAGCAAGAGAGGTTACGTTTTTGGCTAAGACCAGCGCATGGCTGTCGATTGTTATAAGTAATATCAGGTTAAGGTAATATGGAACATAGCAAACAAGTAGACAGCAATAAACCCAGACCATATTACCAACAGTTCTCTTATATTCACCCACACTGAAGCTACTGTTGCTTTGGTTCGTGGAAGGTTGGTATTGCACCTGAATGAGCGCTGCCTGACGACGCAAACCTTTGTAGATTCTCTGATAGCAAACCAGAGTAATGACGGCACAGCTCAATATGGCTACAGTTCCTAAGACCCTGTTAAGGGTCTCATTTACTGTCTCTGTGCAAGCCCAAAGTATTGCTAAAATCCACTCCCCGATAGGCAACAAAATCACCTTTCGCAGCGTAATCACTTGCCGATATTTTATTCGGAGTCGGAAGGCGAGATATCTATCCAAAGCGATCGCTGTAGAGGTGAAGAAAGACACTGTTCCCATCACGGCAGCTATAATGCGAAACGGCCTCCAGAGTAGACAGTACAGTGAAGGGTTCTTTAAAACTACAGCCAGATTCAAAACCAGCTATAGCGGAGTGACAAGAACACCAACGCCAAGATCCGACCATACCAGACTACATAGAAGAGCCTTCGATGGGGGATGTAAGGTTCGACATCTTCTTACAGCTGTCAGAATCACACTATTTTCAAGAGTGGCGATAACTAGAATAAGTATGTTGGCCGGCTTACGACATAGTAGACCTCTTTCGGGAAATCATGTGTTATGTTGTATTGAGCGAAACCCGCTGGAGAGCAAGTTGATTCGTTCATTTCTATGAACAGCTTAACCCGGCCAAAATGTCTTCAAAGCCGTCGAAAACTGTCGGTGCTGATATTGCCGCTGGCACGATCAATCTCGATTTACTATAGGTCTATCCTCAACGAAGGTATGATAATGAAATCATTTTTTTGCAGCTGCAGGCCTTTGCTAGCCAACAGAAGAACTTTTCCATTAACAGTCGCCAGTGCAACGCGCTTTTCACATGCAAATTGCCGTCTTTTATTTTAGGGTTAAAAGTTGTTTGCATTTCCTTGGCTATTATATTGTCGGACGGGTTTGTGATTTGTGCTTCTTATTTATTACTCCTCTATGATTAGTTTTGTTACACCTGCCTTTCATCCAGTGATAATTGCAGAATTTCACCTCTGGCCATTGCTATTTTTCTTTTCAAAAAGGAAAACCACCAACGTCGCAACGCGCGAATATCGACCCTTGGTGAAAATTAGCTGGCCGATTTGGAAACCTCCCAAAAGAAATCATAAAGCTTTTTAAGACAACACGACAACTATATAACAGAGCCAGTGAAACAAGTCATTTGGTGAGCAAATTAAGCGGGCAAAAAAAAATGAAATTTGAATCCGTATCCCGCTGTGTGAATCATTTGAGCCTGTGATGGTCACCAATCAACGAAGTGACTGTGAGTTGGCGAAGCGAGCGATGATAATTCTACGTAATATATAGCAAACATGGCGATATCTTACTTTCTCCGCAATCCTGCTGATTTGAAGCTATTTTAGCGAGTTATCGCCTAATAGGTTTCCTACTCTAACTCTGAGAAAGACAAGGCTACACCATCCATTCAAATCTAGTGGCTGTTTTCTCGTAAAAGAATGACTTTAATTTTGAAATGAAACTGGTGGGTTTATTATGGTAATAAAATGTCTCATTTATCTCAGTTATCAGGTAAGTTTTTCTTTAATCTAAATGGTTTAGTAACGTACGTCACTACCATTATATTTATTGGACAAAACCGCGAGGATTTATAATTTACCAGGCTTCGTAGCTACAGGGGAGTCGACAATAATGCTATCCGAACCAAATGTATTGGCATGGACCACCTGCAACCCTACATGGCCTGGTCTGACGCTTCCGTCTTAAGAAGTGCTATATCCGCGCGATGTGCTAACAGACATGGATAATTGAAGTAACCTTAATAAAGAAACTATGTGTGGATTTCGTTAGGGAAAATTCTCTATCATTCAGGTTTTTGACCGTGTGTGGTAGGCAGTAAATTTCAGTTATTCACCTTTGTGTTCCTCTGAGTCTGAAAAGAGAAAATTGATCAATTACCGAGACGAAAGGAGGACAGTTTGACTTTTTTAACATGGCGGACGACTGAAAAGAAATATATTTAGAATTTGACAGTTTTTATAGCCTTTCTCGTTTTGAAGTGTAAGTATAAACACATGATCCCTTGTTTGTAATGGTAACGAAACCGAGTTAAGTCCGAATCGGTCTTAAATCGTATCTGTAACAAAAGTTTCCAGATAATCAAACGGTTTCAAGTTCAATTCATTTGCACGAGTGAGTTTTTCAAAAAGCTGAAATTACACGAACCGCATCGGTGAGTACAAACTCACAAGGTGCTGAAGGTGCAAATTAATTCCAAATTGAACGAGAAAAACCGTATGACTACTTATTAATAATATAAACATGAAAAACTTTTTGTGGAGGAAATGCCGAAAACCTTTCTTAAAGCCTTTTTCCCCATTCGAGGAGACCTTTTTTCAAAGTTTCCGCGCAAAGTTTTCATTTTACGTAAGATCATTTGCATAGAAAAGTGCATATTGTCTCTCAGCCAATCATAATCCAGAATTATGATGTGTAATTTGCACTGATGTTACACTTTGAAAGCCTTTTGGACCCTTTAACTTTGTTTCAAAAAGCACTAAGCTCATATTTTCAAAGTTGAAAGTTTGTTAGCAGGCCCGGTTGTCAATGTCCTGATATCTTTGTGCAAAAATGAAATTTCACTCAGCTCAAACGTGTGTTTGTGGTGATTGATCCTTTGTCAACATTAAATGGCTTCCTATGGCTTATTACTCTAGGCGCATTCAGAAATTCAGCCATTTCCCACTCTATTTCATTAACAAGAAATCGCAATGGGTCCTCGTAAAATTAAGGATTGTTATCACTTGTGTTTTCTTAAGTTGCTGAAATTTCTGAAAACACATGTTACTTAGTTAATCTTTAGTTTTACTCGGCCCCATGCGAGTACCTATACTAACCGGATGCCTGTTATTGGAAACCCGCGTGATTGTGTCAAATGATCGTATGAAACGTAGACCTAGAGCAATTACAACGCTTTTTACTCGGGCTTCCTGTGGAATGCCCGAGTTATAAATTGGGCTTGCGTGAAGATAAAAGAGCGCATGCGTAAACTCAGCATCAAGGCGTTTTTAAATTCAAGGGTAAATATGTTCAAACTACATACAAAAGCGCACACTGCTGTTCGTGGTAGACCCACACTAAAAGAGGTCGAGCGTTTTCGGAACGGATCGAACCTTATGAGAGACTACGAACCGTTACGAGAGATCAATTTATGAGCGAAAAACTTTGAGTGAGCCTTCTATGGGAAACTATGCTAATATAAGCGTAAAACCTCTCCATGAGCATCGTCAAGTATCTAGACGTGATCGAGAACCAAGTAGAATACCTATACGAACTGTGGAACGGCTGAAGAACAAGAGCAGAAAGGTTAGAATGTTTGTTTACGGGCGTATTAGTTCAAGTATACCCAAAGTATACCCAAATTGTATTGTCATGAGAAAGCTCAAAAAAAAAAAAAAGTAATAAAGCAAAGTTTTTACTTAAATGCTCCGAGAAATTTAATCATCGTATAATAATGTTAAACATGAGGTGGTGGGGGAGTTAGGAAAACAAACGACATAAGTTGGGCTTAAATTTGTCAAAACGTAAATTGAACAACACTCTTCGTCAGATTACATGCCTTTCTAAATATTCCTTATCAACGAACCCCGCGTTCACGCAGTTATGCGTCTAGTTGTAATAGCCGAGATACGATTATTTTAATTCTTAAATAGGGCCTTATAATAGCAAAACAGATTTAGAATTTTGTCCTTGTAACTTTTAACAGCCAGCCAAATAAAAAAGTGAAGATGCACACAAAGGTTGATTATAACACGAATCGAAAGATTTCCCTGTTACAAGGTATCATGATACTTTACCGGATGATAGGTAGTTACCTACCTATCTTGCAAGTTTTGGAAAGGTTTATGTTATTTAGATTTGAAGTAATCAATCAAATAATAACTTCAAGGTGTCATGTCAGTACCATTCGTCATTAATGCTCACTCAGTTATTTCTATTTTCAGGATTTGATCTTCTAGTGAGTTCAACAGCAGAATTTTCGTTCAAAATCAAAGAAGACAGGAGTGTGTAATTGGTGCAGGCGTGAAGATTTGAGGATGGACCCACTGCTAAAGAATTAATTAATTATATTAAAGTGCTCTTCCGGACTTTTGTCTTCCTATTATGTATCTTATTCAGTGCTTGGTTGATTTTTATAGTGGAACACTCAGAAAAGGACAGTGTCGAGAAAAAGTATCAATTGTTAGTCTCTCTATACGAGTTGATGGCATCTAAGTTCATCATGACCAACGAGGAATTTTATAATTTTTCCAGCCTTGCGTTCGAGGCTTTCACTGAGTGAACTCAAACCACGAAATGGACTTCCGTTGCTGCAGTTGATTTTGTCTTTCAAGCCTTCACTACAGTTGGTAAGCCTAACTACCCACAAGTGAAGCAGCTCTGTAACTTGTAATTCTAGTTGTCACCATAGTGTAGCAGCTGTTATTGTTTTGGTGCTAGAGGCGATTCTGTTGTTTTTTCTATGTTATTTTTTCTCTAGATAGCCTGTCTAAAAAAGATTAAAGGACGGACAAGACAAGAAAAACGCTCTCGTAGTTATTTGAAAGAAACTAAAGGAGGAAAGCGTCAAAACGCACAACACAACAAGGCATCTGAAGGCAATATGACTAACGTGGAATTAAATTTCACTGAGAAGCGCAATATAAAACTTTTAAACAAGCATGACTTTGTCTAAATGTTTTCTTTCCTGCTATGTTACTCCTGGAATGAAGCTAGGTTTTGTTTCGTTCTGCACGTTATGGATACATCACTCCTCAAACAACTACTGGTCAGGTATCTTGCATCTTCGTCTGTTTACTTGGAATCTAATAATAATAATGATGATGATGATAATAATAATAATAATAATAATAATAATATAATAATAATCTAATCTATAAACTTACTTTGTCATCCTATTATCAATGTAATTATTATTATTATTTTTTTGTCTCTATCAATACCATCTATGTAAATGGAATGCAAATAAATTGTTAACGTTGTTGTTGTTGTTGAATTCCCGTTACATTGCCTACGTTAAAATCCATCGGTGAACTTATTTCAAAATTGTTCTGAGCAATTATCACTAGGTTTGAAAAGAAGATCCTTAAAAGGGAGAAACCGAAACAAGTTCAAACTAAGAGTGCCGTGATCTTGTTTCAAATTATGATGGTGGCCATACTAGTTCTGTATGCAGCGTATTCAATGACTTCTTTGAATGGACTGTCTACGAAGGAGCATATATCTGCTTTGTAACACTTACTGTAACAGCTGTGTTGCTGCCGCGTTCTTTGTTTTGTTTATTTCATTTACTTGCGCATTCTTTACATTCTTTTCGTACGCTTACCGT
>OMLO01001990.1_pt1 | contig 16169 bp, 13 predicted proteins | sample 1674811 | NCBI WGS metagenome assembly OMLO01 (sample SAMN06265003, study PRJEB25207) | coral metagenome | isolation source: Coral host | place: Mexico:La Bocana,Puerto Morelos, Mexico | collected 2008-11-13 | reverse complement strand
TTATACATGGCATCCTTGTGCTGAGGGAATTACAAGAAAGCTTCAGTGAAGTTTTGATAAACATCATAAACACATGCCCTGCATTCTCGGCAAAAATCTAAGGAAAAAAAAGAAAAAAGTCTTTTGTGCCAGATTTGGCCCCAGGAGGATAAAGCAATACTGCCTCCTACCAACTGAGCTATCACAGTGTGGCACAAAAACATAATGCAATTATTTAGACTTTAACAATGTTATGCATAGAGATGCTCAATTATCACCTAATAAATAAATCAGTCAGTCAAGCTAGAAAAAAGTAGTTTTCAATTACGGAGCATGTGTGGGAATGCTATTTCAGAGAATGTATGGGCAGGTTCACATGATGATGATTTTCCCAGCTACAAAAAAATTCATTCCAAAAGCAAAATGGGCAGTTTTAAATTCATTGAAATTTGTAATTTTCTATTATTGTTATCATTACGTTTCTTGTTATTGATTTTTCATTGTTTTATCAATTTCAATAGCACCTTTAAGCCATACTAATTTTTGACCTCTTTTTATTGTATCTTGATAATTATTGTTGTTATTAATATTATTATTGTCATGATTATTATTATTACTATTCCAACCAAGAAAAGAGACAATTGACATTTTTTTCAGAATTTCAGAATTTTCAGAAGATGTGTTGGTATATATTACTGTGTAATTTCATTATTCTTATTAAAAAAATGTTGTTATTATTATTACTATTATTATTCAATATGTTATACCAGTGAACTTGCTTTTTAATGGATTGAAATTATCCCTATCCATCTAGGAGCGCAATGTCGAAAGTTTACGTGAGGCTAAAGAAGAGGTACAGTTATCTAAATCAACCTAGGGCAGTATTAGTTGTTTGTTTTTTAACTCTTAATAGTTCATTAACGTTATTGCCAGTAATTATTTCCTTCTTTATTTGTACAGCGTGTTCGTGAAATTCGTAATGCAGTTGAATTGATGATAGCTCGACTAGATACTCAGCTGAAGAGTAAACTGCTGACTCTGATGGGTGAGTTATAAATGAGTGGAAAGCATTGCCTGCAAAAAAGAAACTCCAGACATGCAATATAAATTGATATAATGTCACCAAGTGACTTTTGCAACATAATTATGTCAATGAATGGTAAAGGCTGGCCAGAACAAAAAATAGTTTTCAAAAAAATAGTTGTTGCTGACTGGTGAAGTGTTCAGTGGCTGTATGATCAATTAACAATAGAGATTGTCAATTCACAGTACCCAATACAGAAAGAGAGTGATGGTGATGTTAGCCTTGGTGATGTTTATTTGTGAAACATCAAGAAAACAAGATTTATGGCATGGACTGCCTTAATTTTATAGTTTATAGTTTATACAAGAAACTTATCAACATACCGGTAGTTCATTAAATGGCAACATGTTTAATTTGTTTAACAATTTGTCATAAACAGGACAAAAAAACTCACTTACTCAGGAAACAGAATTGCTAGAATCTTTATTACAGGAAGTGGAACATCAGGTTTGTTAAATTCTGGTTAGAATACTAAAGAAATAAAAAACGCATAGAGAAGCACGAGGCGCAGCCGAGTGCTTCTCGCACTTCTCGAGTGTTCTTAAAAACTCCCAAGTGCTTATATAACTCGACAATGCACAAGGATGAAGTTTTTTATTTCTTTTATAAAATGCTTAGGAAATCGCGCACGCTCAAACTCGTGGCATAAGCAGCATGCATTATAACTTGATAAAGCACGCGTGTGACGTAAGCCGCGTGCTTTATGGACCTATAACGAACTTGGAACTGACCAATCAAAGTGCGCACAATTAGTCAAACATTTTATAAAGTATACTATTGCACACCATACATGTTAATTGTATTTGGGGAATTTTTCATGTAATGGCTTTGATACAGACTGACCATAGATAACATTATGGAAAGTATATTTTACAAAATGCTTAAATAACCTCTTGTTTTGATATCATGTACCAGGCCAAATTTCATTGATTTCTCTTACTTTGAGTAGTTATTGTAGTCTCCATTTGAAAAATATTAAATTGAAGAATGTAAGATTGAAACAAAACTTAGCTTTATAGACTAACTTTGTGCTTAAGAGGGAGTTCATTGTAATTATAGTTATGTCAAGTTGGGAAATGTAATTCACATGGTTGTCAGCACTGAGCATTGCATGATGAGTTATTAATTTCTTTCATTTAAGTGGGGTCTCGTTACATGTGTTACCATGTAAGTTTGGGGTAGACTAGAATTGAGGTACAGTATTACACATTATTTCGTAAAAATCATCAATATCATTACTTCAGCAGCTGAAAACTGAGTGTATTTTTTTTCTTAAGCTCCACTCGTGTTCCAGAAGTGAACTCATTGCCAAAAGTGGCGAACTTTTGCAAATGTTTAATCAGGTATGGCAAACATGAGCCTTGGATTCACTTGACTGATATTGTTTTAACTACCTTACATGTAGTTATTGTTAGTGATCTTGTGAACAAGAAAAATGGACTGAATTATTTCTAAACATTGCTCGAGAAGCTTAAGATTTGTTTTATAATAAGCATGCATGTGTCAAGTTATGGATGCACATGGGAATTTGCTTGAGGCACAGCAGCACAAACTCTAGCTTCTTGAGCTGAGTGCTCTCCAAACGTCCCAAGCGGATCCATAACTCAATATAAGCACAGCTATAAGCATGTGCCAATTCTTTTACAACATTATGACAAAAACTTGGGCACTAAAAAATGTTTTTTTATTTTTTATTAACCACAAAGTTCTTATGATGCACAATGTGTGAAATCAAAGTATTGTATTAGCTGGTTTAAAATACCCCACAATCAGTTGAATGTTTTTTGAGTGAGAATGTTTCATTTGTTTTGTGAAATTGTCAACGAAAAATTTGCTTCAGTACCTTTAAATTCATAAAAAAAAGTAGGTAAAAAAGGTCAAAATTAATAGTCAATGAAAATTTTTCAAAATAGCCAGGTATAGTCTGGCTGCTAAAGACCAAAAAGTGGCTGAATTATTCTTTTTGTGATAAAAGCATGAAAGCCAGGTTACTAAAATTCCTATTACCAGTTCAAATTTTAGTGATGACAACTGTCATTTACTATTAATAATGTCCAATGTTTGAAATGCAATTTATTTTTTTTTAGGTCCACCGTAAGCCAATGGCATCTTTTGTTAGCCCACCAATACCAGCTGATTTCTCAAGGTAAGTGTTTTTGGAATTTTTAATATTTATTTTCGATTGCTTCTTCCATACCCCTGCCAACAACCCAATTCTTTTGGCTATTGTCAGTTGGCCTTCCATACTTAATAAGAATTCTTGTCATCCATGCTGATCTCATGTTTCTAGTGTGTTTTGGTCGTCCTATCATGATCAACAGGTTTTTCAAATGCACAGATGAAAGATCATAGAATTATTTGAACTGTGGAGAAAGATATGCAGACATGATTGATCATTGCAGATATGCACACAACTTAGCAGTTGTGAAATTAAAGCCTGAAAAAATTCAGGCCTAAATGGGATTCAAACCTATGACCTCTTCAGTACTGGTGCAGTGCTCTACCAACTGAGCAATCAAGCCATCTGGGAATTGGTCACACTGTCAGTTCATAATATACCTGTAGAAGGTGAAGAATTCAAATGAATATATGAAAGATATTAAAACCTGAAAAACAATCCCCAGATGAATTTAATTTTTTCTTTAATTTCACAACTGCTTAAGTTGTGTGCATGACTGTGACAATCAATCATGTCTTGATAACACGTGTTTTTTGTTCTGGACCTGCAAATCTGTAGTTCTTATGTAGTAAGAATGGAAATGAATAGGAATCCATTGACATCAATTATTTGTTGCATAAATTTACATTATTGACACTGACTCAGTTCCTTGATCAGATTGTTCTTGCTTATCAATAAGAGGTGTATATTTTAACTAAAGTCACTCAGTATTTTTAACACATAATTGCCCTTGACTTTCAGTGAAATCGTGCCAGGGTATGACACTAGTACATTCTGCATAACAAATTTCAGGTACATTTCTATTTTGAAATTGAGCAACACCTTTGTATTAAGAAATAAAACACCTTGTTTCAAATGTAGATTGTCATTTGCTATTACCATCCAGAAATGTAGCAACCTTTAACATATTTGAGTGGGATTCTGTTAGGCCCATATTTTTATTTACGTAAATTTTGTGTGCACAGTTTGTTACGCAGGAAGGCAGATCCTGTTTACAGTGAGCCCCTAAATATTAGTGGACTAAGCTGGAGACTGAAGGTGTATCCAGTAAGTACCTAACTAAGTATCTAACTTATATATGATTAAACTCTAAGCCTGTTTCTTGTAATGTCTGTATTAAATATTATACCGCGCACTGGTGGTTAGACTTTCAAGTCTTCTCTGATAAGGACTATAAACTGTAGGCCCCGTCTCACAACCCTTCACTGTTCACACAATCCTGTGGGACGTAAAAGAACCCACACACTTGTCGCAAAGAGTAGGGCATGTAGTTCCTGGTGTTGTGGTTAGCCCTTATTTCACTCATTAATGTGCTGGGTGAGATCGCAAATGGACAGATAGCGGCTGCCAGCATCGCCTATATATGCTGGTGTCCAATCTCATCCATAGATCAGATTGTAAAGCCACAAGTATGTTGTGACTGATTTGAGACATAACATACTATTAAAGTAGGAGGCAAATCCAAAACAGTAGGCATCCATTCAGTAGTATCCATAGCTGACAGAATTACTTCTCATGACTCCCAGACCAAGATATCCAGTCATGCAGCTATGTATGTTAATAATTGTTATTGGTGTTTTAGGATGGTAATGGTGTGGTGAGAGGTAACTATCTGTCTGTGTTCCTTGAACTCTCAGCAGGACTGCCAGAAACATCTAAGTAAGAACTTTAACTTTTGTCTGACAATTACATTCTTTATTATTCATAAATTGTTAACAATATATGGAAATTGCATTATATTAACATTATTTCCTTTCTTGAAGGTATGAATACCGAGTTGAAATGATACATCATGCTTCCCCTGACTCAAGCAAGAATATTGTGAGGGAATTTGGTGAGTTACAGCAGTGAATCAAAGCACTCTTCTGTCTACTTGTAGTATTTGCACGTAACCTCCTTTCAAGAGTGTTCAACATCAGTTTGCTTCAGTCTATGTAATAACAATACATTACAAACATATCACACTTGTAAGCTACAAGAAGTCCTGACAAGATGCTTACCCATCACAAGATACACACACAGTCTTTTGTTTAATTTCCTTATCAATTACATGTATCTTGACCCTTGTCAGTGCTTGAATCAGTCTCTTGATCTGTTTCTAATGTACAAGCTGTCAAATACATACATTGAGATAGAATTACATGTGTTTAGTAAAAAACAAAGCCTATAAAAGTATTTTTTACTGGTAATTCCTCAACATTGAAGTGTAGTCTTTCTTGTAAGGTTTACTGACTGTGCAATGCACTGGATAGTATATGTGTAGCAAAATTAAAACAAAATTGTAGAAATCACTCATACTCGAAAATAAGGCAAAGTGAAAAGCAACAATCATTATTTTTTTCATATTCAAGTGCTTTCCACAAGCCTTGCTTATGGACCCTAACACAAAATTGTGGAGTCAAGAGAATTAGCAAATTATTTTGAATGCTTTTTTACAGCATCTGACTTTGAAGTTGGTGAATGTTGGGGTTATAACAGATTTTTTCGTTTGGATCTTTTGGTAAGTAGAAGTGTAAAAAGGTCTTGCTAAAAATCACTGGGGATAAAAAAGGCCTGTCATATTTGTTTGGAAGCTTAACAAGTTCATACAGGTGGTTATATTTTTGTAGATAAATGATGCAGTGTTATTTTTGTTGTGTAGGGAAGTGAAGGCTATTTGAATACAGCAAATGATACTTTGATTCTAAGATTTCAAGTCAGACCTCCAACCTTCTACCAAAAGTGCAGAGATCAGCAGTGGTAAGCAGTTTGACTTGTTCATTCAGTTATGGTAGTTGTAGTAAAAAGGCAGTAATGTAAAAGCAAAAAGGAGGAAAGGAGGAATTGCACATATTGATCCAACTTTACAGTCACCAGCCTGAATGGAGAATCTGCATGGTGACTGATTTGAACCCATTTGAAGTGGGTTGTTGAATAAACAATTTTGTTTTTGTTTACAAAAGGTATATCAATCAACTTGAAACTGGTCAGACCCTGTACATTCAACAGATTAACGACTTAAAAGAGGTACCAATATTGTATTAGTACTTGTAAATGTGCTCTCAAATTACTTGCTATTCTACGTTTGAATTCCAGTAACATTTTACGCAAAGCTTCAATAAAAGCGATGCCTTATCATACAGTTGGGTCTCTGCTCAGATCATCATTTTAATATGGATGTTGTTCAAAGCAAGTCCCTGGGCATTCTCAAACCATTTCAATAATACAGTTTTAGTGTGGTGTACTTCAAGCAAGGGTTTTTGTTTAGAGACACATTCGGAATGTTATTCACTGAGTTCAGTAATTGTGTAAAAAGCGTTCTTAATTTAAAGTTGCCCAGCTGAATTTATTCTTACTCAGTGTAAACCTAGCTTATTTTCAACAAGACATCACAAATTTTATACCGTGAACCATGAAAATAATTTAGTGTAAACCAAGCTTATTTTCAACGAGACATCACAAGACATCACAAATTTTGTCACAAATTTTATACCATGAACCGTGAAAATAATTTCAAGAAGAGGTACAACGAAACCAGATAGCTGGCAGTGGTATGTCCACAAACTTATGATAAAGAGCTGTCATGCATTTCTGTTTCTTTGTTAGACTTCCCCAGTTTACATTGCGTCTAATCATCAGTAATTCAAACCCAATAGCAACCTTACATCGAGTAATTTGAAATGGAATAATTTAAAATTTCAATTATTTTAAACCCAGCTACTAACAACAAATCTAGTGAAGAAAGTTCTAAGAAACTGAAGATTATTCATACATGTTGATGACCATTCTTATACTCATATAGACTTAACAAGAAGATATTTGGGATATCGATTCCAGTGAATTTCCCAGTCTGTAGCTAAGTGTATTTTACATGCCTTACCAGTATGTAACTGCTAATCAAACAACTTGTTGAAAACACAGCGACTAGCCATCGAGTTATCCAGAAACCATGCACCAACTCCTACAGCAGCAGCGGCCGCAGCCAGTAGTGTGTTAGACATGAGTCATGTGTCTCTTCTGGAGCAGTCGTTGGACAACATAGACGATGATAACGATCATTTGGTAACTAAACAACATAGTGATGTTGGCCAGGCGATGGTACGCCAGGCGCAGTCCAGCAGACCACGTGTTACAGTGCACACAGCACTGGATGTAGAAACAGCTTCAGGTATTGTAAGGATAGTTGATCCTGGATTTGCCACATCATCATCATCATCATCATCATCATTCTTCTTCTTCTTCTTCCTCTTCTTGTTGATAACGGTAATGGAACTGAGTAGAGTCCATTTTGGTCTGTAATAAGACAAGTGATTAACAAAATCAGACAACTGCAAAGAGGAAGTCCGAATTGTTAATCATGAGTATGATTACAGACTGAATTGGACAACACGATGTCCTGTTACCAATTAATTGTAATCATTACAATTCCCCAAAAAGTGAGATAGTAATTGGACCGAGTGGAGTACAATTCAGGGAGTAATTTCAAAATTGAATGAGCGTGAGGCGTTAGGCCGATTTGAAATCACAAGGCATACCTTAATGAAGATGTGCCTTGATCATACCATACACAGTTGAGTTGGTTCGAGATCAGGGTCTGTTCAGACAATGAAACACCATTGCTAATTGCGATCTTTTTTTAGGGCCAATACTTCCAGCATCAGAGGAAGGCGAAGAATTAGTGGATGGAGACATGAATGAAGAAGATGATAATGCAGAGGAAGATGAGGAGGAAAGTGCTGCTGACAGTGGTGAGGAGGATAATGAAGTGGAAGGAAGGGCTGAGGCTGAAGAGGAGACATCAGAGCCAGAAGGAATTGAGGAGGAGTCCATAAGAGGTATGAGCAGCAGTGCTGTCCTCATCTTCATCCTCATGTGCATTTGATTTGTTTTTATCTGTTTTGGCATTTTGAGAAGCTCTGTAGAGGAACCATTATGTTATATTCTTCTTGTGATTTCTTGTTAAGACCAGATCATTCATGCAGTAAACAATTCGCAGCTCATTCCGAATTATTGCAGGTCAGTTCTCTGACGACCTCTAGACAGCAACCCTGCTACTCCCCATATTTTTACTGCATCTAAGTTCTTAATTTAATGCTGTCCTAAATACGGTACATTCTTGGAAACAGTAACGAACTTTATCAGTTACTTTGGAAGAAAGGGCTCAGGTTATACTAGTTGTTTGTTGGTTGTTTACATTGACAACTAGCTAATTCTACATTTGTTAAGGCCCTCTAAAGAAAGTGAGTCGTGTGACAATACCGGCATTGACAGTGATGATTTATTCGTTTAGATGAAACTCTAGAAGTGGACACTTTGCAAGATCTTGTTCCTTGTTCAGAGATTCCCCAGGAAGAACAAGCTGCTGCTCAACAGAAAGAGCAAGAGGCCTGGGATGTGGATGATGTTGAACTTGAATTCTTTGATATTAACTGCGTGACGGAGCAGAGAGAAGAGGTAGAACCAAAACCAGAAGTATTGTCAACACAGACAAGTTGTTCCAACTGCCCTCCTACCAACCAAAGTCCTCTTATAGATGCAGAGGAAAGAGCCCTTCTCAATCTGCTTAAATTTGACAACAGAGGTCCGCGAGGGTCGCGCTGGAATGCTCCTGGAGTGTCAAAGCGTTATGTTACACTAGTGGAATGGCCAAAGCGAGGAGATGAGTCCGACAAACACAAAGATAGGATCAAAAAGAGAGCTCGCTTGGAGAAAACCAGCAGTATGTTGGAGAGATTGCAGAGTTGCTTAACCCGTGCAGAAGCTCACAAGGCTGCCGCTACTTCTCTTGACAGTGCAAAAGCCTTACAAGGTGATGTTATATTCTGCCTAGTGTTGAATAACTGTTTTTGTTTTGAAACTATATGTTTTGCTGTTACTGATACACGCCCCGTACATTCAGAATTTATTCCATTTACAATATTTGTGTTGTCTAGTGTGGAGCCTGTTCGTTGGATAGTGTGTAATTTGCTAGTGTGTGTTGAACAGCTGTTGTTTTCTGTGTAGAATCTCTGTGTAATGGAAGTCATCCTAAGGTGTCCAGATCTGCTGCAACAGGCAATGTCAGACCTCACCGCAGAGGTGCTTCACTACCCAGCTTGGATGGTGGTGACGGCAAAAATCGCACTTCACCCAAAAAAACAGGTATTACCTTCTCTCTGTTCACGCAGGTTTAAATATGAGTGGCATAAAAGCACTGATGACGTTTTACTAAGAATGACAGCTATGTGATGTCTACTGACATGCCGTGGCAACACAAAATGAACACTGTAACACGTTTTTGAAAGCGGCCTATGAAGGCACCATTCTAAACTCTTCTTATTCTGCCTTAGTCGTTATTATGTTAACTCTACCCAGCTCTAGCATGGTCAACTGGATCTGGTATTGTACTTTAGTAGCATAGTTATGTTGTTAATATCTCCGTTGTTATCATCAGGTTCTGCAGCCAGTATCTGTGTCAACTCAGGATTGCCAGTGGCAGGCACAACTTGTAACATTCCCCCTGATCATGATGATGGGTGTGGCAGGCCTGAACCGGACCTGTCTGTTCCCCATCACCTGCCAGAAATGGACACGGATATTCCACGGTAGCACGTTTTGTCATTTTATTCGCACTTATTTCATTAATTAATTAATTTGTAAGATAACTTGTATGTAAGAGCGAAGTGTCCTCAGACTGTAATAATGGCTTACTAATGGTTCCAATTGAAATCTACATCACGCACTTTTTCAACAGTCACGCAGACCGTGTATGGTATTTTTTGTTGTCGTGTTTGGTAACTCTTGATGTAAAATTGTTTCAGTCCAAGGCCTAAAGATGCTAAACGTAAGGTGCACAGAGCAAACACTACTCACTCCACAGTTGGAAGTGAAGGTACTCTCATTTGATTATATTCAACTTGAATTCTTTCTTATGTAACCACTTGTTCGAATTCTGCATCAGGTGTGATCCATACGGATATTATTTTATCATTTTTCACAGGCCTCCAGTTAAGTTCTCAATTACTGTCAGACCTTAAACGAGCCTCGACCATTAATAAAACATTCAGAATGAGATACTCTGCTACGGAGGAAGAACTCTTGCAATCTTTAAGCAATGCTCACATTGTTCCTGCACAAGGTAACATAAGACAGATTACAATAAGATAAGGAGCTTAGACTAGTGGGAGTTCAATGTCCGATATATGTAGCTTCTATCAAGGAACTTAGAATACTCGTCAATGAAAAAAGTGTCATATTCAATTGGGAAGTTTGTTATTTCAGTTCACTGCGAAGTGGATCTTCCATCATCCGGTGGCACAGATAACTCTTTCATATCTTCACTGAGTGCGTTGCAGAGCTCATCAGGTGATGAATATCATATGGGACATAACGATCATGACGACCTTACTGATGTGCACAGCGCTACCTCACCGGCGAATACCCCACCCCCCATAGTAATGAACAGAAAGAGGAGCTCACCAACTGGCAGTAACAGTAGCAGGGAGCTTGAGGACAGTCCCGACACAGCAGCGAGTACTGGTAAGTATTCCCCCTCTTCATGTGCTGCGGCCAAGAGTTTCAGTCTTGTAATGTCCAGGAAGAGTCGGTTTTTTGGCAAATAAGAAACTGTATCAGTCATTATCCAAATGTGTTCTATACCCTTGTAACATGAGTACGGTGATGGAATGAGCCGCACGACTCGTCGCTAAGTAAAGTAAATTACTTGACCATTATGTATTTCCTTAAAATTAGACCAGCAGTTAGGGTTATTCAGCTCTTTTTCAAATAACTATCTTTTTACCAGGGACCTTACTTTTACCTGATCGTGCTTTTCTGGCACGCTTCTGCGGCATGTCGGAGAGTTTGGTCGAGCCATGCCTCGTATTTTGGCGAGACCAAACGAATGGGAGAAATCTATATGCAGCCTAACTTTGCCACCGCGATCGATCCGAAGTAATCTACGACCAGTTCAGCCGACAAGATGATTGTGTCATGTTATAGTTATTTGTAATTTGTTTGGCTTCCCTGTATAGGTGCCTCAAGTCCTTCACTAAATGACAGCAGTGCAGAGGAAGATAGAGCAAATACTGATAAATAATGCAGCCTGATGGGATGGCTTTGATGATTATGCACATAATTACACAATTATTGTAATGAATTTAGTTGAATGATCTACATGACAGATCGAGGGAGGGGATGGATGGGGAGACTTGCAGGTCTCTTTCATTCCAGGTCCTCACCTCCAATACAATTCTAGATTTACCACTGGTACAGACATGATTGAAAATTAAGAGAGATATAATTTATTTATAAGTAAATGATGTATAGCTGTGCTCCAATGAGTTATATTAGATGTAATAGTGTAACTAGCGACATTGGTTTTGTTATTTATATCCAGTTAGTATTGATGTAGTTGCTACACTGAGATGCATGGACTGATTGAAAGCTTGGGACTACTAAAATATCTCCTCGGACAGAAGCCATCCAGTTTTCATTGCATTGCTTGTGTCAGCCAGAGATGCCAAGTTCTAACTTCACCCGTTTGCGCGAAAATCTCTTTTCGTCAAGAGTCATTAGCCTCCGTAGTAAATTAAACCTTAAATGACTGTAAATAATCCAGAATCTGTGAATATCCTTAATCCGAAGCACAGCAAAAATATATTTTGAGAGTTTAAATTGATTCTCCGGCAGACTAATAAATTATTATAGTTGACTGGTGTTATTGTATCGTTATCTCAATCAACTAATCATCTCAGCAGTTCGATGCACTCAGGCTTTCAGAAAGTAAAACAGTTGTTATTGGTACAAACGAAAGTTTTGTTGATTTTCTTTTTCAACTTTGTGCAACTTCTGTCTGGATCACTTTTGATCAATTTCCAGAATACCTTGCCGATTATCGTCACGTGATGATTTTACCTTATCTCAAAACGATCACTGATTTTGCAGGAAGTAAAAGTGATTGTGCTGTGGGGAAAAATATCATTTTTCCACGGCAGTTGAGCTCGTTTGAATTTGTTTAAATATCCATAGTTTAAATCTTTCATGTAATAAAGCAGTTGTAAAACAAAAAAGAAGCTAAATTTTCCTTAGCTAGAAACTTGACACCAATCTGGACTTTGAGCCCCCAGTACATTAAGCTTTTGATAACCTCCATCACCTCTTTCCATCCTTAAAAAAAAGCGCAAATTACTGATATCTTGTAATGTCACTACTTTTGGAGTGACACTAACAAAAGAATGAAATAATCGAAGGACCAAAATAGGATAAAAACTCGTATTCTTGTGGTTTAAAATCGCGCCCCTTATTAGTTATAAACCCCAGGGTTATAAACTCTGAAGTGGCCCCGCTTGTGTTGCACTGTAAAATTAGTTCTAACAACTTCTCAACTTCTAACCTTTCCAGACGTTTTCTGCATCGCCATTGACCCAAAATGTCCAAAGTATCGCAATTACTGCCGGATTCTAATCGTCCCACGATGTTATTAACAGCTACAAGATTACTAAAAAGTTCACAGCTGGGCAAAAATCATATCCTTTTCTTCATCTAGCCGTTTGAAATCTTCAGTACAATTATATAAAACATCACAGAAGAAAGCACTTCTGAGTATTTAATCCACAGACTCCCGTGCCGTGAGCAGCGTTGGCTTTTGTCCCATTTCTGACGTCTCCAGCTTTGACTAAAATTTGCATCAGCTATACGCAAGTTCTGCAGGAGGAAAAGATCTTTCCAATGACACCCATGATAAGAGTGATCGGCTCAATGGAGCCTGGGATATACACGAGAATGCTTAGAAATTGCTTGGTACTACACTTTGCTACTCTATGGTAAAAATTGCCCGTCATAAAGATGCTTTCTCAGAAATTTTTGAACTTCAAGCAAGTCCAGTAGAAGGTCAATCCCTGCCGCAAAAAGATAAGAAAAGGAGAAAAAAAAGGCGAAAAAAATTAGACGTAGGTCACCATCTCCAAATTTTGATTTCTACACATGCCCGTGGTGCTGGTGGAAAGAAAAACATGCTCATAGCATGTTGCAAATGGATTTTTGAGTAGATTGGAGCTAATTTGACTCACTTCCAGGCTGAAAATCTCCAAAATGTCCAAAAATTGCGTTTTTGGCATAAAGCTCCGGTGTCAGTGGGTTAATTTTCTACGTTATGTTTGGAATCTGCTGGATACCTTAGATTCTGACAACAATTCTGAATACTTTGCGCAGTTAGTCAGAAACAACACCACAGTATTAGACTGCGAGAGCATTTGGGATTTTCTTCGATACAAAGGCATATTACATCAAATGCCTGACACCTTACCTCAAGAAAGGACTCAATGATTAGATAGATGGAAAGGATTGGAGGCAGAAGAGAAGTGAAGCAAAAGCTGGAAAGGGAAATGCGTGTAGGAGGAAAGAGAGTACTACAGATGGTCTCTACGGGGCTAAAAGGACATAAGTGAAACAGAGAGTAAAGAAGGATAAGAAAAAGTGTATGGACGAGCTAGCACAACAAGCTGAAGAAGCAGCTACAGCAAATAACACCACGGAGTTGTACAACCTTACTAAAATTATGGCTGGAAAGAAGACTAGGTGCAGCTTAATGCCAGTGAGGGATACCTTATGGTGGGAAACTGCTTTTACAAGAAGATGACCATATAAACAGGTGGAATGAGCATTTTTAAGAGGTGCTGAAAAGACCGACTCCAGAGAGAGTAGTTTAGGAGTTCCAAAACTTGCTGATAACGATGAAGAGCTCAGTATTAACTGTGGAAGAATATCTAAGAACGAGATTAAAAGTGCAATCAAGAAGCTAAAGGACTAAGTACCACTGCATAATGTGTGACCTTTTGTTGAATGTGATTTGAGAGAAGGAAGCTGTATGTGTTCAGACGAGTGGAAAGAAGGCCTTTTAATCAAGGTACCGAAAAAGGGTAACCTCGGCCATTGCGGAAATTGGAGAGGTATCATGCTACTATCTGTTTCAATTACTTCTTGAGATCCAAATACAATACCATTTTGAGCTGGAATGATTGGATAAATCCACTTCGAAGAGTTGTACTTGCGAGAGGCGACGACCAAAGACCAAAGTACTGAAGGTTAATGGTAAAGTGAACAGTCCTATATCACTTTGAGGTGAAGACATTGAAACAGTAGCAGAAGAGTTTTGTTATCTGGGCAGTGTCATGAGCAGAGTTGGCGAAGCAGATAAGAATATTAGTGTTAGGATTAGCAAGACCAGTTTTTCATTTAGGTGTTTAAAACCAGTGTGGCGCTCTAGGCAGCTCTCTGTAAACACCATGCTAAGGATATTTTCCACCAATGTGAAGTCCGTTCTTCTTTATGGCTGTGAAATCTGGCGTTCAATTAAGGCTCTCCACTATACGCGTCATGTTTTTGTCAACAAATGTGGTACAGATCCCAGCAGACAGCCGAAACGAGGAGTCCTTTAGTAGCTTTAATAAAATAGCAATTCTGAAAATCAAGGTACAAACGAAGGATTTATAAGCTTACATTCCGATTATATTTGGGGCGTATTACAAGGTGATTTCTGATTTCATTACAATAAAATGGCTAGAACGACTTAAAAACGACAGAATAAAAAAGAAAAACAATCGTACCTGAATGGTAAAACCTCGCTCGGTCGAAAGGCTACTAGATCACGGACCGTAAAAGCACTATCCGAAAGGTAATTTGCTGTCCGCGTGTGATAAGTCTAAGCTATTTTAGAACGAATAAAACTAAGTATTGAATAAAATCACGTGTTCGATTACTCTGTCAATAAACAGATCAACTAACTTGCGGTTAATGTTTTAATGAAACGAAATTGTTCGTAACAAAGTGTCTTCGATACCTCTTGACAGTCTGGTAGCCAATCCTAATCAGTCATGAAGACTTGCTAAAAAGTACCAACTGGTACTGATATAACATCAGTAATGCGCGGGAAATAGCATTGTGATTGGCCATACACCGGAAGTTATAGCAACAATGTTGCAAGACAAGCCATGAAGCATCAGCCACTAGGAAAAAGAAAAGTAACGGAGGGTCAAGGAACAACTGGAGGCGGTGCATGCTGTAGGAGTTGGAAAGAGTAGGCTACTCCTCCTGGGACAGAGCAAAAACATTGCAAAGAACTGTGTGTGTTGAAGGGTACTGACGCCCTATGCTCCATCGGGGGTGGTTAAGGCTAATAATGATTACTTTTTGTTTAATCTCTTCATTGTTATTAACACGGTAAGCTGCCTTGTATGCATATTCTACCAAAATATTCCATGTCGCGTGGTTACCAAGCTATCGTTTTGCATCGTTCTCTCGTTCAAAATTCCAGCAAAGGAGACAACTGTTGTCAGTCAGAGGGAATAGAGAAATCGATTACAGAGACGCTTTTAGAAGATATTTTCAGGGTTGATTAACTTATTAATATCGCTGCATATACGACCAGCTTTCTTTACAAGAGTGCTTTTTGGAGTTTTTTTTTCCAAAACCATACTTGAAAGTTGGGGGTGCGGCTTATACACGTGTGTGGCTTATACACGAGTCTTTATGTAACTTCTAGTTTTGCCAATTGTTTTTTGAATTTCAACGCAATGAACATTCTCAGATGTACATTTATTCTAGATCTCTATGTTCTAAACTATCAGTTGGTACTGGGTTTTGAAAAGATTTCCCTTGGCTTAAAATCAACCTTATTTATTTCAAACTCCATTGGTAGAGTTGAAAAATAAACAACAAAAAATAAACAACAAAATAAACATCACAACTGAAAAACTACAATTACAGTATATAACTGTAATAAGTATTTTCCTCTTGCTCACCTCTGGTCCTTGGCCAATAAAAAGATACATTCCATCATGTTGATTATATATTAATATAGCTGTTTATAGTTCTTTTCGTAATTATTTAGTGCTTGTAGAATCTAGCACTCTCTTTTTACACTTTTTGGTTCATTAGCGTTCCTTGGGGAATCTGTTTTGTGTTTCTTTC
>OMLO01001989.1_pt1 | contig 16170 bp, 14 predicted proteins | sample 1674811 | NCBI WGS metagenome assembly OMLO01 (sample SAMN06265003, study PRJEB25207) | coral metagenome | isolation source: Coral host | place: Mexico:La Bocana,Puerto Morelos, Mexico | collected 2008-11-13 | reverse complement strand
TGTTTTTCTGTCTGTGATTCCCATTCCCAGTGACCAAATCCCAGTCCCAGTGACCCAAATCCCACTTTCCCAGTGAAGATTTTCCCAAATCCTAGTTCCCATTTTACCCCTTCAGGACCCTCAATTAACAATTAGACAGCAAGCTCGAGGTTTCTATTGGCTGATAGTTGGCGAAGCATACCTCAGTGATCGATCCATCAAGCAAAAAAATATTTTTTATTTCATAAAGTTTGATACATTTGTGCATTGATGCATGCTAAATCGTGCACGCTCTGACAAACTGCTGTCTATCGATCGATAGACGGCACCTGTGTAGCCAATCAGATTGCGCGTTTACGTAATAGTTGGTCACTGAGGTATGCTAACGATCGATAGACGGCACCTGTATAGCCAATCAGATTGTGCGTTTACGTGATAGTCGGTCACTGAGGTATGCTAACTATGGTTAAATGTACAGCCACAAACAAGGGTGATCCTTTCTTTACCAGAAAATTCCATATCTCCCCTGAGGCAACCCTGCAGGCATTTGATATTTTTTAAATATTTTTCAGTTGGGGTGCGTCCGTTTGGCGTGATCTGGATCATTATCAGTGATCTTGGATCACTGGGATTATGGTTCATTAAAGGCACCAATGAACCCATGACCAGAGTGGAGTCATCAGTTTATCCTCATCCAGATCACCCTAAAGGATGCACCCTTGGTCAGCCCCTGGGCGAAAGACAGAGTTGAAATACCTCACCTCAGGTTCATGCTACTAACTGTAACTGTGGCGGATCAAACATATTTTAAGAATGGAAAACAGAGATTCTGTCCACATGAGGGTCACGTGATGTAAAATGGCATTCTTGTCTCAGAGCAGGATAAATTGCAAAATCTGACATTAGAGGATACCATTGTGGGGGTGGGTACTCCCATAGATGGGCTATATAGGTATTTACAGCCCCAAAGGGCAGGGGTTTTAAGCCATTTTGGTCATAGATAGGGTATAGACCACTTTCATAAATGGTGGCCAATTGTAAATTCTTTTGAAAGTATTAAAATTAGACTGACTAACCTCATTTTGAAGTTCATAATTCAAAAGAATCTGGCCATTTTGGTCATAAAATAAGGGAAGGTTTTTACACTCTAGGTCTTGAATAAGGTATGAATTTATGAAGCTACTTTTTTATTGTCAAGCCCATCAACAAAAGCGGTTCAAAAATTGCTTGGCAATTCAACATTCATATAAATAATCAAGTTCAAGTTCACATTGGTCTGAACTAAGGAATTAGTTTTAGGCAGGTCTGGAACAGGATATTGATTAAGGTCATAAAAAGGTTATCACATTTTTTTGTCAGGTCATAAATAGGGTAGCGAGAATTGCTGATTTTGGATATAAAAGGGTAAGGATTTCAGGAAGAGGGGCATGCACCTCACCCAAATTTTGTGGAGTACCTTCCTCCAAGGTAGCAGTAGGTGTGTGCTGTTACTGATGGTAGCAATGTCCAATGTGCATCTTCATTCTTCCAGCTGTAGATTTATGTCCATTTCTCTCATAAGTAGGGCTTTAGTGGAACATGTACTCAGTTAAAATATAAAGAAATATGTTTGTACTCAGAGGGCAATTTAAAAATCTCATTAAAAGTGGCATATTCCTCTGATCAGAGGTCCAGAGACAAATGGTTTAAATGGGGTTAAGGAAATGGGTGATTACTCTTAGAAAGGATTTAGAGTCCAACACAAAACAAGTCAGGTTAAATGTTTGTGAATCTCTACCTTCAGTTTATTATACATCTAACTTCAAAAATATCGTACATTCATTTGATAGTTCACTTCTAATTATCTTGTTACTTCAAATAACATATAGTGTACAATGGTTCAAGTAGCAACTTTTATTTAAATGAGTAATACAAATAAATAAATTTTTATGTAATATTCATTGCTAGGCGAACAAAAAAAAACATGGTTAGGATTAATAAATACTAAATACAATTCTTCTTGAATAGATAAAATCATTATTTAGTGTATTAAATTTATTATGATAAGTACTGCTTTAGGCAAGAAGTACATTCCCAAAATGCTTTGTCTGCAGGTTCTAATCCAGTTGGCCACTTCCTAGCCTTTTACACGCAGCCCTAACTGAGGCTTTTGTATTTTGTGCCCATAAATTTAGAGAAACATTTTATTTTTGGTGTGCATAACAGCCGATTCAATCCCACAGACTTCCTTTGGGCTTGTCATTTAATCTGTTCTCCCCTGAATCGAGTGAGGAACACATTGCCAAACCCAAAGAGCATCTGTGTGTAGGTTTCTAAGCCGTTATTTCTGGACATTTCTAAAAAAAATTTATCCATCTTTATTGTTACTAGGAAATGTGAGATGTTTTCCCATCACCTGTACTAATAAAAATATATAAACAACCAAGTGATCGAAATAGCACATCATTTTAAAAAGTCTATTTTGACATTATTGTATCAACATCTAAACTGTCACCCTTAAGAGCTTTTCCTGTTGTTAATCAGTTAGCACACTCTTGGATAAGAGTCTTTTCCAGGGATGGTCATGACTTATGTTTGTATCTTCACCTAAAATGTAACACACTTCTTCCTCCTTACAAAAACCAATAGCATTAAACCTTACCAGCCCAAGCACCCAGGCCTTTGTTCACTCCCCTTTGTAGACTACAATCTGACAAATCATATTTGAATGAATGCATGACTCCCAAATGTAACAACTACATGTGTTTTGTCAATTGAGAATAAATGGGTGGACCCAGAGATGTGAAACTGAAAGGAATGCACTTAAATCTTATGGATACAAACGCTGAATATAAATGTCAGTCCAATACCTCTAGCTGCAACTTTTGGGCTATAATTAAATGTCCTTGTTTTAATTCTTTCCTTAATGTTGTTTCTGAAGAGATGACTCCTCACATGCACTTATGGTTATAGATCACCTCTACCTGATCAACATCATCAGTTTAAGTACTGTTGTTGTAAATATAATTTATTGTTACTATTGAGGTTTCCTTGTCTTCTTTTTTCTTCTATTTGTATAATTGTTAAAACAACCACCACTCACAGGCTATGCCATTTTTAAACAAGGTCAATATGATAGAAAAATAACCATCATACTTAGAGTACATGTAGTTATATTAATTCAAACATTTTGTAAATTTAAGACCATCAATGAAAATAGTGCGACACTGACATAGGACTTTTCCAGAGATGTACACTACACCACCACAGTCACAAGAAAATAATAAATATTTATGACTTACTTTTGCTTTTTACCATAAAATAACAGAATGACATGTCAAGAGACAATTTCAATAATATCCCTTCAAGTTGATAGGTTACTTTACACCTCTTCCAATCATGATAATCATAGAACAACACTCCGCTTAAAAGTTTGTGGGATGTGTTCCACAACATCGTCATCCGTAGTGGATTCAATTCAAACATGGTGACACACCACTGCAATCGTGCTGCAAGTATTATTGCTATAGTAGTTAAAAGTAAGTATTATTTTAGATATTCTGAGAAGCAAATAATAATTATTTTGAGTATACTGTGGGCAAACATAACCTTCCATGCTCTTTTGCAGGGTATGGCTACGAATTTTATTATTCAAAGGTCAATTGAAAGAGGGGGAGTATTCCCACAGGAAGACGTTCCAACTCTTTGTCGTTTGGCTGGATGGGCAGAGAATTCTGGGGCATGGCGGCTGTACGTTAAAGATGTGTATGAGAGCAACTTAGACACCAGCGGCCTCATTTACAGGTTTCAAATTTTTCACAATCATAGCCACCTCACAGTGACAGCACAAACATAGACATACGTTTCTGTAAAGTTGAAAATTGATTTGAATCAGGTTGATACAAAATCTACACAAGTTACACTTTAAGTATACATGTTCCATATTGTTACCTTACAGTGACCTACGAACACCTGAGGAGAGGGTGAAATACCTCAAGGAGATAAAAACCCATTACAGTTTCCATCTGGTAGAGCCAGAAAAAAATCTGGAAACAATGGACGACTGTGTTAAATTGGCCCCAAGTGAATGGGCAGAGTTCTGTCAGAGTTTCCACAACAGAAGTGCCCCCGACATGACAATTTGCGACCTGGAAAATGGTAAATACTAATATTGCTTCAAATAACAGGCCTAGGTTTATCATACAATAATATAATTTGACCTATACTGAGAGTGTAAAGTAAATCATCATAAATGGTAAAGAGAAAATGTATCGTGGGTGTTCTTGCTAGTTCAGGCAAGTGACATAATACCAAGTGAATCTCTTTTTCAGTCATCAAAAACTTGGAACCAGGAGGAACATATCAGGGTAAGGTATTTTAGTAGTGTAAGCAAATTTAACTTCCCAAACCATTTCCAAGTGAGCAATTTATAGGCTAACAAGAGTGCATTTTTGTATAATAATAAACTAGTCAAAATGTTACTTTGTACAAAAATAGTACACTAAAAGTCATCTTACATGACATCCACCTTTATTCAAAAGTGGAAAAAAATGAAACTTTAATTGCTGACAAGTAGATAATGACCAAAGCATTGTTTAAGTGTAAAAATGTTTTTAACCACTCTGTTTCTACATTCACAACAAATTCAACCGTGATAATTATCATTTCATATTGTGTGACAAAAATGGCAATTGCATGTTCAAATCATTATTGGCAAGTATATACATACTTTAATAACACATACCTTTTTTCTATAGGCAAAGGTGTTAAACATCTCAGCAAAATTTTAAATAGCACCAAAAAGCAGGCAGTCAAGGCTTTCTGCCAATTAAAAAATGAACAACTGCACAAGATCGCAGCAAAAAGAAAGCCACATCCCAATAAAGGAGTAAGTTAGACAGCGCTTTATTTCCTTATACCTGCATACTCATAACCGGGTGAAGTACCCATCAACAGCATTGCTTAATGAAGCTGGGAATATTTGGGCAATTTAAAAGAGAACATACAAATTGATTACCGCAAATGTTGTTCCTTCCCTTTAGCAACAAAAGACTTATAAATTACCCAATGTTATCACAAAAATGGTTATAATTTCCTTGATAAGGATTTTGTAATACAGACCACAAATCATGAAACTTCAAAACTGCACAGTATTCAGCTTGTACATGTTTCATTACAAAAAATGAAAAAGGCTAGATAACATCCATGTTTGCTGGTAATGACAGCAGGTTTTTTTTTTATAATTTCTATTAGCCATTCCACACACCACTAAATACCTTGGAGTACCTGTCCAACATGGGAGCATGTGTTGGAAACGAAGAGTTGCAGAGATTTACGCACATCCCAACCAGAGAGTCACTGACAGGGCCAGTCAGCTGTCCATTCCACGAATATGACTTCCAATGTTCTACTGTGGAAGACATGTTACAGCACCAGGGCAGAGCAGAACATCCTGGCTGGTCTACAAAATATCCAGCTGCTCCTGGCACTGTGAGGGGTGTGGAAAGGATTTTACCACATGGGATGTCCTTGCAAAACACTTTAACACCCACAAAAGACCATTCCAATGCCAGGAATGCCAATTTTCTGCAGCAACCGTGGGCCAACTCCGCAAGCATATGCTTGCAATTCACAAGATGGAGTTGAGCCAACAGAAACACTGGGTCCGTCAACAAGGAGTACTACTTCAATCAACTAATGTAACTGAAATAGGAGTAATATGAGTACATACGGTAAATTCCACTCTTGTAATATCCCCCATACATAAATACATTCCTTCTTAAAAGACTTAGATTATGAAATAACAAAATTAAAATAATGTACTTTCAGACCAGTAACCTTTTAGGTTTTGATGTGAGGGTAGAAGTGTGGTGAGTTATCTGACGACATGTTCCACATCTTGTGGAAACGGGCTTTCTTGCAAAAGATGTCCTTTCCCCATGATGTGCTTGATAAAACTTTTTCAGTGTGCTGGCAATCCCTGGAAAAGCTCTCTTGGGGGATGGGAGGCTGTTGCTCATATGCTGTGGAAAGAAGGGAACTCTTTTACAACTAAAAGGGCTACCCCCCTAACTGTTTGGGAGTAAAACAAAATGTATGTGCAAAACAAATGACTAAAATATTACTACAATCCAGACTAGAGGCTGATAACTAACTAGAGCAATCCACAGGAGCATGGATGCAGTAGTTCTAAAAGCACATGATCAGTACTCAAGATTGAGTTGAGTAAGGAAGGATGGTGTTTCTTTGACTTGCTCTCACTTGAAAGATATTCAGTTTTTTGTTCTAGAAATAATTTAACCACTGTTTGCAAGTACTCTTCAATATTTTAGTTCCCTTACAGAGACTATTTTTAAATAAAAGACTGTTATTACATATTAATAATCAGTATTACTATTAATGCTCAAGCTTAACATAAAAACCTCTATTCCTGTTCCAAATAATATAATGTGAGGCAAAAATCAAAACTGAAATAGTTTTAATAAACAAATACAATTCTCATTCTAAACATTATTTGTAAAAACTTATGTTTCTATTGTTTGCATTATTTCATCACTGCCTTATTCCTTTTATTTGTATTATCAATTATAAATTAACTCCTTTTATCCTTATTTGCATTATGTAAGAACAAAAACTAATGAATCTGACAAAAGTCAACAAAGGAAAGTGGAAGTTTTCATTTATCATCTAGCCAATGACCAATTTAATTCCTTCCAATTAAGTTTCCATAACAGTATTTTTTTTATGTAGGAGAAACAGGATACACAGTCAAAATATATGAGTGATGACATCTGTACCTGCATTAAAACAAATCAAACATAGATATTTCGGCAATTACTATAAATATCCTTATTTATTTTTTTTCACTAGCTTAGTGGGCCAGAACCCTAAATACTTGAATCTGATTGGCTAATTGCGAACATTCCAGCAGTCTGGATTTTCCCATTGAGTCCCCAAGTACCAACTGCTCTGAAATGTTCACCCTTTGGCAGTTTTTCAAACTTTTGTTATGCCATGAAACAAATTAAAGGCAAACGTTCAACCCTTTGGCAACTTTTCAAGCTTTTTTATCGCTTTTTTGTGCTCTTCAGGCTGTTGTGAATATTCCCTCTCATCTTGGACTGTATTTTTCTCCATTACTACAGTGTTTGTAAGTACTCCAAAATTTAAGATCCCCAAGAAAAGCAAAAAATATAACTCACCAATGACATTACTTTGCCCAGCTTTTACAATATGCTCCTCAATTCATATTCTATATGTAATATTATAGTAAATATTATATACATTATCATTACGTAATGGAAACATTGAAACTACAAAACTTTTACAATTCAGGTTTATAAACCTGAATGCTTCGTGACATTTGCCACCTTTGTCTTTGGAAGCTGTAATTTATACAGCTTAATTGGTACGTTGTGTTTATAAGTAATGTTTTTGTATTTGTAGTTGTTGTAGTATTGTAAATAGTGCGAGTGCTCTAATAAAAAAAAACAAAACAAAAAAAACCCTTCCTCTTTGTTGCACGTCTGTAAACTTATTACTCCTTTTATTTGCATGGTCAGCTCTGAAATGAAAAGATGCAAGAACAAAATTAATTAATTATATGCACTGGACAAAAATCAACAAGTTTACATTTGTAAGTTTTTTTTTATCTAACCAATGAACCAGTGAACAATTTCAAATTGTTATACAACATGATATTAACAGTTGGATACAAAAACTCACCATTTAGTTTGAGTTAATACCCTCAATGTTGTTATTGGTGAACAGCTTCACATTTAACTTTAAAACCATCCTGCCGAGGTGTACTTCATATGAACACAAGTTAAAAAGCTTGGCCACAAACCCATGCATTTAGAGAATCTTGGAAACAATACTGGCATTGAAAATAACCACCAACATTTTGTTATATTCATAACTTAGAAATGTGGACAGAAAAGCATACAAATTAAAAATATAACTTGAGTAAAAAAGTTGCATTGGTTTTAGCTCCAAAAGTTGTGAAGACCGAAGAATATTGAAATGCAAAGGATATATGACACACTACATTGACAGAAAAAATGAAAGAGTTTTGTGTGAATTTACATGTATAACCCCTTACTACCCCAAGTACCATTGTTCTAGAAATAAAAGCAAAAAAAGTTTCCAGTGCTACCAGAGGGCTTATTCAAACCCCAGACATGTACTCTCCACATAATTCCTCCTTCAGCTCTATTCTGTATTCCACAGCTCCATCCATGCAATCAAAGATCTTGGCCACACAATTTGCAGCATTGCACCAACAATGTAATTTGATTGTTCATAATAATGGCACAGAATGGTGTCCAATATTAGTACCAGTTATGATTGCATGAGATAAACATATCTTATCAGATGTAATTAAGTGCATTCCTTTCAGTGTCATAAGACTAAGGCTCTACCCATATGCTTTGACAATTCTGGAGTCATTACTATGAGACCTAGTCATACATAGACAGGAGAGAGAATGAGAGGTCAGGTACTTCAGGTTAAGGTAAATATCTATTGGTATCTTGCTTAGGAGCAAGATCAACGAATTTTGTAGATGAAAGTTATTGGATACAAAATTATTGTTCATTATCATCAATATACAAGGCCAAATAACAAACTGCCCTCAAAAAAACGCGCGCCTAGCAGGCGAAACTGAATTTTGGCGGGCCGCAAATCATATCGCATCAGCCCTGTTGCTGATTGGAAGCTCTGATCCGGAAGCTTTTCTGAAACTTGACATGATATATTGATGATAATGAGAATAACATGACTCTTGTAGCATCATTTGCACCCTCGCTATGCTCGGGCGCAAATGATGCTACTTGAGCCGTAAATAAGCAATATGCCCTTCAAAAGTCATGTTATTGTCCTATTATCACCATTGCTACAACGTGAAACAGAAAATCCCTTCCTCAAAACTTTGTGACATTGATTGCAACCCAAGGAAAAGCTTCTTTGGTGATAGTGCGTAACATCTTGTAAAGATTTATAATATTAATGGCAAATAATTAATGATTTACTATCAGTAATAGATGGAAAAGTAGTCCTCTGAGCTGAGTAAAAGAACAGCTGGAACACCATCAACCATCTTATGTACCTATAAGAGGTACAATAAGTTTTGAAGATAGTTCTTATGACCACAAATTTACCAGAGTGACCTATCAGTTGTAATGGCTTTGAAGCTAATAAATGAATTAATTAGTTTAAAAATTGACAAAAAATATATCATTTCGTTTCAGATTGTCCCTACTTTCAGGCTAAGTAGCATCTGTATTAAGTTATATCCATATCCACACCAAAGGAGGGCCATTGAAAATTACAAAGAGGCTTAAACTGAAAGTAATTTCACTAGCTCCCCTAAATTTCATCTCTTACTGTAATTTTATAATTTAAATTTACTGAAAACTTTCCCCAACAAACAAGGGCATGCATATTGAGAACTTTAAAACATAAATTGAAAATTCCCATAGAGACACGGTTTACCTAAAAAGCTAAAAAATAAACAATTTATGGCACAGCAGGCCTACATGAATTATTAGTTGTTTGGTATCCATGGTATAACTAGACGTTCATTTTAAACTAAACAACAACTGCAGGAGTGCTGAGTCGGCAGAATTGTCCTTCTGTTACTCTACAAAATGAGCATGACATTTATTCCTGGATATGCAGTCCTTTTTAAAAACGTCTTCTCTTGTATAAAGCAGGGTTACAAAGCAGCAACGTATACAATGCCAAACCATACTCTCCTGTTTGATTGTGCACCTACCCACCAGCATAATTAGAGTAATAAACAAACCTCTGAAATAGAACAAATCCAACTATCAGTCTACTGGCTAAAAGTTTCAGCTGTGTGAAGATTGGTTAAAGCACTGGATTCCAGTCTGGGCAGTCCTGGGAAATAGTACACTATTCCATCAATTGCTCTCTCCACCCAAAAGTACCAAATGGGTAGTAAATATCTTTTTTTATAAAAAGCTAACAAAATACTCCACTACACTTAATAGGTTCCAAGATCCTTTTTCTTCCAGATGTGGCTTGAATCTGTTTTTTTTTTTACCTGTACGAGGTACCAACATGCACTCTAAAACAACACAAACTGATATTGACTCTTTTAGGCTCAAAACTAAAAGGTACTTTGAAAGCTCCTGCTATGGACCTTTTTAGGTAGAACACTAAGAGGTAGGGGCCTGTCCTTTTTGTATGGGATTCCCCCCCTCCCCAGGATGTAAACTTAAACTTTACTCAATCTGACCCAATCTAAATGTACCTTTATGGTGGCTGCAAGACCATTTCCACCTTGGTCACAGCACTTCAGTAATTTCCCAAATAGTGTGACAGCAGCAGATGCCCATCATCGAGACTGACACCCTTGTCTACTTTGTACTTCATAACTGCAATTTAAAAACGTGCAAATGTGAAATTTTATGTCAGACTAACAGCAACGAAAACAATCCCTTTCACAATTGACATAGGGCAAAAAGAAAACCAACTTAACGCTTTCTAAAAGGTTACGTCAACTCTTTTGCCTTGTACCTTTAGCCATTAATTCATATATTGTTTCAGAAACATTAAAGAAGTTATTTGACAGAGGAAACCCATACAAGCTCTTCAATTTCCAGACTTCTTTGCCACCCACCCCTCATCAAAATGGCGACCAAAACCGCTAAATCTTTACTAGAATACGACAATTGCCAACGAATAAGTTTACTAAAATACGACAGCAATTGCCAACCAACATAATTTCTTTTACAAATATTTACTTCAATAGTTTGCACCATTGACTTTATTCAGTGACGTTTCTCACCATATCCAAGAGAGAGCTTCCTAGAAAAAAATTACCCGAGAAGCTAGTTCCCGAAGCTGCTCCGTGTTATGTTGTGTGGAGTAAAGATTCATGGCTTGCTCGTAGACTTTCCCAGTATTTCTCAGGTGGCGTCGTTGAAGTCTCTTTATAGCTATTGGTAGTTCCTTTCTTCGTCTATTGACATTGCATTTCTCAGCTCCGAAAATCTTTATTTCCAGAAGCTTTTTGACGAAGGACTTGTTATGGCCGCGGTCCACAGAACGAACATTTCTCCTTCGAGCTCACAGTTTTCTTCTTTAAGTGAACAGATATCGCGACCAGTCCTTCTAGGTAAAATCTTATTGTACAAATTATACAATTTCAGTGAAAATTTCATAGAAAATCAATTCAAGAATTTCTCTTGCGACTCCTTTTCACCTGTTTTTCTGTTTGAAGGTTGCCCCACCACTCTGCGCGGTTTCCCGCCTTTTTGCAGTAAAAGTCACGTGATTCAAAGACACGCCAATCACATGCCCGGGCTACATAATAACGTGCCAAAGATTTTAAAGGGCAAACCAGTACATCGCCCTACTTCTCTTCACTTAAGTAGAAAATTCGGTAAAGTAATAAAATTCCTCTTGGTTACCCGGTTTGATTTTCCTCGGGTATTCCCATCAGTAGGCAATTTTCTGGGGCATGAATTTTTTTCCCCTCACCTTTTGGAGGTTGTGCAGGAGTTTTTTTTTTATTTGAGCAATAAATTGTAGAAGGATTTTTTAAAATATAACCTGGATAGTAGAAAGCACTTCCTTGTATGATTTTCTTTTCAACAGCTTTTGCTGTGTAGGAATTTTTTTTTGGAAACAATTTGCCCAACCTCCCCCTCACAGACAGAAGTAGGCAAGGAAAATACATTTCAAAACATTCATTGACATCTAAGACAAAGTTTAATGACTGACAAAGAAATTACATCTTGATTGTTATTGGTAACATTACATAACAATTTGTAAATTGGTAACTGAACTAAGTGAAGCGTAATTCTGATCACTGACGGGAGTAACTGGGCATGCAGTACAAGGACAGTTTGAAAATGTATTACACAAGGTAAGGCTAGTTACAACATATAAAGTTAATTAATCATATCAGCAACAAGTTTCAAGCATGTTTTTAAAAGATAAGAGTAAATGGATAAGCCCTCTCAATGAGAAGTTTGTGCTCTAAATAAGTCAAAAATATTTTTTAAATGAAAAAAAGTGTCAAGGTTAATTAGCAAGTCTTTGAGAACCTCTCTAGTGAAAAAGGTGCGCGTTAACTTAATAATGTAGGTGTCCAATTACAGGTATCTAGTTACAACAAAGTTGTCATTTGACACCCATTGTATACTACACTCACTCAATGCTCCTTGGGCACATGTATATAAGCCATTGATAGGATATGAGAACACCACTGCTGCTTATCTTTTGAACACCAACATTATTGTAGAATTTTGTTATCAATAAACTACTCTACAGCAAAAAATATTTACCATGGCTTATTTTTAACATATTTTTATTAACTCTACTTAGAAAATGAAAATTTCATTTCAATGGTTCTTTTTTAAAAAACTATCAAATTAAATATTCCATTTAAGTGACTTCTTTTCAATTGTGAGTTAGTGTGACGTGGCCAATGGCTGACAGTAACTCTGATTTTCATACATGTACAATGTAGTAAATTTTCAAAACTTTAAGGTGGCTTTCAACCAGATTTTTTTTAGTCTTACCATGCTTATCAAATTTAATCAAATTTAATAATATAAAAAATGTCAGTGTCCTGATTTACAAGCCCCTAAAGCTGTAATTAAGGGCGTTTTTAGCAGGTCAAACTGTTTCCGCTTTAGTGACCTATTATGTCACAAAAATGATAACATATTTACCAATTATTGGGCAGTTTTTTTAAAACCATGATTGTAGCATCAAGTGATAGAATGGTTATAATGACCCATCAAAATTTAACTGCTGGAATCTGTTTTGAGCCCCCTTGGAAGGTTTCTAGCATTTTTTGAGACTGTGTTATTAAACGTGACAAGGTGATGAGAGTAATTTCACAAAGCATTAAATCAACAGAGGGCGATGGTTATGAAGCCTAGTACACATCAAAGGATAAAATTAACAAGGATGTCAAGATATGTTAGAAGGTCCATGACGACCGAGCACAATCTTTTCTTTTACACTAATACTGTAACACTATGATAATGCATGAATTACGTAAACAAAACGTTTCTTTTGGTTAGTTCCTCATTTGGAATCAAGCAGCAGTTATTATTTGGTTCGTTCCTCATTAAGAAGTAAACAAGTTATTAATTTTTTATGTATGGTCAAGGCCAAAAAAATAAGATTAATATGCATAAAAAAGCAACCATGACACAGTACTCAACTATGTCAATTCTCACCTGGATTATCCAGGATGCAGACCAAATTTTCCATTCCCACACATGGTTCTCCAATACGGATAAAATATGAATGAAAGCATATAAATACAGTTTTTCAGACCATTAAATAGGTCCGTTTTTGGCCGTTTTGGGAGAACAATTTTACATATTTGATGCATTCATTTAGTTTCATTGATTGGCAGAGCTCAACTTTGAACAACTTTTTTTAAAGTCAAAAAAGGTGATTACCCTTGCTACGAACGCACAGTGATGAACTTTAGTTTTGGAATCACATTACATTACAATCTGGTACTTACCATTAAACAGAAAATTCTGGTTTTGAATTTATGGAACAAAAGTTTTCCAGAATTTGCAGAAACAAATTGAGAATCAAGCAAGGACTATACCCAAATTTTTGGAAATTTATTGCTGTAATTTCCTTTCCATTTGATTTTCCTCCTGGAATTTCCAGAATTTTCCAATTGAATGCTTTGCATATTGGAAATTCAAAACTACAGAATATTATTGAAACATTAGTCCACGAAATGCCCCCACCATTTGCACCCGTTTCAAAATTTCCAGAAATTTGGGCTGAACAAAGAGCGTCTCTCTACAAGACACAATATAGCCACATTTTAGTGGCTAATGGCATAAGGGCAGCCAACAACACAAATGTGCCACGGCTTACTTGGTTTCTTAACAGCTTTTACAATGCTGGAATGTTACTATACCATAATTGTCTTTCCAGTGAAGCAAAACTGACTTTCTCATAATCATCAAAACACTCAATCCTGATCTGAACTTTCAATTTCAGATGTTTGGATTATGCAGACTTTCTATGTATGTAAATGGTAGTGGTTCTTAAACTTCAATATTGGCCCAATAAATTTACAACGTCCCCCTTCTCTCCCATGCTTAGGTCTAGGCATAAAATTTCTAAGAACTGTTCAAATTACAAATTCAAAAGCTTTTTGCTGAGAAACTGAATGCTTAGGATGAACTTTAACTTGAAAGGAACCCTGGATTTGTTACTATGGTAGATAGCCATGGCTGCTTTTTCAGGTTTTAGCAAATCTGTATGACTGTATACTAATTGAATACAGTGAAATCCCGATTTTTCAAATCTCCAAGCTAGGGAAACAAAAGTTGCTTCAAAAAGTTAGGTAGAAATCAGGGGTAAAATTAGAGTCACTGTGTTTGACTGCAAAGAGGAAAACAACTTTTGGCTTGCATTATTAGGAGGTTAAAACAAGTGAGGTCCAAGAAATTGGGATTCCACTGTAATCTTAACGTTTTTTGTTGTCATCCTAAACTATTATACCTTATTATGCGACTAGAAATTCAGAGAGTCATTTATTGAAGAGCAATGGTCTGTTTCTCAACTAGCTTCCTAAACAAACCATTAGGTTCATCCATCAGTTGTCCATAGGAGCCAGCCTCAGAGATTTGGCCATCACTCAACACAACAATGTTGTCAGCATTTTTGATAGTAGAAAGGCGATGTGCAATGGTGATCACAGTTCGACCCTTCATTAACCTTTCTAATGCCTCTTGGACCAAGTGTTCACTCTCAGCATCCAGTGCACTGCAGGGAGAATCAATTACATAATTGAAATTATTGACTGAATATTCCAAAGGTTTCCACCCTTCTGATTGGCTACATCATGAGTTTTTCCCCTCAGGTGCCTGCATTGTACAATGTAATGAGTACATCAATAACTGCAGGGAACTTAGTCAAACTCTCAACACACCAGAAACAACTTTTATGAGCATCTGAGACACAGTAGGTTTTTTTTCCAGCAAAATGCTCATGATTTGGGCAACGACACTTGAAAGAAACATACTAATGTTGTTAGCATGATTTCCAAAACTTGTAAATAAAGTTTCTAGTTATTTTTTTTTTTAACTTTTTTAAAAAGGTTTTAGATTTTACTATATTGATACTGTCGAGAGAAGTCACTAAGTATGCAAGCTTTGAATATAACTATATTTGGAATTATAGCATTATTAGCAGTTTCATTAGATGTGGGAATTGTGAACATTTGAGTGTGTTTGCATCCCAATTTCAACACTCATACATTGCATTAATTTTTAGGGCAAGAAGCTAGGTCACCATCTGAAGGTCAAAGTGCATAAGCCAGGTAGGTTATGCAAATAGGCATGTGATAGAAGTTGACACTGTACCTTGTAGCCTCATCAAGCAGCAGAATGGAGGGATTCTGGAAAAAAAGATCATTCACAAAATAAATTGTTTTGAACAAATTAAAGGAATAAGAAATTAATAGGGCCTACATTAGATGAAACAACTGTCTTAAGCACTAAGTTCCCTTAATTTTGCAATAGGATAGGATGGAATAGTTTTTAATCAAACTGACGGATTGCTCAATTGTAAATATGTTTGGCTTCTGTAAAACTTCCAGGAGAGAGGATTTCAAAACAAATTAAAACAATGGTGAATACGTAGGCACTGGTTTCACTGACCTTCAGTATCGCTCTTGCAATTGCAATCCTCTGCCTTTGACCTCCTTCAAAAGTCAGAAAACAAAATAAGACTAGGAAGACCTTTATTATAGGTTACTCAATACATCAAAACCTTAATGACTAATAATGGACTGACTTAGGCCTATCAAGCCAAAAGTCTCTATTCCAGCTTTAAACATTAAATAGTTATTGTCAAGTCTGTATTAATTAAACAGACACCCTGTTAGTGCACCAACATTCACTTAGTCTGAATTCAAAGCAAAACAGTTGTTGTATTTATTGGGGCCAATAAAACTGGAAGTGAATCAGAAAAAGACGATGTGCACAGGTTCAAGGAGATTGTCAAAGATTGTATATATAAATTTGAAAAATGCAAATCATTAATTACAACACGTTTTGAAATTCTGAGCTTGCATGTTGGGACTGTCGTTGAGGGCAGCAACTCACAACATCTGTTATGGGTAAGTATTGATGCGCCCTTGATATTACAGGTGAGTTAAATTGCATGTTGTTGAGATAAATCACCCAC
>OMLO01001987.1_pt1 | contig 16191 bp, 9 predicted proteins | sample 1674811 | NCBI WGS metagenome assembly OMLO01 (sample SAMN06265003, study PRJEB25207) | coral metagenome | isolation source: Coral host | place: Mexico:La Bocana,Puerto Morelos, Mexico | collected 2008-11-13 | reverse complement strand
GAAATCCTGCACCACCTGGGATGTATAAAACCCTGTAAATAATGGGATTTTTACCATATCAACTGGTGCAGGATTTCGACCATCAACGGTAGAGAGAGAAGAGAAGCAAGAGAAAAAAAAGCACTCACAGCTTCCAGAGTAAAGTGCTCCAACATGTGATGTATGGGTTTAGAATGTCTAAGACAAAGTTAGCATAAGTTGCCTCACCGCACAAATTTGAAATCCTGACTGCATTCGACCGTAGCCTCGGATCAAAGCCATCATCTACACCAATGAAGTCTGATTGAAAACAAAAAAACATGGTGCAATTACCCAGTTTGGTCGTTTAAGTTTAAGGAGCCATCATAAATCCAGCACAACAACCGGCTTGTAGATTTGGCCCGAAAATCCAAGCCGCCAAACCCTGGTGAAACACCAATATTTAGATCCAGCGACAGGTACCATCTGTGTTGTTTCCGAAAATGTATAGGGGACAAATCTGCTTCCCTTGGCCGCCAGGAATCATCCCACCTCTTCCCGCAGAGTGCGTCGACCTGACAGGTCCAAAAGGAGGTCATCTTTTGTATTTCTTGGGTCCTGCTCAAACCCTGTATGATCATAAAGGTCAATAGAGGGCACCTACTACAGTAGTGATGATTTTTTGTTTAAAAGAGTGTTGCAAGTTTTAGTGTTTCTTTTCTTCAAATCTGAGTAAATCGCATTGCCAGGTTTACCAAAGATGAAACAAATTCTTACAAACTGGGAGCCCCTGAAAAAGACCTCTATTTTTGAAGGTCCATCTCCCAAAAACAAGGCCTGACCTCCAACCAAAAACAAGGGTCATGAAAAGGCTTCTAGGAGGATGAGCATCTGTAGGAAAAAAATGGTAGTTTAGACCCCACGATCGCACATCTATAACTATATAACAGATTCAGGACATTTCAACCTCAACTCCGTTAACTCCATAGACTCTACAGATCTCCCTCGTTCAGATCTTCATCCCCACCTCGGCTCTTCTTCTTCCTCCGCCTCCATGGACACCGCCGACAGAGTAGGATCTCGAGTCAGCACCTGGAGATCAATGAAACCATTCGGGTAACCTTGGTGTTGGAAGAAAAAATGTTGCCCTAATCCCAACGAAACAAATGTAAAACCCAACAAAACACATTAGGGACGGATATCTTCCATTTTGGGGGGTAGCTGGAATTTTTCCATCAACCGTTGCTCAGTTGGAATCCCATGATTTTTGGAGTTTTTCAACATCCTAGGTGATTGGCTCGATTTCGCCACCCCACAGATGGCCAAAAGGAAGATTCAAGATACAAGATAAGCCCCGTCACCAGTTATACATGGGGTGAAAGTTTCCTATAAGTAGGGTTATATCCCCAGTCACCTATGTATGTTTCGGCCATTTTGGGCGGGGTTTAGAAAAAAGAAACATTTATATAAAACTAGCAGGGGGCCCATCTTGTAAAACCAAGCCCAAGCACTCTGTAAACCTGGCTCCTCAAAACAACTGCCAACAGCTTTGGGAGCTTGAATCTATTCTCAGGTTTTTCGTCCTACCAGCCAGTATATCATATCTTTGCATACATTTTCGCATCTGTAATTTTGGGTGTGTCCAAATGCCAGTAGATCACATGAAGGTGAAAATACGTGGTAGAATGGAGCCACCTATTTTCGAAAATCGTGATTCGCTTGCGATTTGGTGACTGAAACCTGGGAGAAACCATTGAGGGATGAGATGCTCGCCTCTGATGGATAGCTTGGACCGGCCCTAACCAAAAGCCTGAAAAATGACGAGATCGAAGCCTTTTTCATCCTTTTTCCATGCGAAATAAGCGACTTGATGATCAGTTGTACAACTCGCAACTAGAATAAGTCGTCACCCCAATCACCATGGTTGGGGGATATGTATGTATATTATATATATAACGTGTATATTTATAATTAAAAATCATGTAACTTACTTCCCCAGCTATGCATGACTTCTATCGGTCCCACGCAAATGGAGCAATCTGGGACGCCCACAGCACTGGCACGGGTGAGGACGGACAACTGTGAACTCAGACTTTTACCTCGTGCGGCTGGAAACAGTAAAGAGATAGCTGGTAAGTGGTGACTGAATAGATATTTGATACACAATATCTATACATATATATTGTATATACAATACATTATATATATGCAGTATAATATGTATACATGATATGTATAAATGAAAATCGATAGCAAGAGAAAGAAAGATCCATCACACACCTTCTGAAAACGGTAGGAAATCTTTGATATCGGCCCCCAAGTTTTAAGCTGGCCAAATTAGCAGGCTGAGCATCAGTTTTTTGAACAGAAAAACAGATGGAGGTTTAGAAAATGCCCACAGAACCTACCCTCTGGTAAACTAGCATAACACTGGAATGTCCACATTTTTCAATAGGAAATACATCTTCATTCCGTGTCCATTTTCCAGCCAGCTATGTTAGTTTACCGGAGTTGTACCTATTTTTCTTCAGAAAGGTCAGCACCAAAATGCTGGGCACTCGAGCGTTCTTCCATGATGTGTGGCCTGAAGTTCAGGGGGCGATTTCTTTCTCCCCAACAAAAACTTACGGCTTACGGCTTCAGCCACTGGAAAAATGGTGATAAAAAAACAATCCCAATCTCTTGACAACATCCTTCCAAAGATGTCTTTCCCTACAATGCTTTTGAACGATATAAGTATAGATATGAAAAGAAATGGGGGATAGCTCATGAAAACAAGAAAACATTTTCCATAGCCAAGTTTTACCAACCGCATTCCAGTTTTCGGCCCAGCCATGGATCCCTCTCCGTCGGCGAAATCGAATCTTGGTTCCCCTGGCGGTTCCCCCAGTAACTCCGATATCTTGTCCTGGCGGTTCGCTTGAAAAAGAGTACTTTCCCCATTGAGTTTCACCCTTCGTTTGTTGAAGATTTTTTCTTGATGAAAATACTAAAATGCTGTGTTTTTGTGAAAAACCTTGGTTTGTTTACAACCATTTGTTTGATTTCATGTTCTTCATGATTCATAACTCACTCCCCAAAGGGAAGTTCCTTAGATCTCGTTGATTGGTATCTTCACCATTGATGACGCTGCTCAGGTAAACAGGTAATCGTCCCAAACTCAATCGATTAATAGAACCTGAATGAAGGGATTTTTAGATGCCCAAAAATAAAACTACCGTTCTTACTGTTAATGGAAGAAATCCGGCAACTGGGGGTTTTATAGATCCCAGGTGGTGCAGGATTTCTTCCATCAACAGTATCATGAAAGTGGGCTCAGCTCAACTCACCATTTGCGTGAATTGTATTGACCATGTATCCTCTCACAAGCTAAGAATTCTTGACACGAAAATCTCCTCATTTCGGCGCTGGAAACCACCGAATGTCGAAATGTCCGAAATGTGGCGACTTGGGGCGGTTCCGAAATTATCCGGCTTTCCCCATTTGACGTGGCAATTCACCCCATTTCACCACCCAACTTCTTTGCCTGTTTTTTTTGGTCTTTTAGCAGTAAGGAAACCAACTATCAAAAACAACATCACTTTGGCATGGGTCTTTTCATATACTGTACAGTCTTACCCCTGAATGTTCAACCAAGAATGATGGAAAAATTGCTATCCAGGTGCTGATTTGGTTGGGCAACATAAGCAAATGGTGTTGCAGAAAGAGCGCTGTGCGCTACCCACAGGATCCGATAGCCCTGACTGTCGTCAATTGTTGCCCTGTTGGTGGTTCGGGTTTGGTTTTGTTGATGAGTCTACAGTCTAGACATGGCTGCATATGAATACGCATGTATATACTGTACAGTAATTAAAAAGTAGATGGCTTACATATTGGTTTATAAGGACCCTTTTCTAAACTACCTGTTGGTATCGGCAAGCCATCTATTTTGACCTTAAGGTACATGTATCATAATCATGTATACATTAGCCGTAGCCCAATAAAAGAGAACAAAGTCTGAACGCAGCTTCCCAAAGGCAAATACAGTAACCAAATGATCAACAAAACTCACAAAACCAACTGAAAGTCTTCTCCTTCTGGTTCAGCTGGTTCAGAAGTTCGAATTGAAGCTTGTCAAGGGCCTCGGTTGACTGAAAAAAACTCCAGTGGTTTCAGGATTCCTGTTCCAGTGCGATGGGTTATCCGTGTTTCAAGGGGAGCCATGATTCATAGCTTCTCTCTGCCAAAATCATTTGGTGGTTTCTGATCTTTTCAAACTCCAACCGTTGGCGCTCCAAACACCTTTTTCCTTCTTGATATGAAAACAGCTTCACAAGTCCATGGTTTCAACCGTAGCTTGAAGAGAGATGGCCTATCTTAGCACTCCCCCTTTTTGGAGGGCGTAAGGCCACCAAAATCTCAACGTCTCGACCCAAGCTGTTTGTCTCCTTCTCATTTTAGTGGCAGTACGAGCATACCCGATAGGATGGTGCGAACCTTCCAACGCAGCCTTCCATGGCATGGTACACTGTATCGCCTCTCGCCACCAAAATTCTTTCTCCCCTTCTTGGAACTCTTCCCATCCTCCTGCATCGCCTGCAAAGCTCCAACTTCCTGATCGAGTTGTGGCCAGCACATTTCAAGTGTCCACACCTCGAATTGAGATGGTACACTTCTCCATAGCGGGTCAGCCATGCCTCAAAGCTTTCTTCGGTTGGGTTTGGAGGTGGATCCTGTTCCACAGGGCCACTCATCAACGGCGAATCGGAACTTCTCATAGGGCTCGGTGGTCCCATGCCACGGTGGGAACTGGATGAATCTGGGCTCCTCTGGGTCTGGCTTGGATTCTGGGCATTAGACGAGCTGGCAGTTGGGTTCTGGGTCACTTCTTCGGACTCAGAGTCGCTCTTCCTCATCTTCTTCGCGATCTTGTTCTTTCTTCCAGCCTTTCTTAGATCTTCTTTCTTCTCGCCTTCTACCCTTCTCTCCTCACCTTCTACCCTTCTCTCCTCACTGACTTCTTCATCCTCCTCCAAAGTCTCTTCCTCAGCTTCCTCTTCTTCTGGTACTCGACGTCGGCGTAGGCACAAGTCAAAGGCCTGTCTGACGCCGAACTGGATCAGGATAGTGGTGACTGAAATAAACATCGTGTACATCACAATGAGGCCCATTCCATCTTCATTTCCTTCTTCTTCTTCTCCTTGTGCTCGTGTCGCCTGAATTGACGCGGCAAGAGCAATGATCTGCACCAAGGTTTTGGCCTCATGGATCTCGACACCAAACTTCTTCACCTTCAAGCTTCCTCCTTCATCCTTCTCCTCCTCTTTCTTCTCTGTCTCGTCTTTCTTGGCTTCGGAACTTTCCTCAAGCGACTCCTCTGGGCCTTTCTTCAAGCCCATCATGTCCTTGAGATCTTTCATCCTTCCCGACGTCAACGCCTTTGTGCCCAGATCTGCAATCATTCGCACACCTGGTACATGGTGTACCGACCATTCACCAGCTAAGATGGCCTGTCTTGCAAAGTTGGACCTCAATCTGAGGTGATGTGTCCGCCACGAACCTCCCTCTGACACCAACACGCTGATCGCCGATTGGCTATCACACCATCCAATCTTGGCCACCTCTGGGAAGATCTCTCTGGCAATGACATACACAGACTCTCCTGCGGTTAGGCCCTCCACCAACTCCATCAGTTCAGCCTCCGCGGTCGACAAGGTAATCATGCTCTGTCGACCTGATCTCCAAAACACTGGAGAGCCCTGGATGCAAATGATCACACATCCATGGCTTTCTTGTCCATCTGGTGCAAAGGATGCATCAGAGTATGCATGGATCAGTTGGGCTTGATCTCGATCTCCTTCAAAGCAAAGTCCTTCTCCCATGGTCGCTTCGATGTAGCCCTTGGTCTGCTTGGCCACCTCGACGACTTTCTTGGGGTTCTTCAGGATATTGGAGCTAAGTCGAGCCACTGAAAAGCAAAGGTCTGGCCTGGTCCGAGTGACCAGCCAGAGTAACTCTCCGACTTCCTTTTGTGCAGCCTTCACCATCTTCTCTTCAATCTCACTTTCATCCTTCTCCATGGCCGCCTGGTCCTTCGAGATAGGAATGGTTCGCTCTCGGATCTCCTCCTTCTCCAGCATGTCTTTGATATAGGACTCCTGAGAGATGAACCACACTTCCCTCTTCTTGGCTTCATCATACCTCTTGGAGATATCCATCCCCAGGAACTTGATCGCCTTCTCTCCAACACAATCTGGTTCGCTGGTAGCCCAAGTCTTTCGAATGGCCTTCATCAAAGCCTGAACCACCAAACTTTCACCACATACGAAGATATCATCCACGTACGTCATGAACAAGCCCTTGAGCGGCGGATACTCCTCCTCGCCATCCTTCTCATAGACGATCTTCCATAGGTTTGGCTCTGCTTGAAGTGGGCAGAGCTTCAACTTGGTTCCATCTTCCGTCTTCACGTCCATTTCCTTCAAAGTCTCATCACGTAGATCACCCCAAAGACGAGGTGATCTTCTGAAGCCATAGACGGCCTTGAGGGGTTCATAGCAAACCTCCTTTTTCATGTACTTGCGGTCCACAAGGAATGATGGGGGTTTGATCAGAATCAGGTCCTCGTCCTCCTTGATGTTCATGCTCGCGTTCAAGAAAGCTGTCCGGACGTCTACTGTTCCTCCTTCCCAGGCCATACATGACGCCACATGCACCATCAATCTGAATGAGGTTGCATCACAGCCACCTGCAAAGGTCTGTTCTTGTGGGGACTTCTCCTCAAAGTTCCCACAAACCACCCAACGTAGTTTCCGCTTCCCACCATTCTTGCCTGGCTTCCGGGTCAGCACGATCTTTGAGGGTAGAAATTGTACTCCGCGGCCTTGATTGTGGGCTTCCTTCACCATAGTCTCCATCTCCTCCTTGGAAACGGGTCTTAGCGCCTGCTTCTCCTCAAGCAACGAACCGACCTCACTGTCTGCTGCCGGGATCCACTTGTCCCACTCCTTAGCCGCCTCATAGGGGGAAACGACTCGAGTCTGCAGGACTTCCTCTTCTTCATCGGTAGGATCTCCTATCTTTTTCATCCTCGAGATAACTCCTGCCTCAATCGCGAAGGTCTCCTCCTCATCTTGAAGCATAGATCCCACCTCTTCTTCGATCACTTTCATAGCTCTCATCCTCTGATTCTGCCTCTCTTCTTCTCCTTCCTCAGAGCTCTTCTCTCCATGGTTGACAGCCAACACCTTGACCGTCGTCTTTCCTCTAATCCTCCTTCTCAATGCCAAGCCATCCAATAGCTCCTTCTCAAGAGCTACCCATACACCATCATCTATTGGCGTCTGCACCTTTTGCAGGACATAGCGGGTCACCGTCGGTTTGGCTTTGGGATCACCTCGAAGAATCCAATGACCATGCTCCTCCCATGCTGGGGCCAGGTATCGAACCACTTCCATGGTTGGCTCTAAATCCCTAGCCTTCCAATGTCTCTTCTTGGTGTGCACCTCCTGCAAAAAGTGTGGCCAAGTTGGTTTCGTGTCCAGCCGATAGCATCTAAGCAGCTCATTGACGTACCTCACTGCCCATGGCCACCACTCCACTCCAACTCCGGCTTGTCGAAGAGCTTTTCGTACCATCACCTTGATCGCCTGCACCGCGACTTCAGCTCGTCCATTTGATTGAGGACTATCTCCTGGAGTTCTAGTCATCATGATGCCGCGATTCTTCAGCCATCTCCTCAGGTGATGTCCAAACTCTCCTCCTTGGTCAGTGTGCACCTGGTTGACATAGTAACCATCCATCTTGAGGCGTAGTATGAACTCCATTGATGCCCTCAAAACTTCTTGGCCCTGCTTCGACACCAGTGGAGTGACCATCCTGAACACCCTCACTTCATACTCCTCTCTTTCCTCTTTCTTCTCATCCTCCTTTTCTTTCACTGCGTCCTCCTCATGCTCAGAGTCCTCCTGAACTCCTTCCTCTTCTTCTCCTCTCTCAGCCTCAATCTCTTCAAAGCCAAGGGAGTCTTCATTCTCCTCACTCTCATCGACTTCAGGCTCCTTCAGCTTACCTGAGCCTTTCGGTGCCGCCCATGTAAAAGCTCCAACCAGCATGAACTTGGCAGTCTGGCTATTGACATCATCTGCAACCGGAAGAGGCCCAGCGCAATCTAGGCTCGGTACTCCAGCACGTGGGTAGGGAAGCTTCCGGTGAGGCCTCTCTTTCTGTTGACATTCCTGGCATATCAAGCAATCCTTTCGGTAGGGCGTGTGACCAAACGCCAGATGCTCCTCCCAAGACATCACTGCCAATCTTGAAGGTGCCACGCCATAGATCTCCTTCTGGATCGCCTGTGCCACCATCATCATAGTCCCTGGCGACCATCTAGCCAGGTCCTTCGACTTCACCGGTGGGCCTTCAGTTCTTGATGACCCAAGTCCTCTCTTCTCTGGAATCTCCATCTCCAAGCTTCCACCAAAAGTCGTAGGCTTCTTTGCCGTCCCACCTTGATCTCCTTGATTGAAGGTGTACTCGTTGAAGCCAAACTCCTCCGCAATTTTCTTCCATTCCATGGTATCCCACCACGACACCACCTCAGGCTTGTAGCTCCGTGGACTTGCCGGTTGCTCCAAAGAAAACTTCACCTTGGTCTTCTCTCCTCGGGCCCGCCTCAAGTACTCCGCAACGATGAACACAAAGATCCCTCCTCTAAGATACGCCTCTCTTCTGCTGACGCATCTCTCACTCCATGCTCTTCACCATTCCACCTCCGAATGGGACGTGGGGCATTGGGAACACCTGGAACTTCGTAATGGCGTAGAACACTCCGTGTCCTGCAGTTCGGTCCACCCACGAGTCCAAGCAACTTCCCATCCAACGCCACACGGACAAATCCCGCGTAGATGCCATCATCTTGTAGAAGGTCTTGACTGCCTCCTCTCATCAGATCGACCTCAACCAGCTTCTCAGAATCTCCTCCTTGTTGTCGAAGAGCTCGAGATAGGGTGAAGCCTTCATCCTTTCCAGCATACCAATGGGCTACCAGCCCTTCCTTCCACCACTTCTTCCGAAGACGCCGATTCCCAGGGAGGCTCCTCCACTCCCCAGGAGTTACGACCAACTTCTTCTTGACATAGTCCGGCAAACCTCGAAGGACTGGGTGTGACTCCACAAGGCCATTCATCCAATTGATCTCCCCCTCGAAGTTCAGCCCTTTCACCTTCACTCCCTTCTTCAAATCTTCTAGCTCCTGAATCAGGTCCAAAGCCAACATGCTCCACCTTCACCTGTTCACCATGCCATAGGATCCGACATCCAAGCTGCTTGATCAGGGCACCCATTGGAACGATTGGTTCCACATCCAAGCGATCCACCACCATCGTGCCCATCTGGTTCATCTTGAGGTCAACCAGCTCACCATCGGCTAGCGTCACTCGAACATTCATCAGCTCCTCCTTGTTCTCTCCATCCCTCATAGGACGAAGTGCATGTGTAGCTCCGCTATCTAGCAGGCCACGTCTTTCACTCTTCGCCATTCTGCTGATCCTCAGCGTCTTCACCCTCAACTCATCAAGCTGCTTTTGAAGTCGATCCATTACCTCTTCTCTCCTTTCTTCTCCAACACTCTTCGTGGTTGCCCTTGACAAAGATCCAGACACTACTCCTCCTCCGGGAGCAGGCTGCTCCGATGTCAGCGACTTCAACATCTTGTTGGCTTCCTCAAGTAAATTCTTCATCACCGCTCCTTGCTCGCCTTCTTCTTGAGGTGAAGTGACCTCCTTGGGCGCATTGGTTGAAGGCTCCTCCCCCTCAACCTTTGCGACTTTGCTCCTGTTAGCTCCTCCTTCACTCCATCTAGAACGAGGGCAATTCGGGGCAATGTGGTCGATGCTACCACACGTATAGCAGCGCCTCTTCTCATCTTTGATCTCATGCAGGTAGCGACACTCCCTGCCCTTCTTACATCCTCCATCACTCATGAAGAACTTGCATGGGAATTTTTCACGAGGTTCCCATGACTCCTTGCCTCCGTCCTTTCCTTTTCCTCCAGCTTTGCCTTCTTCTTCAATTCTCTTCAGCCTCATGCATAGTCTTCGATCGATCCTCAGCCTTCTCTTTCGGCTTCTTCGGGGTCAACTCCTGGTGGGCGACTTGTTCACATTCTGCAAGAAGGTGAGTTGCAAACGAAGTGACCGACTTGCTTGTTGGAGTTGCGTCCACCTGAAGAGTGCTTCTTGCAAGATTGATCCGGAATGCCAAGTCACGGTGACTTTCCAGTGGCTTTCGGATCAACCGATTCAACCCTTTCAGCAAAAGAAAAGGGTCAGGTTCAGTGATCTGGAGCTCGGAAGCTCGCCTCCTCCAACGTGCCCACTTTCGCAAACCAGTCACCGCCTCTCCTATCGTTGCTGCTTCTGCTGGTGCTTCTAGAGACTTGAGCACCAATTCTTTTTCTCCAAGTCCTCCTGGTTGATAGGACTTCAGGAGTTGGCAAATGATGCCAAAAGCTGAAAGCCTCTTCGAACTCACCAGCTCATCTCTTGCTTGTTGAGGTAGAGCTCGAAGTAACATTGTAGCCGCTCGTTTCTCTAGGCGACTCCATTTGGGATCACAAAGGGCTGGAGATGGGGTTGGTTCGTGAGAAAGTCGGTTCAAAGGAGGTAGTTGTTGATGATCTTCATACCATTGTGATGCTTCCTGCATCAGTCTCGACCACCAATCCACAGACGTCTTGCTCATGTCACTCATGATCGGCTCTATGAGCGAAAGCCAATCCCCAAGGTCTATGGGTCCGGTTGATGGATCCCACTCACATAGTTCTGGTAAAGGATGAACATGGGTAAGGACGACCTCGGCATCTTGGGATTTGTCTTCATCCTTCCCATCCAGGATGCGATGTTGCAAAGCCTGCATCCCTTCCATCAGCTTCACCATGATCTGAATCTGGGTGGCTTCTTCCTTCTTCTCAGACCTCACTTCTTCTCTACGTCCTCCTTTGTCTCCTCTCTTCTCATCCTCAACTTCAACCTCATTCTCCTTTCCTTTCTTCATCCTCAAATCAGACTCGCTTGCTTCTTCGGGAGTCCGAAACTTCGCAGCATCCTTCTCAGCCATAATCCTGGATGCCACTTCACTTCGCTCCTCCATCTTCTTCTTCATTCTCGCGTTCTCCTCATACAAGCTTCTAATCTCCTTTCTCATCTCCTCAATCTCCTGATCTCTTTCGATTCTTCGCTCATCCTTCTCGAGAAAATCAGGTCTGGTTCTCGGAGGGATGAACTCACCATGCGGCTTCTGATAGATCCATTGGGCCTGCATCTGCAGATCTCTCAGCCTCGCCAACTGCTCCTGGTTAAACAGCGGATTCTCTCCCACTGCCACTGGTCCATAGGCCATCGGCAAACCCATCGGCATCCTCATCTCAGCCGACTGGTAGCCTGAATTGGCCGAAGCAGCTCCTTCTTCCACTTCACCACCAAGAGGCAGATGCTCCTCACCCATCCTCCTGGTCTTCACCGGCGTGATCATCGAAGCCTCAGGAACCGACGATCTAGCTCCATCTCTTCCAATTCCCTTCTCACTTCCTTCTCCTGAACTTTTCCTCACCGACCATGCAGCTCCGGCTGAGCCCTTTCCTTTTCCAGACTCTCTTCCCACTTCGACAGTCTCGGGTTCAGGATCTACGGTCTCAATCAAAGCTACTTCTTGGCCAATGATCTGCGTTCCAGGATCTTCTCTTTGGTCCTCTTCCAACCTAAGAAGCTCAGGACTTGTCTCACTTCCGGAGCCTCCCAGTCTTCTCAAAGTCGAAATCATGGCGTTTCAAGCCTGGGTTGGGCTCATAACCTGATCTTTTCAAACTCCAACCGTTGGCGCTCCAAACACCTTTTTCCTTCTTGATATGAAAACAGCTTCACAAGTCCATGGTTTCAACCGTAGCTTGAAGAGAGATGGCCTATCTTAGCATGGTTTCAACCCCTTTTGAAGAATATGCTCGTCAAATTGGGTTCATCTTCCCCCAATCTTTGGGGTGAATTTTAAAAAAAAATGGGTTGCCACCACCTGGAATAGTGGTTCATGTTGGTGCTGAAAATTTCCAGGCATCGCCAGCGTGGGAAGCCACTAACTTCTCGGACCGACGAATGCGACCAAGCTTTTTTTGATCCACTTTTGCACCGAGAAGCCATGGGAGTGGATGGGTTTTTGTCCATATGTGTTCACCTTGCATCGACCTACCCTTTTTTGGGGGGGAACAACTATCATCCAGGTGTTCTGACTCTTTAAAGCATAAACCCCACATGGCTGGCTAGAAAAAGTCAACCATTCTTAATGGGAAATACATCTTCAAATGGCGTTTTTCCATTATCATATATCAGTTTTCGAATGTTTCACAGATCTGAAAAAGTCAGGTCTCTGAAGTGGGAGAAGATTTTTGAAAAACCCCATCCCTCCAACTGCCATCATTTCCCATTCGAGAGCTGCATGGAATCCATCTTCTTCAGATTTTCGGAAATCAAGGACAAGGTGGGTCCTGGATCCAGTCATAAGTGGAGTGACATGGGGGCCCTGTAAATGGCCGAAAATATGGCTATTTCACCAAATTTATGACTGGATCCTGGGCCCACAAATCGTATGCTCCCTTTTTTTGTCACTTCCCTAGGGTTTCCTTCCCCCAAAAAAACTTTCAGTTGAAAATTTCCAACAAAAACCCTCACGGGTTCCCAAGCCGCACGCACCAAGTAGAAGCCAATAGCCTTGGGAATGGCATCCCTGACATTGCGTACCTTGCAACTCATAGGATCGACTCAGGGGAAGCTGGAAACAAATCCCCACCAAGGAAACGAGAATCACATATCCCAAGCAAAAGGGGAAAGGATCGTTTCATCTTCCCAACTGTTTTTTTGGACGAGATATGTTAGTTTTTGGGCTGGGTACATCTATGGTAGTAGGGTGTCCCTTCAATTTCCTTTCAAAAACCTCAGGGTTTCGAGGGTCTTTGCTTCAAAAATCCACCTTAGAAAGAGTTTCCGGAACGGAACGGTTAAGTGTTCTGTCTTGAAGCATCTACCAATGGTGAAGTCCATGAGGCCTGTTGAAAATTGTGGGCTTTTGCTGGGTCGGCCTGAACATGTCATGTGAAAATTGCTGCTGGTCACTGAAATGTTGGCAAATCGGACGAAAAGGATATCTAAACAAGTATGTAGATAAATCATCCACCAACAATGCTCCAAAAATTGTAGAAATTTGCAAAAAAAAACAAAATCCATAAATTCGAAAGTGTTTTTCCAAAAAAAAAAAGTTCACATTTTCGAGACAAAAGTCATTCACTCCATCTTTCTTTTGGAACCAAATCTTTGGGCGTTTCTCCCAGGCTAAGGGAGGTTTAAATAGCAGCTATATCTCTTGGATCATATCTTCATTGAGACCATGGAAAATGGTTGACATATACACAATAAACTGCTTTACCCTCCCTGAAACTAACAGCAAAAGCTGTGAAAATGGATGGTTGGAATAGTATATCCTTTCCTTTTGGGGCAAAAGGCCAATTTTCAGGTCCTACGTTCGTTTTCAGGGAGTGTATGGCTCCAAATAAACCCAAGAAAAATGGACTCACTAATATTGACACCCTGAATTTGAGCCAAGCTCCGACCTTCAGCAAAGCGAAAGTTGCTAATTTCTTATGATCAAAGCGGTGTTTGGCGTAGCAATAGCGAGCAAAAAAAACTCTGCAACGTGTCTTGCAACATCCTTTCTGGACCGGCTCTGACATCGAACCTCTTCAAACCCACGAAAGCAAAAAATCTCAATTCGAATATTGAACTCTAGAAAACTTAAAGTAACCCCCAATGGTAAGTTCGTGACACTTTCTGTTTCATTTCTTCATTCTCTGACACGGATCAAAGCTTCCAAATCCTGCTTTTTGGGTTGAGATGCATACAACCTGAAGGGGAGGTTGATAAACTATCAACTTCGGTGCAAAACCACCGTAAGATTTCCTTCCACAATCAACACTTAGATTACGGGGTTAGAATTACCCTCCATGGAACTAACATATCCTACCTTGGGTCCCAAGGAAAATCATCTTCAAACATGCCACAAGGGTTGGGAAATGTTAGTTTTCCCGGGAGAAAAAAAAACATCATTTTCTCTCATCCTTTTCGCGATATCTCTCACTGAAAATTCTTGAGCTCACCGTGATGGCGAGATAGGAATCCAAGCGCTTTCGAATCTCCTGGAGACAAACCAAACCGGTGGTCATTTTTGGTCTCCTTTAGAGCTGAACTTTCAGGGGGTAGTTTTACCTTTGATCTACACCCCGAAAACCCCAGGATTCCAGTCACGAAGGAAGATATCATTACCACGAGGTTTAGTACATTTTTAGTAGAGAATCCCAACCACCAAACATTCACTTGTGACTGGAATCCTGGGTTGGGGAAGGTAGATCCAAGTTTTACCCGACCTTTATATCAACAACCTTCTAACCGACTGGGCCATTGCCTAACATCATTGTTGGATGACCAGAACCCCAGCGATTTTGTACCTGAGGGTTGGTAGGTTGCATCGACTCACTACCTGGAAAACCGAGGGTGCACCTACAACGGTTTTGCTGGGTTTAGGGGGTAAAAATTGACGGAAAATTTAACCAACGCAACTTGGTTGTTTATCTCACTACTTACAGGTTGATTTTGTGTTCAATCCCAGGTGTGACCAAAATATCCCCTAAATTTTGACAGATTTGAACCGGGGCAAAATCAACCAGTTTTGGACGTTCCAAAAAAAGGCTCTATGGAATCACATAGCCTTATAGTTTTACTTTAACAGTCAACTTAAACTGAAATCATCTCTTAACCATTGTCCTATGAAGGGCGCAGTTTCATTTAATTTTCATTTTTTTGGCCTGAAAAAAACAACATAATATACCCATCTCAACTTCCGACAACGCCTTCACAAAGGGCCCACTGTAGCGATGGTTTCGGCGTTCCGGTCGCGATGGACCACCTGCGTCCAATTCATCCCTTCAAAGGCCGACTATTAACTACAGGGGTTGTGAATGATTTTTGAAAGACAAACGAATCACGCAAAAGAGCATGAATACATGCTCTGTTTAATAAGCCAATTACCAGGTTCAGTTGGAAAGGAAAAAATCATCAATGGAGACTGTTGATGGAAGAAATCCTGCACCAGTTGATGTGGTAAATATCACGTTATTTACGGGGGTTTATACATCCCAGGTGGTGCAGGATTTCAGCCATCAACAGTTGCACCAGAGACAAGGACCTAAGAACTGAGACAAAAAACCTCCAATCATCCTGCCATTTTGTCAATGTTTGTTGGAGCGCAACGAAGGCCTTTTCCTAAACCCTAAGTCGCAATCAGTCACGCCCATTTTAGAAAAAAAATCTCCCGTTTGGAAAAAGGGTACCCTCCCTGAAACTGACATGGCACCTGAAAATAAGCCATCCTAAAAGGAAAGGATCGTCTTTCAACTACCCATTTTCAGGGGAAATCCTACCCAGTTATGTGGTGATTATAACAAACCATTGCAAGCATCCCCATTAAACAACCAGGATTCAATGAATCCTTTCCAATTTTCAGGTGCGAGCTGTTAAATTTCAGTTGGTGTAATTTTTTACACTATTTTCGGCGAGTTGGGAAGCAAATGTTGGAAGGCGATTGTATCTCCAACAAAAAAAGTCACAAAAAGGTCTCTTTTTCAAAAAAAGTTGCCAAAGAATCCAACCATCATGCGGTGTTTAGGAGCGTCCTTCACTACCTTTTTCTCCGGAGTTGGGGGGAGGAGATCCCGCTTTTTCGTGATCTTCGCAGCAATGTCTTTCCCTGGACTTCGGGATACCCAACTGGGATAAACTCATCTCCCCGGCAGAAATTCCAACCGTGTCACACGTTTTCCGAAAGATCCCGAAAGATCCCCCCGTTTTTTGGTGACCCTGCAGATCCCCAGAAGTTCCAGAGTTTGAAAATGTTGAAAGTTGGAGGCACAGAAGTGGATCATCCAAGTTACATTCGTGAAGGAAAAATGCAACGATTTCTTTTTTTAACACGGAACGACTATAATTGGGAGGTGAGGTTGCATAGGCATGGGTCAAATCACATACTCTATGTATATATGTATATTTATATATATATATATATAAATATTACCATATATCAATATATATATATATATATGTGTGTGTGTGTGCTTGTTGCCCTAAATATACACAAAGGGTTATAAAAACACTCCAAACTATA
>OMLO01001986.1_pt1 | contig 16193 bp, 10 predicted proteins | sample 1674811 | NCBI WGS metagenome assembly OMLO01 (sample SAMN06265003, study PRJEB25207) | coral metagenome | isolation source: Coral host | place: Mexico:La Bocana,Puerto Morelos, Mexico | collected 2008-11-13 | reverse complement strand
CAACAGTTGCACTTTACAGGTTAGCACTGAGTCTTTCACAGATTCTCCAGGTGAGCGAGTTTACAAACGGATTTTCCCGGTTAGCGGGTTCAACAGACAGACTAAAAAATACTTCTTTCTCACTTCGATTCTACTGAAAACTGGTTTGAAATACTAAATCAATGTATGTAATTAATGTCAATCGCGATTCTTGTAATCAAATAAATCTGTCAATAAGAAGAAACGCCCATTTGATTGACGAAACAGTACGTTTTCCCAAACAAGATATTCGTTGAAATTTACAGAGAGTACACCAATATGGCGGCCGGAAAATAATGTTAACATCAGGAAGTTACTCTGGCTATCAAGGAGGCTGATTATCTGTATTGAACAAAGAGGCATTTACATTAGCACTTTTCCTAATGCTTTAACCTCTAAAAAGGTCATAAATCATGACATAAGTATATATTAGCGGAGCTCCTTAGCAGCCCTTGCCGCAGAGCGGAGCTCCATAACTGTCATGCGAGGATAGAATTTAGGAAAACCAAGCGTTTGAATTTTCATGGTCATCATGGCTAGCGGCAGGGTTCGCAGGCGCGTGCGCCTAGCGACGACGTCGCCCCAACATGGCGGCCATAGTCATTCGGTTGAAGGACTTAAACCGAAACGAGCTTTGTTTCGCGGCTTGCCTCGGCTACACAACCTACAGCCAGAAGTCTACAGTGTTTGCTGAAGAAACGGTTTGGAAAACCTTTCTTTCTTCATTATTCATAGCGTTTTTGGAGGAAAAATTTTCTTCCCATAAGTTTTCAAACATTTTTTGAGGGACATAAGCATAAAGCTGAATGTCTATTTTTCATTTGTTAAATAGCTGCTTAGCTGCTTTTGGCGTTGTTTTAAAATTATTATAATCTTGAATAACTAGGTTGCATGATGACTGGGAGGACTATTACCGAAGAACAGAAACGAAAGAAAAGAGAAAGAGACAGAACGACAAAGGGATAGGAGAAGGAGAAAGGCTACGAGAAATGAGAAGGAACAGAACGGAATGTTGTAAATAAGTTAGGGACGAGTTGGTTTGACCTACGAGGACTAAGTCGTGTCATGATTGACACTTGAAAAACACATGTATAAAAATGCTAGGATCGGAAGAGAATCGGAAGGAACGGAAAAAGGTCTTTGTCCAGTTCTGTGCGGAAAATATCTATCGGAATTATCTCTACATTGTCATATCTCGGAATCAGTCAAGGAACAATAAAGAGTTTGGATCGATACAACACGGAAGACGAGCGTGAAGTAGAGAAACAACGGCTACGTGAAATGAGAAGAAACAGAACTGAAGAAGAGAGCGAACGAGAGCGCAAACGTCATCGGAAGGTTTGGAGAAGCATTATGCCTGATGAGGGCAAAAACTTTGGTGGCCATTTAATTTTGGATTTTAGAAAATGATGACGTCATGTGAAAACGATCCATGGTCTAAGATTCACTGATTCATTCTGGTATCAGGACTTCCTTCTAGCTGAAGCGGTTCTCATCATTTTACATTTTGGAGAGTACAGCTATGAAATTAATTTTAAGAATCCAAAATGCACTTACAGTAGTAGAGACTCATTGTTATGCTGCACCAGCTGGCACGCGCGAAGATACTAAGATATTGGCGAAAATAATTTCCGGGCATGGGAATACATGCAGCAGTATGGAGGTTTCCGTCACTGAAGGATAATGTAAATGTAAATATTATTTCTATATAGTGGTCATGCACTCAGCTATACAAGCACAATGAGCTTAACTAGTTTATTGGTATACCACTCAAAAACAAATATTTGAAATAAACATAACATAGTTAAAAATCCCAACTGGCAGGAGGATTTGAACTCGGAAGGCAGGGTGGAGGCCTTGAACCCGGGACTTCAGGATTACAACACCAGCGTTCTAAACCATTCGGCGACTCGACACTTTCTCCGATAAGAGGAGGTGGGTGGGGCAAAAAGTCTTAACAGACCTCTCGGGGCATGAACGCATGACAGAACGATCACAAGTGTGGGAGGAGGGGGGGGGGCGTATAAATACTATGCTCAATGCCTATGGGTAGTGCGGCGAGGAAAAGTGTGCCAATTTATGTCACGTGAGTGCCATTTCGGCCCAATCGAATCAATGAAAATAGTGCGCCTGTAGAGCCGTTCAACTACGGTTTGCTTGATTACTTGCCCTTTCCGCGTTTGTGTTTGTTAATGTTGAATTGTTTCTTCTGCTTGTTTTATGGTTACTGTGATCGAACTACAACGATGATTTCCCATATCCAAAAAGGAGTCACACTCGAGCTGGTACATGCGTTAGGCCTCTTAAATGTTGTCGTGGTCACAGTATTGTACGTTGGGGTCATGTAGTAGCTCTCGTAATGTCTCACATGAATGACTTGATACCCTTTCAGGGAACAATTCGACAAACAACAGAAACAATACCCTAACCCTAAAACAATAACAGCTTCTGCTGCGACAGTCGATCTTCTGAACATGCGCAAAGTATTCGTTTCGCATTCACTGCCATATTTGTCGGATTTGACGGGAAGTCAGTGAAAAGAGGACTTCCGGCGTTAAGGCCTCCTATAAGTCGCGATTCTTGATGCTAATTAAAACGAGTACGGCCTCTGGAGACGAGAATGGTTAATAGGGAATTGCAGCATGATCTCCGGGCCCTCTGGGCACGAGACCTTCAATGACACTTTCCAGTAGTTTCAAGGTAACTGAATGCTTGGATTGATATTCGCCTAGACAGTGAAGGAGAGCACACAATAGGTTTATAAATAGAACCTGATATAGAGCACAACCACAGTCCACTTGTGCAGACGTACTTGAACTATTTTTCTTTTGAGGTCAGGAACATTCTAACTTTGAAAATTCGAGGTAACCGTTAGCCGCAAAGAAAAATACACCAGGAGAACTTGATAAAAATGTGCAAAAACACCAAGCTCGCCGGCTTAATAAGAGGAGAAAACGTTTGGAGGTTTCCTATGTCAACAGGGCTGCTTGGCTTCGTTTTGGGAATGTCGTGTTTAGGTGTAGCAATGAAGCTGTTGGAATATGAAAATAGCCCAAGTTTCCCTCCAAAGCTTGTTGGAGTTCCTGTGAGTATGCTAAAACTAAAGTTCGATAATCAGTTGACTCGTTTATCTGTGTGAAGAAGAAAAGAACTTAATTATTTTACATGAAGTGTTTACAGGTGTGCTGTGAAACTGAGCGTATTTAGGGTTTAAATACGATATTGCATCTTGTGTTTCTCAGTTTAAAAATGCTGGGCACGGCACAATCGAAATACGTCTGCTTATGAGATAATGTTTTTCCTTTTTGCCACTAGCGAAGGTTTAGTTTGCATTTTATTCACTCAGATCGCTCAGGGGCCAAACACGTAACATTATTAAAATTAAATATACATCGGATTACGTTATTTCTACTCGCACACAGACAAAAACAGAAAAACAAATACAACTTGAGTAAAACAATTATCGACTTTGTATCAGTTAGATGCACATAGTTCGACTTCTTACAATTTAAACTAAATGTTTTGTTCTCTACTTCACTGCTCATAAGTTGGCTAGGGAGACGAAATGACATGTCTCAGTGTGATATTTGCCAGGCTAAGCAAAGTGCATTGAATTAGATTTAAGAATTCGTACAGGACTTGTCGGGAAGATAAGAAATCTTTAAGATACTTATCGCTCGGAACACGTTTTTTCCAAATTGCTGATACATTTAGGAAACCGAAAATTCAAAGCTTCGGCGCAAATTAGCAGTAGATTATGGAGCACATCAGAGAAAAAAAAGAATCAGTCAGTATTGCTGTTGTTAAAATTTACAAAGACTAAGAACCACGCAATATCCAAGTCGTTTGATGTTTTTTAGAAGCGCTAGACGCATTTGATCTGCCTTCTTTTAAACTGATACAAATTTACCTTTTCTTCCTGTACAGATGTTAGGAGCAGGGATAGCGGGGATGATTGGAGGGCGAATGAGAAGACACTGGCTGGTAAGAAAGGCTGATTTGCATCTCATCGATGTGTCCTTGAAACTAACACAAATTAACATGCGTAGCCATCATGTATTTATTATTATTGTCAGGGATAAGGCAATCGTTTTTTTTTGGGAAGCAGTCGCTCTTTCTTTCGCACGTTTGTGCTTGTAGAAACCCCCTAAGAACGCTGAGAATCAAAAAGAGCTTCTTGAAGATCGAAGGGAAGGATGCAAAAGTGTGACTTACAACTTCCATTCCCCATCCCTTCTCCACAAAAACAAGTACAGCAACACTTATTCATAGTAAAAGAAGAATACATTAATTTTAAAGCTTAAAATTATGATAGAACCATATAACAACCATAGGGCTAATAAAAACCACGGTGACCACAAAACGAATTTTCGGGGTGAAAACAATTTACACGGTTTACGTTATCAGTTCTGACATGGCCTCGCTGTTAACTTATGAGAAAAACAAATTCAATATTTTGATGAAAGCTTAGTTTATATCAGCCAATCTTTACTTCCATCTATATTTTTACATTTACATTTTAACAGTTAAATTTTTACAGTTAGACTGAAGAATATATTTAGGACACAATGAAATGTCTTGTAACTTCACTTCAAGTTTAGCTTTCAAAATAATGTTAAAATTCAATGATATCAGTTTTTAACTTGTATTTCATCAGGTTTCCCTGCACACGATCCTTTGTTTAATAGCGGGCGTGCTGAGCCTTCACCTCGTGTTCATATTTCTCGGACGAGAAGCTGATTCCACAGAGATATACAAAGCAAAGTGCAAATCAAACTTCAAAGGATCCTGTGAGTTTGTCACCGTCTCGTTGTCGCTATGATTTAGTTTAATTCTTTCCAAGTCGCTAATAACATGCAAGCTGATTGTCAACCAAGCTCGCAGTCATTTGAAACCGATTTCCTTTCCGATTTCTAGATATAGAGTATATAAGGCCTGATCATACGAAAAACGTTCCACAACCCTGGTGATCAATTTTCAATGCTTTTGCTTCTAAGCAGCAGCGAACCTTTCTGCTTGAGAAACTGCAAAACCCGGGGCACAGCCGTGACCTTCGAAGGTTACTCGCTTTGAAGTTAGGGTGACTCCCATGGGAGGAGATACAAATATTTCGGCTTATTTTTGCGGCCGCCCTTGTTAAGTTGAGGACATGTTCGAGACCGGATGTTTTGACCTGGCCAGCAGGGATTTACACTCCAAAATGCTCCGTAGCAGAGGCCCGAAGGCACAAAAAAGGCCACTCCTCAGACACTAGATGAAAAGCTAATAACATTCGTGTTTTTTTCAGCTTACTGTCACAGGTATGCGGCAACTATTGCTATGTCAGCGCTGTCTGTTATGGCAGTTACACTAGCTCCATTGGGAATTCTATCACATGTCGTCACAAGACGCATACCAGGATATAACGAGAACGAGGTACAGGTAAGATTATTTAGACGAGGGGTCCAAATGTGTTGTTACCGCCCTAAAGGCTTTGAAAGAGTGTAGAGGGAGTTTGGGGTGAGAGTACAAAGTCGACCGAGAGGGGAGTGGTGTGGTGAGAATGCAGAGAAAACTCTTCGTTCGTTTGGGAACGCTATCAACGTAGACTTTCTTTAATCATTTTTTATAGACGGTAAAAATCCATTCGAAATTCGTTTACTCAGTATACAATTCATTTACTATATAAATTTATATTTATATCTTATAAATTCGATATCGAGTGAGCGTCTTAATTTTTTTAGAGAGGCCAGGCATCCTCTCTTACGTTAAAGGGGGAGGAGGCTGTTCCAGAGGGCTGCTTCACTGTAACTAAAACTATTTTTTCAGATAGTTAGTTCGTGGAAAGGGAACAACTAGTTTGTTTTCGGAGTTTCTTGAAGAGTAGCGGGTCGCATTTCGTTTAATAAATTTAGATGAATGAACCGTTCAAAGATCTATATACCACCAATGCTTCATAAAGACTTTGTTGTTTTTCTGGCTTAGCTTCGTATTAAATTAGCTGTAAGCAACATAACCAAGAGGTTTATCAAAATTCAAATTCGTTTTTTCTTTGCGCTCCAGTTGGTTAAGAATAATTGTTTAACATCAGAGCAAAGGTTCTGCCCATGCATGGTTTTCAACCAATCAGAGATTAGGAATCGCAGTCAGTATTGCGACACTTGGCACGTGACGCACGCTTCCCGCTCTTGCTAACAGTTACGTGATTTTGAATCGAGATCTGATTAACTTATTTTGTTGTTTGCGATTATTCATTGGTCAGACTTGACTACTGTGATTTCAGTTTACTTTAATCATCACTTAAGCCGTGAGTTGCATAATGAACCGAAAAGTCTCACTTACTGAGAGACTCTTTCAATGATATGAGGACTTATATTAGATGACTGAAAGAAAAATTAATTAAGTAAATGTGTTAATATATGTTACAGTAGTTAATATTCTTTTGTAATGCCGGGTAGGGAAAATGAAAGACACTTTGAAATCCCTAGTCGTAAAATGCCCATAACTTAATAGTTTTTTCTATAACTGTTAATCATCATCTAGGTCTGGTTACTCCACACTATATTATTTACTCGAGTACGGTGTATGCAACGAAATTTTCAAATGATGTAAAAGTAAAGTGTATTCTCTTATTTTCCTTAATTTTTAAAGGAAGTAAACAATTCAACTTTAGAAAGCCGTCATGATCCAGAATCGGCGCCAAAGAGAACAGACGAGCGGAATCCACCGCCTCGGCAACTTCAACAAGCCGTTGATCCCGCCCCAACGAATCACACACGCAAAGATCATTCTAAACAAAACAAGCGACATCTTAACTATTACAAGTATCATGGAAATTCGCGACTTCCTGCCAATCATCAAAGGCAAGCAATTAATAGCCAACACCATCGTGATCCAAACAGGTACATCAGACAACTGTATCAACAGCGAAACTTGCCTCTGATAATGAAAGCACACAACTACGCGTTGGAACAGAGTCATATACCTCCTGCGCGGAGAATACAGCAGGGTTTATCAAACACAACCGATAGCTCGTTTGCATAAAAGACAGTACGAGTTCGGTATCACATCTAATATAATAAACTGTTAAAGGATTATGTGCATAACAACCGTCATTCACAGTTCGGTGTTGAGTAATTTTTAGCTTGATATTGGTGCGAAATTTCATAACAAAACTGGGGATGTGTAAACACTTACCTAAGCCCAAAAAGTCAAGAAATTAATTTCTTACTGATTTTTTCCATGTGGCTGTTATGTTTACTCAGAACTGATTCTTGACCTACTCGTGATATCATACCAGATCCAAAGAACATCTAGACATAATGCTTACAATGCAAAGGAGCTATTTAAAATGAGCCAAAATAAAGGATGGTGGAAGGAACTTCGGGCATCCCTCGTATATTTATCCGATAATGTTTGGCGCCTTTCATTTTGATATTTCCCCCTGAATTTGAGATTCAGAACAGACCACTTCTAGACGAGAGATATTCACAAGGGCTATTATTTAACGGAAGTTAAGCTAGCTAGCCGAGTTGAATAACAAGAGTGCCATATCATTAATAAGCCTGTCTTGGAAGTATTTTCTTTATACGGGTCCCTTACTCCTTGATGCTTTGAATCACCTTACATTTTTAAGGGTTTTTTAACAGGTTAAACTGTCGCTATGGTGACCTGTTATATCACGAAAGTAATCATAACTTGTTTACCAATCATTGGGCATTCGTTTTATAAAGATATTGAGTGGTGGTAGGGGCTTATCAAAGTATAAGCAATGGAAAGTGCTGGACACTGCTATTAGCAAGCTTAAGTCACGACAGATCATTCAAAGTTAAACTCTTCATTTTTCGCTTGTCACACGATGGTTCCTACTTCACTGATCTTGCAGTGTTGTTTGGTGTTCTTAAACCCATATTCCCTTGTTGGCACGTCTTCAAACGCAGTCTCGTAATCTGCGGGATATTTACTGCTGTTTTTTGATTGACATTTACGATTCGCTCTTTCTGGTCTTAACATGGGCTTTCTTTCCGCTTGAGATGAATTGCCTAACGACACGATGGCCACGTGATCACCACCCTGAAAGCAAATAAAATTCTTAGGGTTTTTGTAGAAGGTGAGGGAGGGGATGGTTGTAGCGGTGCTAGTGGGTGCTAAGTTGGGTGGTGGGCTAGGTGGGCTGAATATAGCAAATGACTCCGCAGCGTAGCGTGATGGGCTGCAGTTATGTGCCTTTGGCAAAAATAGTTTCTGAAGAAACTTGTTGTTATGTGTCTGCGGTTAAGTTGGCTAATCCTTTTCAAGCTATTTTTAATCACGCCCGGTTTCAGAAATCTAAGTAATGAATATTAGTAGTCAGGCGATGAAAACAATGACATTTGAGAACGTACTACTCAAGTTTGCAATTTAGTGAACCCTGTGCATCTTTGGGTTCGTGTATCGAGTTTTAACAGCAGTCAGTCTCTTTATGAGCAATACCTATGGTATATTGAGCAAGCGTGCGGTCAAGATACCTGGATATTGGCTAAGCTAAGCTTATTTTTTCCATGAACACGCAAAAAAGAGGAAGGCCAATATCTTGACTGAACAAGCTTGGTCAGGATAGCAAGATAGCACCATCTTGCACGCTCAGGTAACCAATCACAGATTAATAATTAACCACAAACTCACCGAAACAGCACAACAAAGTAGCTGCGACGACTCGATCACACCAGACAGAGAAATAGCCGCCTCCAGAATCAAGATACTTGTCAAGGCGATCATCAGAATTGACTCTGTATCGTATGGACAGTGCACTGAAAGCAACGCAGAGTAATCAAATGAAATATATATAGAGGTTATTTGCCAGCCTTGGTCGGTCCGTATTGGGAAATACTGCACCATCGGTACTGAGTACGGACTTATTCAAGACCTCGGGCACAGTTTTTCCCGAACGGTTTTCCTGAACTTTTGTGTTAAATTTTTATTAAAGCCGTTCGGTTCAAATATTGCGTACGCATGCGTTTGACATTTCCGACACAGAGAGCAATACTGTTTGCTGGGAATCCGTAATTGTGTGACTCTGTGTTGAAAACTTATATTTTACGTTGATTTACGGGTAACCAAAACCCTGAAAAATTGACAATGTTGGAAATTTCGGAGCGGTCCGTACGCGGGAAAAATAAAGGACTGCTGGAGCGCGAGCGATAAGCCAATCAGATTCAAAGATTTAAGATTCTGAACGGCTGAGAAGCAGAAGAAAGAAAATGAAATAATATAGAGACCAGCCTCACGACCAGCCTGTTAATTCGGCACTATTGTTTTTCGACCAATTTTCCTCCCCGAACTAGAAGAAAACGCTCACTCAAACATTTTTTTTCAGTTTTTTTCTCTCTCGGCTAGGGTTGTCCAACACTCCGACAAATTAACACTCGTTTAATTAACACGACCACAGTTTTATGGCCAAAAGATGGTTGCATTACTTTAGCGGGGTTCCACAGTTGATGAATTGAAAATAGCACAGCACGGCTCAAAGTTCGAAAAGTTCCGGGTCAGTGAAAGAGTTTAGTTGGTACAGGAGCTCAGGAATGGACTTCAGTAGGAAGGTAAAAATAATGTTTTTAGTCATATGTCACTGACTGGAAACTATCAGCTTTATGTGGGTGTATACATTAGTACTGGCAGGTAAGAACGTTTAGAGGTAGCCCTCACCGTGTGCGCATTCACCCACAGATCTCCACGCCGTCAGCGCAATTCCCACACACGTAGCCACGATTCCTCCGAGGATACATGAAATGACAGAAGAAGCTAGGAATAGCCCTGTCTGACAAAATATCAAAATTAAAAATGTCGATCCTTTAGCTTTTTTTTTGCGAAACTCAAAGAAAGTTGGGGTTTCTTAATTGTCGCGACACTTATATGGTACGAGGCACGAGTGCGAATGACTAAGGACAGCTACCCCTAATCTAAAACCCGGACCTCCCACCATTGGACGTAGAAATGAAATTTGAACGACAGCATCAGCAATAACCGTGAATATATCTTACCACAAAAAATTTTCCTGTGATTCCTCCTGTTATTCCGAGAACTCCAGTGACGACAATCTAAAATAATGGATATGTGCTATTTAGTATTTATTGTTACTAAAGGAAAGAAATTTCTTGCTAATAATATACGTCAAGAGTCGTTTTTAAGACCTTTCAGAGGATGTCTTCATTTGTAATCTGTAAAGGGAGTCACCCATCGCCGCAGGTGTAGATTATTTTATATATTGGGCCAATATCAGCCAATATAATTTCCTCGCCGTCCAGTGGTAGACCACTCATTGGCACCAAACTTGATAATCTCTTGGTGTCATTAATTCAGCTTCAAGGGCTGAAATTTCATCCAGCAGTTTCAGAGGTTCTCTACCACTCACTAGTCTCATTTTTGTCACCTAAAGCTGGACTAATTATCATCCCTATGAACACGGCCCACACACTTCTTACACAGCCTGGTGTAATCAGAGCTGTCATTTTTCTTCAGTTGACCAGCAGTCGGAAAAACCGGAGACTGACCTGCATTTCCCCTCAAAACTGAATAAGAGGAGGCTGGTCTAAGAGAAGACAATTTTGTTTTGCTTTTTCGACTCAGTGTACGTAATATCAGGTGCACCTGAATACTCTGCAGCTAAATTGTGCTCTTTTAACCTGTGTAATCTCCACATGATTTGATTTTTCCTTTTCGATATGGTGAAAAGCTAAACTGAATTTAATTCTTTTGATTACATGTACAGTGATCAAGGTAGTACACTTCACTGCCGACCCAACACGCTGTTAATTCGTTCTCTGCAAACAGTATTTTTTATTCTTGCCTGGAAAATATAAACGATAAACGGTTTCTTTATTCATTAATTTAAATGTAAAATAACTCGTTGCTCGATCGATGAATCAAATTAAGCCACACAGAAATTACTTCTTTTAATATACTTACGTGTGAGGCTTTCATACATACAGACTATATTTGTTCATTCTAGCAATTTATTTAACAGATGGCGAGAAAAGGAAAACAGTCAATTATTTTTGCTGTGGTAATTTATTCATTTCCAAGTCATTACCCATTCAAAGTCGCTAATGTGTTTGTTCAACCTTTTTTCTGTGATGTTCCATTTCACGCCGTGCTTTACATTTCATGTCTCTGTTCAATATGCAACATGCTTTTCTCCAGTCACCCTCGGAGTTCACATTGGGTTTTCGATATTTGCTCTACCACAAAGGGTTCAAGATTATCTTATCTTTTTTTCTCGGTTAGTAGTTACGAGGAGCTTTGCTCTCTTGTAGCCGTAAAACAATTCTATTAAATGACAACAATTCTGATCTAACACTTTTATAGAGTCTTTGTTTTAAATTGTTAATAAATGAACCAAGACGAAACTCATCAAAGAAGCTGCTACGAATGAAACACAAGATGTTACAAACAAAATGAAATTCGAAGAAAAATTGATAAGAACATATTGATGAACTGACATGTATGAATTTTATCAATGCTTAAAGTAGAGAATTCACAAACAAAGGCCGATTAAAGTAAAAGTTTTGTACTCTTAGTGAGTAAAGCTGTCAGAAGAGAGGCGCCTTGGAACGAATGACTGAATGTTAAAAAGTTAAGTCGTTATGAAAAATGCGATATATACTTGGTCTAATGAGACTTCACTCGCCAAAGCGGCCTTTTGTGGCTGCAAACACGAAGTCGCTCAAGTTCTGAATAGCTGTTTAAAAATTTCAGGTAAATAAAAGATGAATTCACCGCAAAGTTAAGCGGGAAGAAATCAAGCGGAACAAAAATCGACATAAATGTGACTGGAATAGATTTAACTCAGATTCTATAGTTATCGTGATTTGTGAATGTGGCACGAGAATTTTAAACCTTCGTAGTTTTAAACTGCTATTAAATAAACACTAAATAAAAATGTAATAACCTTGATAAGCCAAAGCGGACAAATCTTACGAACACATTGTATTTGCTTCAAGGAAGACGATCACCTCAATGTAATTTACATGGAAAAATAATTATGTCTCTTTGACTCCAGCTTTTTAGATTTTTACAGATTCATCTCAGAATAACAACAACCTGAGTAAACTGATCAGAGTGGAGAAATTAAAATGCTATGAAAATCGTATTGGGGGATTTTCGAAGTAGTGAACACAATTTGTGACGAGTATATCTGCGCAGCTGTTGCATTGTCAGTTACAGCAAGAAAGTCTTCTCAACTGTTCCAAAATATGTAGTTTTATATATATGAAAAAACAAACTGAGTTGTTGCTGTTTTCTGAGCAAGAAAATCGAGATGGAGATTCCCTTTTTTTAGGACCTGTGGTCTATAAATCTAAGGCAGCTCAGCATTTGTTTTCAACAGATGCGCGAGTGAAATTACTCTCACTAGCTGCTAGTTCATACTTACCGGCAAAGCTGCCCAATACGCTACACCAATCTCAAAAATATCACCAAGGTCACTTCCTCTATTACTCAATATGAAGCTCAAGGTGAACACACAACATCCCAAGATAATTTGCGATATCCCTGTACAAATAACTTGGTTCGCTCTGCTTTCTTGAAAGGGCATTTTCAACTCACTTGCGACAGCAGTTGTTTATCAGATGCAGGAGATCTTTGTGAAATTATGGAAGCTGTGAATCGTAGAGGCAAAGCCATTAGACCAGACGCTCAGGAAGTGTCCAATATTGATTTGCCTGAGGGCAAAAAACTAATTTTCTTTCCTTTATATTTGCACAAGGTTTTTTCATTTCAAACGCAAAAATACATTATTGACGGCAGTTGTAATCTTTTGTCGAATACTGTGTCATCAAGTTGAAATGACTCGTTTCCATAGTTACAATTACGCTGCAAATAGTGTGTACAGAACTCTTGTCCAGTCCATCATTTAGTTTTTGTCCTCTAGACAGGCGAGAGGACAAAGTGTTCATCTCTGTTTTTGGGGAGCTGGATAAACATGATGAGTGATTCGGTTAGCAGCTTTGTAGATCTATAATTTGCCAATTCCTAGTTATACACCAAAATGACGAGAAGCCGCTGTAACAGTATAGCCCCTTCATGAGTATAGTCAATGCCTTTCGCATGCGCCCTCTTATCATCAGCATTGCCCTCCGTTTTGTTTAGTATAATTTTCGATCTCAGCTATATTAGATTTAGAGAAAATACAGTGACATGTCAGCCAATCTTACTCAGATAGTTTCGATTGAGATTTAGACTCAATTTACGTCCCTTACTTGATGCTGTATCTAAAACCTTGCTAAGTATCAAGTTGCAAATATAAAGAGATATACCAAGGCCATGAAAAAACATTTTTGCGCGACCAGTTAAAACTGCGAAAAACCCCGAAGCAACTGTATACCTTCATCAGAATATTTATCGGTACATGACAAGAAATATCGTAAATTTTATGTCTAAGTAACCCAGCCTCAAGATATGGCTGCATGGAAAATTGTTCTTATCAAGGCTGGCACAAAGTGATTCATAGTGGAGAAGCCATCTTTTTTTGCTGTGGGTGCAAATGTGAAAATGACACCTGCTGCGGAAGCTAAAAAAAGCTATATGTTGACATAGACTTTTTGCTTAGTTTTGTGACTCAAGGACTTTGAACTCTGTCAGTTTTTTGAACACATGATGTATTTTTGTTGAGTTTTGAGATCGATCAGAATTGTATTTTTGGGCGGTTTAGAATTCCGTATGCATATATTAGTTGGATTTGTCAGATATTAAACTCTATCACATATGTAAAGTCTCCGTTAATTACAGTTACTTCCGAAACGTATGCATGTTTTGCGTGCCCCGGCAGCTACTAAGGAAAAACATGTTTCCATACAACAGCTTTCTGTGTAGGCAACGTATCTTAAGCCCGGTATGTCTCTGATTAGCAGCAAACCATACCGGCAGAGGAGTATAACTTGTTGTCAGAACGACTCCTCCGGCAAACTTTAAACTAAATCCAAAATTTATTGAGCACTTTTAAACGGATTCCATTAAGGGGACTGAAGAAAATTAGTTTTAACTTCCTTGTGTGAGTTTCCTTTCTGACAGTTGACCCAGTTTACAAGAAAATGCTTAACGACTCGTTTATTCTTGTCGTCGATGAAAAACAACTCGCGCGTTCTTTGCGCTAGCTAGTTCCCAGCTGTTTCTGCCTGCGACGGCGGAGCTCAAAGTTGTTAATTCTCGAATGGTAATTTTAGGGCTATAATTCTCTAATGCAAATAACATACAGAGAATTTTGTATTTCCCGCACACGCAGTTGATAAAAAAACACTAAAAACTGTGGTCGATCGTATCGAACCACAAGATTGAAATGTACCTGACGGTCTGCTTTGGACCGAATAGCGCAACTAACACAAAAGCACAATGATGTTAGTTTAAGTCAAAATTAAATGAGCCTTAGATTAACGATAAAAATAAGTTCTCGACACATCAGTATAAAACAGAGACATCCTGCAGCTGCATGCCCGACAGATTGACGCCTCTTCCTCTTTGTGGGACGGCTGAACACTCAATCTCAACTCTGGCTATAAGATTGCCTTCCGGAATCAGCGAATAAAATTAGACTAAAATCTTACTACTACTTCAATAAGAGAGAAAGCTTTGAAATACTTCTTAAAATAAGTGATCTATAAAAGTATCATTTAATATCGTAGCCTCTGCGATGCTGAGCTGATTAGCATTTCGTAAAATGTTAAGGTAATAATCTTGCAAAGAAATAACTAGGAAGTGTCACTTGAATTACCAGTCACTAGCTAGAGACCAACCTAGAATAAACAGTGTAAACTTACCAGCCTCCGTTTGAGTGCAATTTTGCTTTTGGAGACATCACAAAACAAGATCACCTGGACTCCCATAGAACGTCGAAGAAATGCACATCCACGCAATAAAAAAAGTCATCTTAATTTAATTTGAATTAATGTGCTTTTGACGGTTAACGCGACTGACATTGAACGTGCTTATTGTCTTGATTTTCACATGCGACCACGTACGGATTATCAAATTTAATGCATGATTAAGAGATTGGTCAATTTGAAGTGCACTGCTTCATTTCCTTTTTGAGAAATGAAAGAAATATTTTTTAAAATTGTCTGGTTAAGGTTGTTACAATTTCTAATGTGTAGCTACAATGTATGTATTAGTTAAGAAATAGTAAAACTTGTTCCCCGTGGAGGGGGGGGGGGGGTACTCCCAGAAAAATTGGGTAGGGGTGTGCTGCCCGCTTCATAATACCCTTACCCTATTTATAACCAAAATCTGCGATTTTCCCTACTCTTAGTTTATGACCTGACTCTTAGATCATTACCCTGTTTTAGACCTGCCTTGTAATTATTTCCCGAGTTCAGACCAGTGTAAAAGACAATGTTTATCTGCTTTCATTAGGTAGGTTACAAGACTGCATATACAAAGTTTCGAATTTGAAGAATTTTCAAACAATTCAACTTTTGTTGCTGGCTTTATCTAGCCTGTGTAGCAGGCGTTAAACGGGATAGAGGAAGGCAAAGCGCGGATGGGAGAAGGAGGGCGTGACGAAGAAGTAGCTTCTTCTAAAAAAAACCCGAATTGAAGACTAGAGTGCAAAAATCGATACCTATTTATGACCAAAATGGCGGCAAAATTGTTAAAATCGATACCCTATTTATGACCAAAACGGCTGAAAACCATACTAATGCATAAAGGGAAACTGTGGTGCTGCGTCGGTGGGGGTGACAAGGTAATTTGGTTATATCAACTAAGTTGAAAATGTAAAGTGGCCACCGTAACGAGTTAAAAAGCTAATTTACATTTTCAACTTAGTTGATATAACCAAATTACCCTGAAAAACCATACCCTTTGGGGCAGCACATTCCATATAGTCCGTATAAGGGAGTACCCCCCCCAGTTCCACATTTCTATCGAGTTTTAATATGAATCTACAAGCGTTCTATCACGATCATTGGCTACGCTTATCGTTATCTATTCTGTTGTAGATAGTTAGTAGCGTAGTAGTGTGCCCTTGTTAACGAAATAACGGCCGCTTCTTCAAATCTTGGCGCTTTCGCAGTATCTGTGACAAAGACCTCCATAAAGTTTTGATCGACTAGTCCTGGGGTATCCAATCGAACAAAATCGAACAAAAAATCAATCGAACGATTGGTGTTCGATTGGGTTCGGCAATCGAACAAAATCGAACATCTATTTTGCTGTGAGTTCGATTT
>OMLO01001985.1_pt1 | contig 16193 bp, 7 predicted proteins | sample 1674811 | NCBI WGS metagenome assembly OMLO01 (sample SAMN06265003, study PRJEB25207) | coral metagenome | isolation source: Coral host | place: Mexico:La Bocana,Puerto Morelos, Mexico | collected 2008-11-13 | reverse complement strand
TCTCCGGTTTCTAGACATGTAGAATGAAGCGACTAGGAGTATTTCCCTGAAAGGAATGCTGGTCCATCGCAGGGTCACCTCCTGGCCAGCATTAAGCTCGCTCTCCGGCATCCATTTATACACCTGGGTGGAGAGAGGCACTGGCAAAGTAAAGCGTGTTGCCCAAGAACACAGCACAGTGTCCCCTGCCAGGGCTTGAACCCGCTCGATCCGGAGTCCAGCGCACTAACCATGAGCCCACCGCTATGAAAAAGGCCACTTATAAATTGTTCATTATGAGTGAATGAACAGCTTTGTGCGCCAGGAAAGTTGGATAACGAATTTTTATTTTACATTTTTATGTAAATGAAAAACTCAGCCACTAAAATAGCGGATACAATGTATTGCATTTTTATCAGGAATGGATGTTGTACATCGCAAGACAACAGATTCAAGGGGAAAATCCACTTTTATATTTCTCTTATCTCCCGAATCCAATTTGCGGGGGCGATGCAAAGGGGAAATACTTGTTCGCAATGCCAAAAGAGGTACTTCATGCTTTCAGGTTTTCAGTATAGCACAAAAGACGCACATATCTTTAATTCCTATTTTAATTAACCGATTACATTTGTGCAAATATATAGTTCTCTTGCAATCAAAACTGCTTAGCTTACGAGCACTTGTGCATGAGATATTGTCATGCCTAGTCCAATTTACCGGAGATGGAGAATTGTTTGTTTCATTTTGGTCATTCTTGGTCATTTTTTGTATATTTCCAGCCATTTCTTTGATCTTCGCAGAGTCGTAACGTTTTCGAACGCAACTATTTCTCGTACTACAATAAGTTGAATGATTTATATGCATGGCTTTGCTTTAAGTTTTATTATTATTGCATTATGAAACTGAACAGCGGATACGTGGTCGATATTTGTTCCTACCCGGTAAACATCTTTCTTTCGCAAATCAAAGCTCCACTGAAAAAGAAGTTGATACTATACGTTGTCGAGTATCGAGTATTCAACTTACACGACCAAAAAAAATTTGTTCAGTGGTACATGTTCATGAAATGTAGTAACTTCAGATTTCAGTCATTGTCTAAAACGTCGACAGCATGTTCAAAGAGCTTTGGGCAACACTTCAGTCTAGAGTCTCTCTGAACTCGGAGCGCATGTACTTGTACGGACACAGTTTTATATCTAATGATACCCACCACCCTGAAGCAATTTGAAAATGTTTATGAAGTGTGAAAAATAACAGCTTTGAAAAGCGTTACAACTAAGATTTAGCGAGCAGCTTAACCTAAATAATTTCTATAGGTTCTGTGCTCTCTTATTCATTGCAATGTTTTTCACTGATGAAAGGTAAGAAAAGACAATGAGTTATGAGTTTGTCGAGTAATGTTTACATTTTGTATTTTTTTAGTCATTTCATTTATTTGCAAAAGAGCTGCAAAATCCATACTAATGACAGTTTTAGCTTGAAGATTAGCTTTCGAAGAGAAACAAACAGGCGTAGCCCCCCCCAAAAAAAAAAATAATAAAAATAATAAATAAATAAATAGATAAAAACAAAAAAGAAATGAGAAGCATGCAAGGAGTGCGTGAAGAAGGCATCAAATTCTGGCAGCATCGTTTGAGCTTTTATTTTCAAAAATTGGCCCTCTTGATTAGAGCGACCCCTGTATAATGCTACGATTTTTTCGTTATACGAATAAGACTGCATCAGTTTTTAAAGTTTTGTGGACTGTAAATGTCACCAATAGTCCAACAGTTACACGAGCTCGCTTACTGTAATTTTCACAAGAAACTAGTAATGTTAAAAGTTAGTAACTTCAAATAGCATTTAACTCTTATTGTTAGTACAGGAAACACCTCCAAGAGGAAATTCAAAACGCTGAGAAGGTGGATAATATCTAAAAGCTATTGGGAATTGTCGTTATCAGTGAGTCGATATCAGAAAAATGGGCGCCAATTTACAAAGACTGCATCATAAACATTGGCAGTTTTGAATTGCGTGGTGACTATACAGAAAATCATAAAAAAAAGATTGTTACAAATTATCATTTTTCATCAATAAATCTGCAAAAACAGAGAAGGATGTTAATCACTAATTTTAATTTGCAATTGCAGCTTTTTATAACTATACCCACAGCAACCATTATTGTGATTCTACAAGATTTTACACGCGATGTGCCGATGTCTGTATCGACAACCGTTTTAAAATAATTTTCCTGGGGATAGTTTGTTGGTTTTTGTTTATACAACACCCCTCGGGACCCAGCCACGATTTTCAAATCCTTATTGAAAATGAGGAAATCAGTTGTGTTTACCTGATGAATATCATAAACATCATCAGATTACTCGCTTTAATTTATAAACACAATTTTATCTTAAAGCTGGAGGAGAAATTTAGCGAGGGTAAAGCCGCTTACTTTCACGCTAACTGAGATAAGGTAGGAGAAATTCGAAGTTAAAGCAGGTGATTTGTTGGGGGTAAGGCATTTTCTATTTTTTGTTTTTTCCTCGCAGGAGTTTGCTTGGCGGTTTAGAGCTATACTAAAACCAAACCGCACATAGTTTTTTTTTTTGTGATATTCAAATTCAACAAACAATATTAAAATTCTTTGAAGGTCACTGGAGCGGTAAATACAATAGTTTGTGCGAAGAGGAAAAATCTTACCTAACGTTTTCTCAGTTTTCATTCGTCCAGTATTTTCAGTGCAGCAAAGCTTTAGGTTGCCAAATCCAGTGGGACTCAGCTCCGCATGTCAGTCAACTGAGTAAGAGCTAGATATCCACTAGCTACACGATTTGTGTTCAACTGCCAGATTCTCATAGCGTTTGCTAATATTGATTGTCAGCTGCCAGTTTTCTCTTCCAATTTTTTTCCACGCGCAGAGTCATGTCCGTTCATCACCGTGACGGCTTGTTATGCTGCCATTACAATCGAAATTTAGGCTGCCAGGCTCTGACGTGTAATCGCTACGATATCGTTTGCGTTCGCTCTAGAAAATGTAAAATGCTAAGGACTACCGATTTCATATGATCGCCGAGGTTGCCAAAGACTAAAAGAAAATCCCCCAGAAGCCCCGGATTAAACAATGCACTGTGTCAGTGGTGTGCATGTGTTTTGTCAGAACGTTCGCAAAAAATCTCGGCCACCGTGGTTTCCATAAGATCGTTGAGATGCATTAATGCATTAACTAAGAACTATCCTACAGCATAAAATTGCTGTAACAATGCTCGATACAATGGCTGAGACGTTGTTTCCGTATCATCGCCAAGACCACTAAGATTTTTTTTAGCGATCACTTTAATTGAAGCCACTCTTATGTGAAATACTATGAGCAACGTTTTTATAAGTCTTGAATTTTTCAAAAAAGGAAAAAAATTTCGCAGATTGTTTTTGTCGCATCATCCCGGCTAGACAAGACCGGGAGACCGAACACAGAGTCAGCCTAATGCATTGTCAATAGAAAAAAAAACACAAATAGATATTAGAAAGTAGTAGTTCAACATTTTCAGCCAATTTAAGTGACTTATTTTAACAAGGAATGAAATACTTACACCATTCATATAACTCTAGATGAAGGACTTTTGCCCTCCGACGGCGACGTTTGAACATGTGCGCAAAACCACGCTAGTTGTTATCGCATGCTGAAAACCGTGATTGCAGTAGACAAAATTCATGCCTAATTGCATGCTATATTTCATTATAATATTTTTTATATGTTTTTTCACACTAAAATGCTTTTTGCTTTGCGTCGCACTTTGAATGCTCATTCTGGATAACAGGAGGTGGCTAAAATCCTCGAAAGAACAATGTTGACATGCGTCCATTTTCAGTAAACATTTAATTTCTTACAGTGTGTCTACTAGAGACACACTGTACGTTCTGCTTCCAGACAAATTACACGAACAGCCTAGTGAAAAACAGAAATCTGCAGACGCCTTCAGGCGCTCAGATTAAGCATAAAAGTATCAGATAGTCAGTGGATAGTTTGTTAGAAAGAATTATCCTTCTTTTAGGGAAATGAATGTTTGCTTTTGTGCTTGGACCTTATTATCATGACCTGAGGAAGAATTCTTCACTGAGATACCCATCTTCCTAAACGAAGAAGGAGTACGCGTAGAAGCCATATACGTCTCTCACGACGTTCAAAAGGAGATTGTTCGCTTCTGTGTGTAATCGGTCTTAGGTAGCGCGTGCCCATCAGCCAGTGAAAAAACCCGAGTTCGTCCGGCAGCCGCATTCTTGTATGAAAATGTCCTGGTATTAAGCTAAGCAGGTCTGACCTCCCCTCCGGCAACCTTCTGCTTTGAGGCAACAGAACTAGGGTTGACAGATTTTTTAAAGAGATCTGGCTGTCATTTTTTACTGAATTTCTTTGACCAGTGATATTCGCACTTCTAAAACGGTTCATTCTCAAAGAAACCTGACGTCCTACAGTTAGCGCTCCAAAAAATGCTGGCATAAGGCATCCACAGAAACGCAAGTCAGCCAGTAAGTTGACAAATGAAAGAACTGACACAATGAGCCATTCGAAATTTTTACAGAATCGAAGAAGCTTTCGACAGGAACCGGCCTTTTTACACCATTTTCATTTGTTTAAATTCTCATCAAATTGTGTTAGTTCCGCCTAGTGTCCTCATTTGTAATAACTAAAAAATGGCGTTCACTTTGAAACAGGAACAGGAACAGTCACCAAACAAAAAACTCAGTTATAAAGAAAAGGATGGATTTGCACGTATATTGGGCATCTTTGCACATTTCGTTGCCGTCCTTTGCAAATCAACAATGTGAAATGATCAGTTTCCACTTTTTTTGGAGAACGTGATCCAATACGGCTAATTTTTTCGTATTTCTGGCTTTTTTGGATCTGAACGCATTGGCAGCGGCATTCTCAGCGGAGTCAAGGCTTCATACAGAGAAACACACAGTCAAGCCGAGGCACTTGCCCTAGTCATTTTTTTCGTTTTTGTTGTTCTTCATACCCTGAATACCTAGAAAAAGAATTTAACCATAGACATCATAGACATCATTACCTAAGAGAGGAACTGAATTCAACACCTCCGACGCTAGTAAAAGAAAATGAAATTTAGTTAGATCCGTGGATGCCAGTATCGAATTGTCTTTTCGTGAGGTTTTTAAATCTACTGCCTGAACGACACTCTGAAGTTTATTACAATTCAAGGAAATATTTTACCTAAACTTCTAACCTGGATCTTCAGTGGATTCACCCTTTCAGGGCTTAACAGCATGAGACACAAACCGTGACGGTTCAGCTGCCAGACGGTGTGAAAAGTTTCATGTTGCCTGTAATGAAACATTTTTACTTAGCTATAACTAATTTCTTTTGCATGCAAAAGTTCTGGCCATTAAGTACAATGAGCTTACTTTGGGTTATCGTATTTCCTTAGCTTTTGGCTCTATCTTATGTAACCCTCCATAAATTATATATTCCCCTGGACTCACAACAAAAGTGTTTAGAAAATGAAACATAAAAAGGTCGCTATATTTGCGTCTTCTTTTCTACCTTTTTTAATCGTCTTTTACTTCAGTTCTGCCGTGCAAAAGTTTGAATCACGGAAAACTCTGAATTGTTAAAATTTCCCTTCGCCACACCTTAAAATGTGCACACGTGGCCCAGCGCATACAGGAGCGTGCATCAGTGGAACAGCTTTGTCTGTGTTTAAATGTAATCAATTTTGATGTTTCCGCCGCATGTACCTCAAAGTTTTCCATGTTCCGGAGGTGAAACAAGTCTCGTCTCGCTTTTTTCCTAGATACGTAATCAACAACAAAAAAACAGAAACCGTTTTACGTTATGTTTTCGCTTTACTTACAAACAGATATACCATCTGCGCAGTTGTGTTTTTGTCGTTGTCATGGAGATCTTCGAAATGGCGGAAGAATTGGTTACCAATTGAACCCTTAGGAGGAGTTTAGTTTCTCTAGGTTGAGAGTGTTTTTCTCGAGGTTTTTGAGCCATTTTAAAAGTGATTACACTGTGATATTAAACAGACAAAAAATTCACCCACCAGTTTCTCGGTTTCATCCGGTCTCAGTATAGAACATTTCGGAGTTCGACATTGGCCAATCGTATCTCTAGAAAAAATACTTAACGCATATGTGCAGATAATTGGTTGCTGTAGCCTTGGCTTATAACACCCGATGCCTTTTTTTTCTTGATCGGTATATCAACTTCTTCAGAGTGAACAGCCGCTAATTTCCATAGTAATAAAAACACCCTTTTGGATTCAACTACATTGAGATGCTGCCCGAAGTTTAAAGCGACGTGCTTATGTCCTGTTGGGTAAGTTAAATATTTTTTGGACAATCGAAGCAACTTGTAGTTGTTACTTCAACCAAATAAAATATCTAATACACGTATAATTTCTCAGAACTGGTCGCTTAACATCGCACTGCAAGCATACAATTGTTGTTGCAAGGTTCGGAAATTTTAAAAATTCACTCCACGTGAATATAGAGATCTTCATATCCATTTAATTCTTCATTAGATTTCAGCTTATGCTTGTCGTTTGCAAAATAAGGTAAATAATTTTATGCTGTTGTAAAAACAACATGCAAGGCTGTGACTGCGCTACTGAACAAGTTTCTTATGGCCGAATCTGATGCACTCTGATGGCGTTTCGTCGTGGCTTCGAGGTAAAACACTTCAATTCGTCACTTAAACTTAATGACTGTGTTTGTGCACTGTGTTCATACCAAAACGACACACGAACTAAAACTATCTTCATTTGCTTAATCTGGTGTGAACGGTATTAAATTAACATTTGAGGTTAAATGACGCTGAAGCCGCTTTGAAGTAGTTCACGCATGCTCAACTAACAACCCGGCGTTTCGCAAAGGCGGATCTCCTAGTTTAAATCCGTTTATCGTCTACGTGTGGGCAGGCTATAATGATCGCCAGACTCGTGTGGACTCAAATCAGTTGAACAGCCTCGTCTAGACATAACCTCTGACATAGGTTATTTACCACATAGAAGACAGTGTTCCAGCGTTGTCGAAGAAAGAAAACTGCTCGTAGACGCAAGTAGGTTGTGCAGTTTTTCTATACCTCAAAAGGGCATTAGTTTCTTAGAAAACATAGGAACACTGTCTTCTATTCGAGTCAGAATTTATCATAAAGAAGCGAAAAATTTCACATCTCAGACGAAAGGTAGCTGTGTGCAGTAGCTTTATTATAAAATTAAGATGTACTTTGATCCTTGCTTTTTCATTTTTTTCAAACGCTTTAGTATAAAATGCAGTAACCTTTGTGTGGTTTTTTATTCCGCTTTGCTTCGCAAAGGTAGTAAGTCTGCATTCAGGCTAGGCTTCAGCTGCAAACACGAATTTACTAAAAACAGTAAAATGTATACAAAAGATATTTCTGTCTTATCAATTCCTGTTTTGGAACTGTTTTGTTCGAGATAACTTTGAATGATACACTTGCAGACGTGCGTGTAAGTTAACACGAACTCGTGGCTACTCTGGATGTGGTGAAAATTACTGTATCATAAATTACTAAGGTGGAGTATTTTTTACTGTCAATATGATCGATGTATTTGTTCCGGGAGCGTAGTAGAAAAATATATAAGCAAGGAGCTTTAACCTACTAATTTCATTGCATCCTGTTTGCTTCGGCTTGAGCATCAAGTCAACTTCAAACTTTAAGCACACCGGTTTTTACCGGCAAGGTAGGTGTTTAAAGGTTTTAAAGCAATTTACGGAAAATCTTTGTATTTAATTCAATTCCGATGGATTGTGCCGCTTGGTTTTTTGCTGACAAATTCTCATATCGTAGACTCCACTGATCAGGATCAAGCTCTGGACTCTGATTGTCATCTCGGCTTCAAAATTTTGCTTAATTAGGCGTGAAATTTTTAAAATTGAATTGAATCAATGCGACCACGATATTGCGGATCAACGCAAATATTCGGGGTGTTTGCGATGTTTAAATTGCAATTTGTAAGCTTAGCCGGTTCACATGGATGTCACATAAGACACTGAAAATGTTCTTACGAAATTGAAATTGTCTTTAGAAAATTCGAACGTCTCTGTGGTAGAGAGCAAACAAATTAAACCACGCTCGCGAGCGTGGGCACTTCGTTTCAATTGCTATTTTATCACCAAAATCGCTCTAAAAGGAGAAATCGAAAATAATGTGATATCCTGCCATAATTTTTCACGACAAAAGAGAGAAGCCAATTTTTAAGGTAAATGGGCATTTAGCTTGTATCAACCAATATCTTGGTGAGGACGCTTTAAATGTTTTATTTCTATTTAACCGCAGGGAAGTACTTTTAAACCACTTTGCTAGCTTCACAGCAGTCGGTAAAGATCTTCAGAAAATTATCTTCCATGTGACAAAAAATAAAATTGCGGTCTACATGTACAGAAGTGTTTTTGGAATGTGCCGGTCTTAGAAATTAATAATTCAACCCTAATCTTCGAAGTGATGTCTTCATGAATGAAAATAAAATCGTGTCCAGTGTTCTTCGCTTTCTCACAACGATTTATGGCCTATACAGTCTGTGTTCCTTTATAGCTAGAAATAAGAAACTTTTTTGAGGACAGTACAGGTTAGGAGAGAAACAGGAAATGATACAGAGGTAAACCAGTTGAATTTATGTCAATTCTGTGAAATTTTCAAATCTAACTTGGAGAAAACATTCGCAGTACAGTATATAAACATAGACGTGTTTTAGCTTAATTTGAATACGTTCAAATGTCATGTATTTTCACTCAATGAAATATTACCTTCATCGTTTAAAAACATTTTTAACAATTTGAAAACATTCGGCCTGAAAAAAAAACGCACGGGTTAAAAATGTATAGTTTGTAATCGTAACGTTTATTAGTTGATATATATTGTTATCGTGTTTTTAATCGTAAGCCAATTGGACTTACTTGAAAGTTACCTCGGCCGCAGTATTCAGTCAAAACAGGTAGCCCGGAAAATGTTTTTTGCTGTGACTCGGGGGAATAGACGTATTTTGGTTTTCTATGCTGAGAAAAAAAAAATTAAATTATTTTATTCGCTCAAATGCCGCAGTCATATTAAAAGATATGATAAATCGTTACCTGTCATCGACGTGTCTTTCGTTTCAGTTTTAAAGTCAGGCTGAAGACTGAGCCGTTTCTGTAGTCAGCTTGTGCTAGGCCTGAATCCAAAATACAGGAGGTGTTCTAAAACATTCTAAAATTTTCCAAACTTTTTCATGTTGCGCCACAATGAAAAAACTAAAATAAAAAAAATGCACGCCTTGATTTCGAGCAAAAAAATATATGCTATAATTTTATATCAAAGAGGCCGGTTTTTGTCTTCCCTCGCTTAAACGGTACTTCCCCGTTGAGAGAAAACGAGCGCAGAACAATCGAGGCAGAAATTAATAAAACTCCCCGCCTTGTAACTAAATGCTCAGTTCATGCGTCACATTTTATTTTAATTCCTAGGTATAATGAACAAGGTTTACATATAATTCACAACTTACAATTAAAGATTATTGCATATTAGCGAAATTTCTGTAAATTTTAAAGAAAAGCATTTTCCAAAAATGATGAAAGAAAATGTTTCATTTAAGTTTCCTGAAGATCGATCATGCCATTCGTGTTTGATTTTTGCGATATTTAAAGTGAAGACTGAAAGACCAGCAATACAGTATATAGAACATTTCTTTTCATATGGAACATGGAACTACCTTTTTGGAAGTTCCGTTTCTGACAAAGTGCACTCATGGACTGAACTAAAGTGGCGCTTTCCATTTACTTCACAGCTGGAATGGCCTCCTTTTTTGAATGAGTAGGAAACAACCAGCGTATATGTTACAATATTCACGTGTATAACACACGATCAAAGAACTGATCTCTGCATAAACGAACTTAAGTTTTTCCACGGACTTTGCCCGTTATTGTTATGTTTTTCATTGTCTTTGCCAGTGTAGGCGGGAACAATGTGGTGACTGGGTATGTTATTTGGCAATGGGGCACGTGAAAAAAAATCCGTGACACGAAATAAGCAAACCATAGAACTCACTTAACAAACGCGCTGTTGGCTAGCTGTCGGTTTTAATATTAAGTGGCTGGGCGGAAATCCCTGACTATTCAGTTAAAAGTTGACTGTGACTGTGATATAATTGAAGTTATTCTTGTACAAGGGTTTTGTCTATTAAAAACTTAAATTGCTCGATTTCTTATTGGATTTCGTCCTAAAAACCACTTTGTAATTATGTTTAAAATTACACTCTTAACTTCTATATTAATTCCGATTGCTTTCCTTCAAGCAGCGCTTTGGCTAAATTATCCGAGACTCTGACAGCAAAAGAAGAGTTCAAGACATCTAAGCCTGAGATCCGTAATCATGTCAGACTACCTGGGAGACAGGTCTTACTCCTATTACGGAGCTTCTATGTTTATCATCCTGACACTGGGTCTTGTCGGGAACTTTTTGACCGTGGTTGTTCTTTTCCACCCGCATCACCGTCACAAGAGCATGACCTCGCTGACTATCAACCTGTGTGTAGCAGATCTTCTGGTGTGCCTTTTCGGTTACACCATTGCTGTGAACTACAACACGGCAGACTTCGCCAACACCGGTGAAGCCCCCGCTCTTTGCTTTTGGCTGGCTTTCATCAACACAGTCACTGGACTAGCGTCCATTGGAACTTTGACTGTCATGGCTATCATTACACATATTGGGATTTCGAGGAACGAGATTGCTCAGCGGAGCAGGATGTCTGGCAAAACAGAGGTTTTTGTGCTTTCAGGTAAGAAAGTCACGCTAAAGGCTGGCGAGTGCGTGACTTAACGAGAAAAGAAAGTACACACGTTTTTTTTTTTCTTTGCGAGCCCGACACATCCTGAATTCTTCACCTGCACGACTGAGACTTCCAACTTAAATATGTTAGTGTCAACTCGTGACGTCGTTCTTTACGTCATTTACAAAAAAAATTAAAACCGATCGGCACTTCGAGAGTTTCAAAAAATTGCCACTGAAAGCAGATCACCGCTAAAAAAACAAGGCTGCTTGACTCGTGAAATTCGACAAAAATTCCTAGCCCTAGTACCCTCAGATTTAACCGTCTTTTCCTGACGATGCTGACAGACGGGTCGTAACGTTCAGCGGGTAGCTACTTACTAAAACGCGGCGTATCTGGATTACTGGATCGATCCATCCTAATGAAACCGCTGCAAGAGCAATGAAAAAAGTTTTTCGGGCTCTCTCGGGCGTTTTGGGGGTTCTCTTTCATTCCGGAGAACAGATAGAATTAAGCTCGGACTGGCGTCGCCTCATTTAAGGGATAGCGGATCCTTTTGCAGGAGAAGACTTCTTTCGAGATTTACGCACTAAAAACAGTTCATTTTTTTTTGTCCCTACGTTTGTACGGTCGCTTCTTGGAACGCCAACTTCTTCACTGGCAGTAATAGAGTCAAGTTTTACCCCTGAAACCTTGCACGCAATCTGGCACGTGAAATTGCTTTACGACTAAAGAAAACAATGCCCGTCGAGATAACGACGGATGAATTTGAAAACGGAGGTTTCACTCTGAGAATGCATCGAATTGTTTCCGTCCGCGCTACGCGGGAGGCGCGGTGCCGACATGGTTAGTGCGCTCGTCCCCGGAGCGAGTGGTCCGGGTTCGAGCCCTGGCCGGGGACATTGTGTTGTGTTCTTGGGCAAGACACTTAACTCTCACTTTGCCTCTCTCCACCCAGGTGTATAACTGGGTACCGGTAAATTGTTGGGGAAACTTAACAAATTGCGGGGGAATGACCTGCGATGGACTAGCATCCTGTCCAGGGGGAGTAGAAATACTCCCAGCCGCTTCATGCTACAGAAACCGGGGATAATCTCCGGCAGCTAGGGTCCACTAGGATCGAGGGCTTCATTTTTTACACTACGACGGAGGAATTTAGAAACGCAACAATCACCAATTACGCTGGATTCAAATATAAAGAGTTTTGCGTCCAGATGGAGACGAAACGACAGACGATCGTTTTTTAAAAGCTCAGTTTCGTTACGGATTAATGCAGACGGTAGGCCTTAGCGTAGAAAAGCTGCGTGTTCAAATTCCTCCGAGTAGCTTCAATTAATACTGCCAAAGTCAAATAAGCCTAAATTTCCTTTGTTTTCGCACTGTGCTCCACCTTTACCATGAACATGCGCTTGTACTTTCCCTTTCAACCGAGCCGTTCTAATTGTTCATGATTTTTAGGAATCTGGCTATATGCGATTTTGTTGACGATTCCTCCAGCGATGGGTTGGAACCGATTCATTCCCATTCCTTCCAGAATCAGCTGCCACCCCGACTGGTATTCCCAGAAGCTGTCGGATCAGTTCTACATCATCTACCTGGTGACTCTTGGTTTCTTCATCCCTTTGTTTGTCATTATTCTGAGTTATGCTGGGGTGTACAGGTACGCATAGAAATATCGCAGTTAAGGTGGCTGGCGATAGTTTCCAGCACTTTCCAAGACCTTCTCTTTCACTTATGTCCAGGATTGAACGCAAGTATTGTTCAATTAGTACTTCATATTTGGTAGGGTTATCTGACATTTTCATATTACTTCATATTTGACAGAATTGTGTGTGTTTTGGTGTCTTTTTACCAATCAGGACACTTTGTGATGCTTATCATAAGGAATTTGAATCTCATTAGCGTTCAATCCTGGACATATCTCTTCTCTGTGATGAGTCATTTAATCACTCTTTATCAGTTGATGCTACATTTGCATCATTAGCATAACAACAAAATGACCTGCTCAAAACGCGCTTCATTTTAGCCTTCTACAGCCGACCAGGTACACAAAACAAACTAGTTCAGGCTACAATTGTTAACCTCATACCACACTCCGAGCCAGCTCAAAATTTGTCAAGCATTGGACATTTTCGGTCTCTTATAACTTAATTTTTAACTAGGACTGTGAATCCTCAATGATCCTTTTGGTTCTGCATCTTTGTTGGTTCAGAAAGCGCTTTAAACTGTCTTCTTTTTTCTCAGGTATATACGAAATACTTCTGTGCAGCCAGCGACAAGCGACCCAGCTCAAGGGCAACGGTTACGCTCCCGACAGAGGACCATCCGAGTGGTGGTATGCATGACATTGGCATTCTTCTTCAGCTGGTCGCCATATGCCGCAGTGAGCCTTGCAGGAACAGTTCTCGGTCACGAAAGTATTACACCATCTTTGTCCCTGATTCCCGAGTTACTGGCCAAGGCATCGGTGGTCTATAACCCCATCCTGTATGTTCTGCTCAACTCAAAGTTCAGAGTCACCTTGCTGCAGGTGTTCAGCTGGAGCCGCGTCAATGTCACCTCCAGTGACAACCTCGGTGTAGAGCAGGATGCAACCACCTCGGGTACTGTCGAGTTACAGCACCGAAATAGCTTCCGACACCGTGACATGTGAGATGTTCAAGATGCCAGAGTTAACCCCAGGCTAGGCTAGTAATAATTCACAGTCATCACAGTTTTTCCCATGCATTAAAGGAGTTGCGTTACGGTTTGAACCTCAATTTTCAAGTTCGTTGTTTGTAATCCGTGTTAATCTTCTCCATCCTTAACCATTCTTGTTCCTTTATGGTTTATTATTATCTCTTTAGTGTTTTTGTTTTTCTATCTTAGTGAACTACTATTTTTTGGTTTCCTTCAATTTAAAGGTAGTTTTGTACGTAGGCAAAATAGCTCAAAATATCGTTACTGAGCTCCTTTCAAATATTTCCCATTAGTTAATAGATGACGGAAAACCTTGACATTCTGTATGCTGTTCAAAGATTTAAGTACCTCACCAGAATACAAAGCGACCCCAAGCTTCTTAAGGTACATAGTCAATAGCTTTTCAAAAACACTAGAAATTAGCTAAATGACACCGAATAGATTTGACCTGCAGGCGAAAATTAAACGTCGAATTATTCTTCTAAGTCTTATCTAGGTTCATCTTTTATATGACGTAGCGTAGGGCTAAGATCTAATACTGGCAATATGGATACTTTCGCTCCGTGTCCATATTCCTCGCGAGACAGTAGAGAAGGAGCTCGGGAAGATAATAGGCTGTTCCTTTGATTCCTTCTGTGCAAAAGGTGTGATGGTCTAGTCATCAGTGCATTGCAATCAGGGTTCATTGCCGGACTATACTGTTTTGCGCTCTTGGGCAAGGTGCGGCCTCGATCTACCCGGAAACCTAAGGACGTACAAAGGAACTGCCATGAGAACCTGGTCAAATGCTAATGGTTACCCGCGCTGACTTGACTAGATGGTATACCATCAAGGGTATAGTAGCGACAGAATAAGCCAGCATTTCATGATAAGAAATTACCCTGAACTTACAGATTTCATATTATTAAGTACTTATATAATGAAATCAGGATTGAATAACCGAACAAGTCTAACTTGACAGGTTTGTTGCCTTAAGTGCAATAGATGTAATATTGATAACAACTGAGAAATTTGTTTCAGATGCTAACTGATAAGAATAGTGCCAGGTTGGTCAATTTGTTAGTTTAAAACACAGTAGTACGGTAGAATGGCTAGGTTTCAATGTTCGAAACTGACTCTCACATTATAAGGAAAAGAAACAGTTTCCCTTTCAATTTGGTTATTTCCCTGTTTATATTCAATTTAAGAATGAGTGGACAATTTGCAAGATGGAGTTATAAGTTTAATATTTCTGTTGGGTTAAACAGCGCAGGTTGCTTGTGTGTTGCCCGAGTTAAGAGGCGTCCGGTGCTTTGTTTGGGATATTAATTTGTAAGTTGGAACTGTAAAATATCGGGGAATCTATGTTTGCAACATTTGCCTTGTTACAGGATGAGCAACTACGAATATTGAAAAACATGACAATCATTGCCACGATAACTGTCCCACGAGGTTTGGACACAATTTTTAATTCCAGTATTTTACAAAGAATATAAATCGCATTTAGTCTTCCAGGATTTGTGCAGCCGTTTTTGAACGACAATATCCAACATTTCAACAAACTTTGTTCTTGATTTCAAAAACTCGTGTTTGGATTCATTATGATCTAGCTGACGAGCCAGAATGTAATTCACATAATGTAAACCAAGATTCCTCAACAGGAACAAATCAAAATTATATAACCACGTGATCTTGATTTACATATCAATTTTTATAAATTTAGCATTAGGTATCAAATGAAGATATTTCAGGCAGGTTGTAAACAGTTAATTTAATCATGTAATTTTACATTTTGTCAGCAATTTTGGGCACGATTAGATGTCAAAAGTGCATTTGTTTCTTGATATAGAAAAACCTTCAGAGAGATTTATATAAATAATTCCAAAAACAAGATATCTAGTGAGAGCCAATGTACACTATACTGTATTTGTAACCTATACACTTAAATAGTTATCGTGTTGCATGATAGTCCTTTGAACGATACCACTAAAAGTGGCTTGAAGGCTCTCCCCTTAAAGTCAGTTTTAACCCCCCCCCCCCCCCCCCTTCGCCGTGCGATAGATAATAGATGGATAGTTACACTATCGGATCTCATTCAATAGCAGTGTCATAAATAGATACTCATTTCTAGGCCCATCCCGTGTTTCCGTTTCTCGCTAACTTTTTATTATATCACTGCTCGTTTCCAGCTTAGCAGCATCCATTTTCATTTATACCCTCTCACCCATCCGCGAGCTGCATCAGGGGTGCCTTACGGTGGGTGCTTGCCCTCTACCCCCGCTGCGGCTTTGGTTTATCCAGCAAACAAATAAATTCAATGTATATATTTGTCGTTATTGTATGTCTTCAAGGTATATGTCAGGAAGAATTATATAGATTGTAGATAGTTTTATTTAAACACTAGAAACTTCCTTCAGCCTATTTGCAATATTAATCGCTTACTAACTTGGTATCTAATAAGTAACAAAATACAACGTAAAATAATAAAATTGATCATGAAGTAATTAAAATTTCTTTAATCTGATGCCGTGTATAACGTCTGTCGAAACTGTGGCAAGTGAAGTTGTAGAAACGTTAACCTATCCCTTAATCGATGCGTCGATTATGCGCACCAAATTTGCCCACTGATCTTCGGGAGTCATCCCTGTAAGGCGCTCTACATCGTTTATTGGTTTTTGGTACCGTTTAAATTTAACAAGAGCAACTGTTAAGAGACTAAAATTCTCAAATCGCTTAAGTCGTACTTTTTTCTTTAAAATTCTCAAATCGCTTAAGTCGTACTTTTTTCTTTAA
>OMLO01001984.1_pt1 | contig 16201 bp, 12 predicted proteins | sample 1674811 | NCBI WGS metagenome assembly OMLO01 (sample SAMN06265003, study PRJEB25207) | coral metagenome | isolation source: Coral host | place: Mexico:La Bocana,Puerto Morelos, Mexico | collected 2008-11-13 | reverse complement strand
GAGTAACCCCTTTACCTCTTACTTCTACATTTCTGTCACCTACTTTGATTCTTATTGAAAACCCTGATCTATTATCACGACAGGGTAAAAATTGTTGACCATTATAAACATAATGGTCACCAACTTTTTGAAATTGGCTACCACTTTAAAGAATGGCAACCAACTTTTAGGAATTGGCTACCACTTTAAAGTATTTAGGAGCCAAATGGCTACCAGAAAAAAAGTTAATTTTCTGCTCTGAATACGAAAGGAAAGCAAGACAAGCCAGTTTTATTCACAAAACATTAAATTTTAGGTATTTAAAGCAAATTCATAAACTTCCCATACAAATCCTTGTAAACCGCATCTTTGTAACACAACACAGCTTGTAGTCAAGAGTCACGTTCGCGTACGTTTCATTTACATTTTAATTATTTCCTCTCATCTCGCGCTTGGGCCGCCTGTGTTGAAGATAACTTTCATCCCACTATGTGCCCATGAGTTAATGATTAATCTGTGCTTTTTTCCTATTACTATGATGCAAGTTAAGTCCAGTAGACCAATTTATGATAAACTGTCACTCTTCATTTAGTCATTTGAATTTGAGTATGATATTTTACTAAATTATTCTAAGTAAAAACAGCAGTAAGCCACATGCAGTCCCAGACTGCCTATTTTTTGAGAGAGCCATCCCATATGTGACTTTCATTCTTCTTGCATAGGTAACTGGGTTGTATGCATCTCCAAAGTGGATGGAAGATCAGTGTTTAAAGACTGTTCAATGCTGTAAAAATATCTCATGCAGGCCATAAACATGACTGTTCTGTGATTTGTACCATTTTTGCCATGAGAAAATGTATCCACAAGGGAATACCTAGGTTTCTTTTCATTTTCATCATTTCATTTAATTTTCTTTTCAGCCTTGTGGAAGCAGATTTTGTCCCTCGTAGACCGACTTGTTTTGTTTTCAATTCAGTATACTTCAAAGTTCTTTCATGCTTCTTTGCTTCACTCTGTAACTTCAGACATCTTTCCTTAGGTCATTGTTAATTCTCCTAAAAAATACTGTAAATATGAAAATGTCAAACTATTCCTTACTATAATAGGGCCTTACAAGTTTTATAAGAGTACAAACTTCTATTTGTGTTATTTGAATAATAAATTTAAGGATAGAAAAATGCAAGTCTACTGTGTACTTGTGTGGATTTCTGAAAGTAACTGTTTCCTTGGCAGTCTGCTTATATCAAGTCAAGATGTTGACCTGTTAGTTTACGAAATGAAAGGCAGCTAAACTCTGTGGAAAAAATCTAATCTCACAAAGTTTATGTCCAGACTAAAATTTGTCGGTCACCATTGGTTAAAAGGCTGGTTTCTTTTTTGAACATGAGCCTACGAAAATGCCTGAGATACTGGCGCAATACATGAAAGCCGGCCGGCACAAAAAATTAATAAATAATCTAAATATCTATCTAATTTTGAGCACTCTGCAATGGTTCGAGCAAGCAGGCTTTTTCAAACAAGTATTTAGCTCCGATTCAAATCCTGTTTACTGCGTACCCAGCAATAAAGGAGCCTTTTTTCGCGAAGGGGTGATATCCAGTCTAGAGTATGTTATTAAATTTTGGTCTACTTCGCAGCTCAGCGTCCAACGCGTCCTATGTGACCATACCATTTACTTTGCTTTATTCTACGAACTTTTTAAAACTATTTTCCCTTTAAGTATTCCTTGACCGCTTGTAATGGTAATTTATTATTACGTTAAATAAGTTTGAATTTAAAAAATTTTAGTGACAACATCGATAGCCATTGACATCGCCCTGAATTTTTAATGTGTTTGTGGGAAAGCGGCTCTTAATGGCAGTTCAGAAACTTTAAGAAACACTGTTTAGGAGATTTATAGACGGCTTGATGACTACTTGAGCAGACACTTACCTATACTTCGTCGTAGAGTATGTATTGTCCTCTTCAGGCCGGAACTTTCACACTGTAGACGTTTACTGTCTCGTTCGAGTTTGTTGATTTTGTTTTCGATCGACGGTTTTTTCAATTCTACTCGGACACTGTTTGTAGCTTTTTTTCACGTTTTCATTGGTAATTTCTTTCTTTTTCTTTGCTGACGGTTGATTTAACCGGGGAAACTGACTGGTGTGAACTCTTTTTCGTCCTACCTACTCAACATTTTGTTGCAATTTTAAAATAATTTGCTTGAGTGAACATTAGTGAGTTGAGCCTGCGTATCCCTAGGAACAGCAGTTTCCCAAAACAAAGTATTCTGCACATGTCTAAAAAAATGGGCATCATGGGTCCAAAGGGGAGGATACCGTTCCGTGAGGCCTAAATTTGAATCCGTGATCCGAAAATAGTACTCCACATGTTCTTGCTCATAAACAGTATTGAACGAAAAGGTGGATTTACAAGTGAAGGTTGAGCAGTGAGATGCGATGCCTTCTCGGGTGCAAATTCTTCTCCTGTCAAATACCCCATGAGAAAAAAAAACTACATTCAAAGGATCCTCTACCACGATGATGATTACCAGTTCGCACTCGCAGTACAAGAAAGTTTGAAGACATTACCACCAGGATTTGATGTGAAAGAATTTGAATGATCCCAGCCAATTCATTGAAATTGAATACAGTGGGTGAAGAATTAATGCAAGTGACATCTGCAAACCCAACTACTCAAACAAGTGGCCTCAATTATAGATAGATAGATAGTAACTTCATTTAAACACGGTAAATTTATCAGAAATACAATCATAAAATACTAATGGTAAAAAATGCAATACTAATAACTAAAACAATACTAATCTATACTAACATAACTCTGCTTTACATGAATGTTGTGTACTATAAAAAATAAAAGGCTATTTTGTAACTAAGAAAAATGATGTCGGCAACCAATTCGAAAACCATTGAGAGTTTGTGCTTGCCACAAATCAGGTGGTAAGCTGTTCCAAAGTACCGCACCTTGGTAACTAAAACTGTGTTTTAGATAGTTTGTGCAGGGCAAAGGAACAGCGAGTTTGCCCACGGTGTCTCTCAGTTCGTATTGAGTTATATTACTCCTATCAGTAAAGATAGATCACAAATAGGTAGGTTCAAGACCGTTGAGAGATTTGTACACCATTACCGCTTCTTGTATTTGCCTTTGAGATTCCAATCCCCTCCAGCCGAGCCGTTCAAAGAGAAGTCCGGCATTTGTGTCATAGCTGGAAAAGGTTAGAATACGTGCAGCGCGGTTTTGCAATTTTTGTAGTTTGTCAGAAAGGGTCTTTTTACACTGTCCCCAAACAACACTACAATAGGGACTTTAAGATCCAGTACGGCAAGGCTCTGGTACGGCTGATGCAACGGAAAGAGACTGGGCCGACTACACTGTCTCCCTCCAAAACTCAAATTGATTAAGTTTTGTGTAGTACGGCGAAGTCAAACTTGATGTAAACAAATGAACCTCTGCTCCAAGCTTTTTTTGTTGTGGTATGTTTATTTACAAAAAAGAAAATGGTTTCTTCCAAAGAATTGAGAGAGCTTATAGTGCTCTATTATTACATGAATGTCCTCGATGACGCCGAATTTGTCTTACTAGACAACCTTTACAGCCCACAAAACCTGAACTTGCCGTGTGACTTGTATCCACATTTCGACCTCCAAAACCTGACCGAAGATGAATGTTTGTCCGAATTTCGGTTTAGGAAAGCTGACATCCCAAGGCTTTCTCAGGCTTTACGGATTCCTGATGTTATAATTTGTCACCAAGGGACAATTTGTGAAGGGACTGAAGGATTGTGTATGCTTTTGAAGCCGTTGTGTTACCCTTGCCGATACAGCGACATGGTTCACTTCGCTAATCTCTCCCTGACTGCTCGCTGAAATAAATTAGATTTAAATCTCACAGTTTAGCACCCTGTAAGATTCTTGGCTATTTCATCCCACAGTCGCCCTTCTTTGTTTGTTCCTTTTTGTGTTTATGAACTTCTAGGGCAAGGACTTCTCGGCAAAGAAGGATATCATGCTCTCTATCCATTGCATTGACTTCCTAATAAAGAAAATAGAATAGAAAACAACTTGAGCATTCCTGTAAGTAGGAAAAACAGTGACCTGTGACACTGGAATTTCTGGAAAAATTAAGGATCTCATCATCTAACTGGGCATTAACTAGTATAAACTTTTATAAAATGAAGGTTTTCATTTTTCCTAAAGCTTTTCTAAGGTTTTCCTCTGCTTAGATGCAGGAGTGAACAGATCAAATGGAAATTGAGCCTGATAGATTGTCAACAGTTGTGCGTTTTTTATTTTAGTTTTATGGCTATTTTTGTTTTTTTTCAGATCAGGAGAAAAATTTCTCTCATGACTTCAAGATAATCTGGAATTTCAATCACATATACTGGCACCTAGATTTGCTTAAGAGTGCATTTGTAATTTCAACACTACCACTGGAAGGCGTAGATGCATAGGTGTAAAATTGGTTTACCTTATTTCAAGCCCTGAAGAAGGTGTTCTATGAATGTTAATGCGTTCTAACAAAGCAAAACATTATTCTCCAGTTACTTCCAAATGAAAGATACTGCAGATGTTACTCGATCTACACAGAACTTCATGAAATTTCGCTAAACTTCAGTGTTTTAGAGACTAGAAGTGTGCAAAAATAAAAACAACTATGAACTTACGATGCATACTATGTTTGCTCGTCTGACTTGTCCATCTTTCGGCTTTGCTTAGAACAATTTTTTTGCTGAAAGAACGTAATAAAACCAAAAATCTGTTAAAATGTTGTAGAAATGAACGTTTTTATGTCATCTGTCCATTCTAACAAGCAAAGATCCGATAAAAAAAAACCAGTAGTTTACTCACGTAGTGAACACTCCGTGAACTCGGCGTGTTTGCCGTACCAGAAAGCCGTGCTACGGGCGGGAAACTTGCTCGGACCATAAGTGGTGACGTCAGCGGAAGTAATCTTCCACACTTTTGCAGTACCAGAGCCTCGCCGTAGCGGATCTTAAAGTCCCTAATAATCAAAATGAGGCTGTATTAAGGCACTGAAAACAGAATGCAGCGTGATTTAGATACACTTGCCACTGCCACACGAGAGAAGTTTGAATTAGTGTTTTTTTTTAAGTCATCAGTAAATTAAATGGGTATGGAATATGCTATTTTTCTTTGAGGGTTTGCATGTTTATTTATCGACAACATCATTCTATCATGATCCTATAACAATCTTGCTGAGCTTTGATGACAACTTGCGGTTTTTTCCTTGCTCATAAATAATTCTCAGTTTGGATATAATCCAGGGAAATTGTTAGTCTTGTACATACCATGTGATGAAACATAATGTTTCTTCATGCATTTGTTGGTTGGCCTTCACTTTAAAACAGATGGTAACCACAGCTGTTAATCAATCGTAATAATGAAATCTCTTGCTGCCTTGACAGTAGGTTCAATCACTGATATATCATCATCAGAGTCTGACTCGTCCCCTTGAGAGCTAGCATGTGCAACTGGTTGGACTGCCTCCAAAGTCTCCCTTTGCACGTTCATCATTTGATTCTCTGTGGTAACATCTTGGTTTAGAGATGCAAACTGGCCGAATGACACATCTGCCAGCAAGGGATACTGCTGGATTACCCTTCTACATAAACTAGATTCTCCACCTTCTTCTACGCTTTCCTCGTCTGAGTCAAATGGGTCCTGCATTGGCTCAACCACCATGCCTGGAAATCTGGCCTTTCTCGAACAGTTTTGGATAGTGTCAGGGCTCATGTTATCACACGCTTTGGCTAGCATAAAAGTAGCATCCTTAACATCTATCACTTTCATGGGCTGATCCTCATCCAAACACTGCAGCATTCTTCAAATCATTGCCTGGCAGAAGTAGACCTTCAGGTTCTGAATAATACCCTGGTCTGCAGGCTGACGTCTACTTGTACAGTTTGGTGGGAAAAATATCAATGGCGTTGTCTGGAATCAAGTGATATGCAAAATGAGAGACCTCTTGGAACGTTCCGGTGACGTTTTTTTTGTGTGAGAGATGTTTTGTTGTTTTGGGATGTGATGAAGTGCGTCATCAATAAATCTAGGAAAAGTGATACATATTTGGTGTACTTTGCAAAAAGTTTTCCCCACAGCGTGTTTGTGAGGCCAGTGACTGACTTGTGTGCAGTGCAATTATCGATGAACAGCAGGATATGCCATTTTGCTACTTTCATCTTCCGATCAATTTTTCAACCCATTCTTCGCATAAAGCACTGTCTATCCATGCCTTTTTTGTGATTTATTGGTCACTGGAGTCAAATCCATATTGCTTCCCCTGAAGCACCAGGGTTTGGTGTATCTCCCGATAACTAACACGGGTAGCTTGTCTCCTCCGTCTTGGTTGCACGCTACAAGAACAGTAACAGATTCTTTACTGTTCTTTCCCCCACTGCACTTTTGTCCTTTAAAATGGAGGGTTTATGTTGGAGTTGCTTTCCACAGAAGGCCTGTCTCATCCGCATCATATCGATCTCTGGGCCCATAGCTACTGCAAATATTGTGAGGACATACTGCCCATGTGTCCACTACACTGGAGTTGACACTTTTTTCTTCACTTCTAACATTCTGGCCTGTGATACCTTGCCTTTCTTTAAATCTATCTAAAAATTGCTTGCTTTGAAATTTTCATAACTGAGTTGCTCTGCAAAGTAGCGAGCCTTTTCAGCCAAACGCGGTCCATTGACTGGGAAAAAAAGTGACCTTTTTTGTGAGAAGGTAAAAGCATACAGTAGTCATTATCAAGACACGAAACTGAAGTCTAACTACGAGTCTGGGGATAAAAATTGCAGCCTTTTCATGTCCACAGTGTCACTATTTACAATTGTTATAATCAGGTTTTTAATAGGAATCAGTGATAAGACAATATTCTCAATAGTCCTACGTAATTCCTAGAACACTGTGTCTACGATAGATACCTGGAAGCCAGAAAGTGTTTTTAAAAGACTTGATACCCAGCGGCAGTCTAAAATTGTTATAGAATTTCCGCGGAATAACTAACTCCATTTTTCTTAAAATAGTAGATCTTTGTTTAGAAGTGTCAAGAGATTTCAAAAATTATTGTGGATTGTATTTGAGGAATTTTTGAGCGTAGCAACACTATAAAACCTTGATGTTTCAACACTTTATTGTTTTCTGGAGCATATATTACCGAAACAGGTTGCCCGCGAATTGAAAGATACGCATGACAGTTGATTTTGGCGCTAAACGTCAACGACTTAGGTCAAGTGGCTTTGTTTTTCAAACCAAAAACACGAACTCACGGCATCACATTCCAGAAATCTACAATCATTCGCAATAGTTGCCTGTTTTACTTTTCTTCCTTCTCTGGTCACAAGTATGTTGCAGCTAAAAGTTTTTTATAGCGTCTGCCATAATGGAGTCGATAACACTTCCTCTCAAACTTTCATTGATTGATTTTACTCGGTAGTAACTTCGCCCTTTGCTGTTTACAGAGAACGCCATTCTTTGACTCGCTCTATGGCGCTCATTGGAATGTGACCATGTGAGTTCGTGTTTTTGGTTTGAAAAACAAAGCCACATGACCTAAGTCATTGATGTTTAGCACCAAAATCAACTGTCACCCGTATCTTTCAATTCGCGGTCTACCTGTTTTGGTAGTATTCTAAGTTATTTTAAAGGCTACAAAGTAATGTTATCAGTTGAGGATACATACAAGAGGAAAAGTAGAGGACTGAGGTCATTCTCACTTTTTGGCTGTCCTTTAATCACATTTCTACTTGGAAATACTTATAAATGTTCCTAACAGTATCTTCTTCATCTTATTAAACTTCATGATTTCTTTTTTCAAGCAAAGAGGTATTAATGAGTGCAATAAGCACCTTCATGAGATATTCTTGTGAGGTTTTTATGCTATCTATTTCAAATATTGCTTTAGAGGCCAAAAGACTTTTCACATGTTTTGAATTTATTGGTGTGTATTACATGTATATGAGCCATTAGGGACTTAAGGAATGACAATGCAGACAGTGAAGGGAAGGCCACAACATCAGGGGAAAGCCAAAAAGTTAACTGGTCTGTGCATGACTGGTGAGAAACGTGTTGACATTCTGCATTCAGACATGAATGGAGCTCATTTCGTGCTGTCAGAAGCGTGAGTTTTCGCTCTCGTTTCCTCTGGCGTGTCAATGCTAAATCTGCGATACTATTTTTGAGGAACTTAAATTACTTTTTTCTCTTGTTATGCGAGATATTTCATTTTGATGGAACTTAGAGGAAACTGAAGCCAGTTGGCAAAGATGTGAGTACAGTGAAATACATGTACGCTTTTGAAACCTTGTGTAAATAAATGCAGCTTACATGTACATGCACTTCAATTGAAATTTTTTCCTATAAAGAAGCACACAAATTTCAAAGGGCTTATTATGTTAAAATTCGCAAATCATTTCAAAGGGTAGACACAATTAAAACTTGTGTAGACGCTTTCAGATTTAGTTGTAAGATCAGTGGTTTACACAATTATAGATCATTATCAGTCAGCACACTGATTTGTCTCTCCAGTCTGATTAAACATCCGCTGGTAATATTTTCATTTACTTCATTGTACAACTCAGGATTAGCTGTTTTGGTATGGTTTTATCTTTCCAGTAAAATCAAATCATTGAAGTTAAAATCAGGATAGGAAACATAGGGTAGGTTGAGATTATAAGACCGGTCTAAGTTGTACCAGAAAAGAAGTTCATCATCATTTGAAACACCATCGTGCCTTATGAAAAGTTCATTGCGAACTGATTTCAATGAAATCATCCTGAAAAACAGAAGACACATATCAGTAAGGTAAAAAAGCTAGACTGTGCAGAAACCACGTGTTCGGAGGCAGCTGCTTAATCTTTGTGAATTCACACTACAACAGCATTGTCTTCCCAGTCTTGTCACAGGTTCAGCGTCGTGGCTGCCTAAAGTCCCTAATAATTTTATTTGCATTCATATTTCTGACTTTTCATGGCCATGAACACATACTTTCGTGACCCATTAAATCCAGGACTGGTCAGTTTTTTATGGCATTTTCATGGGCCATAAAATCTAATGGTATATGGTTCATGGCCCATTAAATTTAACTTCGATTTATTCATGAATTTTCATCGCCATGAAAACAGATTTTAATGACCCATTAATTTCAGTTCTGGATCAGAGACAATTTTCATGGCCATGAAAAGGATCTTCATGACAAATTAATGGCTTTCAGTGAGGCCATGAAAATAGTAAATTACAATATTCATGGCCCTGAAAAAAAATTAATGGGTCTTTCATGAGTATTTCATGGGAATTTTATGAAACTACAGTTGGTAGTGGATGCTACGAGCATGAAACATGATCCCTAGAGTTCTGCATGATTTCATGCATGATCAATTATTAGCGGCAAGCAGTTTGGTTGTCGATTGATGCTTTTTAGGGGGAAAACAAACAAAAAAGTCAATCATTTTTTCACATTTTAGTAATTTTAAGTTCTTGTTTGGGCCAATAAATTATATATGATATTTACCGATATTACAGCCAATGTTTTAAAGTCTGCATGCTTTGACTCGATTTCGTTTTGTGAAAAACTTAAAATTAGCTTTTAATCGGTTTCCTCTGGGCCTCCAGTGCCCATAAGTTTTCACCAGCCAAAATGGCTCTTGAAGTAAAACCTGCTAGCCAAAATGGAATTTTTACTAGTCTGTCGCTAGTTGGCTGCTGTTAGTCTCGAGCCCTGCAAAATACAAAAAACAGTTCCAAAAGTTTCCAAGTCAAATCCCTATAATTATTTGGAACCTCTTGTAAGTGATTGTGACCACTTTTAGAGCTAAAAGTTTAACCTCCTGAAAGCAATTATTTGGGAAGGACCAGATTGTTTCTCAAAATTGACTTTTATGGGAACATGGGTAAGTCTTTGCAGTAAGAGATGGGATAAATCTATGCTAATGAGGCAAACATTTAACCCAATATGGTCTAGCCTCTCATGAGTGACCATCTCCCTTAAGCAACCACCTACATGTAGGCTTGACATTTTGGGTGGTTTCGTACAGGAGGTTTATATTGATTTTACTGACGAAATGTTCATTGTGTCAGGTGCTCACCAATGTTTCAGACGAGACCAGCATCGCCTTATTGAACATTCTTGTATCCCTGGAAACTCGGAAGCATTATACAAGGATTTGCTTCTTGAAGTTAAGCTAGAGGTATGAGCATGTTAGTGATTTATACAGCACCAGTGGTTTTTTGTTAGTTTGAAATCAAAATGTTCTTTGTCCTAATAGCGGAGTTCCGGCAGCCCAAAGGCCGGCCAAGTACAGCCCCATACCCATATAGGAAAGCAAAGGAAACCCTTGAATTGATTTTCTTTTGGCTACATTGCTAGTGGTATTGCTTGTGAGTGTGTACGCATGATGACGACTGAGTAATGCAAGATGATACTCCATACTCCCATAATAGGTTAAAAGAGACATTTATAGCATCCTTCTTTGATACTGGACATCTATGTTATGTTCAGTCGACACCTGTCAAAACACACAAGGCTAAAGCTGAGAGCTCATTGAGGTTATGTGTTATGTGACCAAAAGTTTTGACCAAGTTTTTCTAAGTTCCTACACTATTTTTTACATATTTTTCAATTTTGATATTTATAAATTATCAGTAAGGTGCTTTCAATTATCAAAGTTAATTTCTTACTTACAGTGTATGTGTCAAGTTTCTGATAAGGGTATTTTAGGGTACATTCATGATCATGTGTAACATAAGATAACTGCCATTGTAGCTGAAATATTGTAAAAGAAGTGTGTTAATGCCCTAAATTGTCTATTGAATTTGAGACTACCTCATAATACAACTATAGGCTGTTTCTGTCAAGGAACTTTTGGCTGATAGTTGCTCTGCAGAAATGTGATGTTCTTGAAACAAATATTTGCCAGAGAAGTACAGCTTTGAGGGCAAATATGCCAGTTTTAAGCACATCAAATTCCCAGCGTTTTTATTGAGGAACTATTAGTTGATAGTTGCCCCACAGAAATTTGATATTCTTTAAACAAGTAAAACACTCTATACTCCACATTCTGTTGTCTTAATTGTTCATCACTAAATTGTCTTCTCTTTAGTGGTAAACTATACTAACGAAATCACTAAACTTTTAGCACCCCACAAAAAACGGTTGATCGCATTTGAATTTTGGGCTTGCTCCCGTGACCATTTGAAGCGTCCAGATTGGTCACATGACAAAATATTTCTTTTCGCGGACAGAACAACTTTGCCTCGAAATGAATGTGCAAACTTAACGGAGTAATGTACGCCAATACCCTTAATGGAGCAAGCAATACATTGGAAGTTTTGAATTTCTTTTACGAGTCAAGCCAATTCACGCAGCCTGATGGGAACCCTATCCTTGAATGTGGAGACGTTATAGTGGTAGATAATGTCGCTTTGCACCGTTTTGATGGAGGACGAGCATTAGCTCAGTGGTTGGACAGTTTTGGAGTCACTCTGGTATATCGTCCAGTATAATCACCAGAGCTCTCCCGCATTGAATTAATTTTCAACAAAACGAAAACTTTGTTACATAGGTATGAATACCGTGATCTCCTCAGATTTAAAATGGATGTAGCTATATTTACCGTGCGCTTCAAGTGATATCTGTTAGCAATTTATGTGATTTTTATGATCTAGTTGAATACTTGAATAGAGTGTAAAGACTTGTTGGACTGGTCAAATGTCAGCTTTTCATTAAATATAAAAATATATAAACGGTCGTGATCTTAAAATGTAAACACACGGATGTGTTGTTCATTTGTTCAACACTGTATAGTTAACCAGTATTGAGTGCAGGTTCAATTTGTACACAGAAGTTGATATTGAGTGTAAGGTTGATGTAACTTTTGTTGTTGTTTTTGAAAGCACTGACTATAAATCGAGGAAATAACCCTTTATTAATAAAACAGGGTTTTTTAATTTGATTGATAGACCTCAAGCATAGATCAGTTATTTTCTTGCAGAACACAAACTAGCTTTATTTGGTAAACAACAAAATTTCAGTAAGTACAGTTATGTTGAAAATAAAGACAAAAATATTGAAAGTTGCTGGGCTAAAATTGCAGTTCCCACGGTTCTAAAATTAGCAACTCACCGTCGAACAAATCTGACAAATCTCGGGGCTGGTTAGAATCGTTCAAATTCAACACAGTAAAATTTGCTATTCTCGACTTCTGTAAACACAAACTTATAACAAACAAAAATACATAATTAATGAAAACGGTTGAACATCTCTGTTCTCAAGAATCTCCGTGTATCAAATTACTCTGGTGAGTTATCTGAAAGAAAATTCGCTACACATGCTCATAGTGACAACGTTAGAGAACGTGGAATCTCACTTTCACTTTCTTTCTCTTCTTCGGTGGCAGGGGAGAATACCACACCTTGGCTTGAACACTGATTCTCTTCCAGGAACATCTCACGCACACCTAAACAATGTGCCCATGAGGGCTTCTAAGTTCACGTAGCAGTTTTCATCATCAAGATAACGAACACAAATTTGATCGACGCTTGTATCATGAAATGTTTTGGTCATATCTTTCATTCTACTTACAAATCCGTAAAAATTGAAATCTTCTGTCGAAGAAGTGAAAAATGTTCCACATTTATGGAAGCCTATGCCGTAATAAACTGTTACTTTGTACACAGCCATGACTGGAGCGAAAGCAGAACCCAACCCGCGAAAATGTCACGTGACCAATCTGAGCACTCCAAATGGTCATGTGAGCAAGTCCAAAATTGAAATGCAATCGATCGTTTTTTGCGGGGTGCTAACAGTTTAGTGATTTCAGTAGTAATGGCTGATAGTGTCTCTCCGCAGATAACACTGTCATGTCATGGAATCAATTTAAACCAATTAGAATCAGAGACAATTTAGTGGTGAACTATAAGCGCTGATAGTGTCTCTCCATGGATGAACACTATCACGTCACAAGATCAATTTAAACCAATTAAAATCAGAGAAAATTTAGTGGTGAACTGCATATGAACTCTTTTGTGTCACATGATCAATTTAAACAAAAAAGAATTGGAGAAAATTTAGTGGCGAATTACAAATGATGATAGTGTCTCTCCACAAATGAACACTATCATGTCACATGATAATTTAAACCAATACGAATCCGAGAAAATTTAGTTGTGAACTATAAAGGGCCATAGAGAGGGTCTATTGTATTCCAACTGTTTGGAGGTATTTTAACATTTTCCCAGCAATTCATGGTTAAGAAATTATTGCATGGTTGTGGGAAACCAGAAAATTTTGCACACGGTTGGTTTTTGCATGTTTTTGAGACGGCGACTCAAACAGAGTTTAGAGACTCAGAAGACTGAGCAGTAACAGTATCTTGCTTCAATATTCTCCCACAGCAAAAGTTTGGCTTTTAGGTCTGGAAACAATTTGTTCTGTTCTGGATCTTTGTAGTCTTGTGAGGAGGGATACGATTATTAAGCTAATTTACAAGTATCATGAAGAATTTGTTACGTACTGTTATGTACTGCCAGAATAGTAGAGCAACCATATCATTACTTCTTTTGTTTGTTACAGGAATGTTTGTTGCTCTATCAAATGGGAGGTCTTGAACAGTGCAAGCAAGTAGCTGAGGAAGTCTGCATCCAGGCAAATGATGCTAACTCACCCAATTATAATGCAGTTGCTGGGAAAGCAAAGAGCCTTATCTCTGGTGCTTACAAAATGGAAGGGGACTTTGATAAGGCCGAAGAATTCTTGAATGATTCTACTGAGGTGGGCCTGTTTTTGTCAACATAATACTAAACAATTATTGGATGAGGTTTTTGTGATATCCAGAATTGACGTGCACCGCGGTCATACATGACATGATTACTCATGACCTTGACATTATTACCTGTGACCTTGACATGATTATTGTATAATCTGCAGTTATGACGTCACAGGCGCTGATTTCGAAAATTCACTGTACGCTTTCGGCCAATCAGAAAAGAGATAGTGAGTTCAATGTATAATAATGTATATTATTGTCCAACTTAACTTTGTAGAGTACAAAAAACGCCCAAAATGAGTACAAACATAGTAAGGCGGTATTGTACTCCAGATGACCGGTTAGAAATTTGCCCGCACGGACATAACAGTTTGGCATGTTAGATAATAAATATCTCATATCTGATCTGAAATATCTGAGAATTTTTACTTGTTTATATTTTGACTCGACCTACAGTGTATGGGCTCGTCAAAATACGGCACAGCTCATAAAATACTCAGCGATGCTACACAACAAAACGTCTAAGAAGAGCTATATACATGTATATTACTGTTAACAGTGTATACATTTGCTACATTGTCCTTATATTCTATGTTCGTTGTTATGTTGTTCAATGAAGTCCTCCCTAATTCATGTACATCCCCTGAATTCCTCTCAGCTTTTGATAGGAATTGCCCCTCCCCTCCCCTCCATGCAAGCCTTACACATTAACTAAAGAAGCTCGTGTGAATAACACAAACATAATTATACAGTTTATCATTATGTTCAAAAATATATATACATTATCCACAACCAAAACTCAGTTTGAAAAGTGAGTATTACTTATTTTCCATTTATCAGAATCAAGTAGGTAGATGGTGGGCTAAGGAATGTTGTGTGTTCCTATTAACGAGTGTCACCTTGTTGTTTGGTGGAGCACTTATTTGAGGGTGACACGTACTAATATTTTTCTATCGTGTGCATTGCCTATTTGAGGACATTCATTTGACATGTTCATTACTTTTATTCTAAAAGCATGTTTATGGTTCTAATGTAATGTTTAACATGTACATGTAGTAAATGCTAAAGCCATAGCGTGTAGCATGGTGCATTCTTTATTAAATGGTGAATATTTGTCTTAGCTCTTAGAGGCAGTTGTCCCCGGTGAAGAGACTTCAGTCAACCGCACCTGTCTTGCTGCTCTGTATTCAGAGAAGGCCAGAGTGAAGGGAATCAGTAAACAGGAGAAAAAGATCCTAAAGAAAGCCATGAAGGACGCCCTGCTTCACTACAGGCACCAGCTTGACAAAAGTCAAAATAGGAATGCGAGGAGTCCAAGGCGAGCCCTTATCAGAGCATCCTTCTTCTACCTTGGTTCATCCAGAGACAAAGCCACTAACCTGCAGATTTCCGTGTCAGAGCGTGACTTAGCAAAAGTGGACGTGTTTATTCGACAGTTCAAGAAGGGTTTTCTTCCTGACTGCCCCATGAGAGACAAAGCCTTGTTTTACAGTGCGCTGGGTGATTTATTCACAAGAAAAGGACAACTTGAAGAAGGTTTGAGGAATTCAGACAATTAATTAACTGCTCTATCTCAATCAAAATTGAAATCGTTTTGCGCATGTGTGCAGCCTTCTAATTTTTTTCCTCTCCTGAGCCGTCTTTTGTTGAATTGCTTTGCTCTACGAGTTATCTCGTGTTCTGTTTTGGTCTCTCGAACAGACATTCCCTGCTGTGTGGCTAAATCATGATGCAAACTTTGACAAATCCTCTACTTACAGCTATAACAGAATTAACCAGAGACAATGAGAAGACATGCCTCTTGTAATCACACTTTTTCTCTAACAGTGATTGTTTCATTGTACTGAATTACTATCACTCTGTACAGGTATCAGTTGGGTGACTGAGGCGTCCAGAATAGCTTCAGGTCTTCAACTGCAAGCTGAAATCAAGGGAACACATGACCGTCTGCAGCAGCTTCATCGTTTGCGCCGGGAGCGAGGGGAGATTGGACCAAGGAGGCCCCGTGAAATGGCTGAGGAGACAATGGTGACGAACCTCCATTTCCAAGAACCGGGGCTTGAAATCCTGGAAGGACACCTCGAAGAGCTCACACGTGTGTTGAGATGTCAGGCGCAGTAAAAAAGACCTCCGAAATTGGTAGAGGCTGTAATAACATGAGGTTGTGTTAAAATTCAAAGAGATCTTAGTCAATTTTGACAAGCCGAGTTTAAGGTTCTTTTGTCAGTATTTCTTCAAGGAGTTAACGGTAACCATTTCCAACCTCGTCATTATAAGTTATAGTTTCTTTCTCCCTAATGTGTTAAGGACGTTCGCGCGAAAATTTTCTACTCGATAGATTTTTTCTAAACTTCTACTGCGGAGGGATAATGACTTACTTGTTTCAGAAATGAAATAAAAATTGGGGGTCACCGGCTTCGTTTCAGAGATATGGCGTGTGGA
>OMLO01001983.1_pt1 | contig 16202 bp, 6 predicted proteins | sample 1674811 | NCBI WGS metagenome assembly OMLO01 (sample SAMN06265003, study PRJEB25207) | coral metagenome | isolation source: Coral host | place: Mexico:La Bocana,Puerto Morelos, Mexico | collected 2008-11-13 | reverse complement strand
TACGTCGAATGTGGATTTTAATCTAGAAAATGTTATCGCCCGCCTAAATTAGTTATTTATTCTTAATGTTTTTTTTTTATCTCGGTATTTCTCTCTTTTTTTAATGCATATAAATTTAGTAGTTGTGAACACTTAGGATATTTGAAAAAGACCTCTTATAATAGTTTTCAAAAATTAAATATTTCTAAATTTGTGTATATAGACTATTTTATACCTCATTTAGTCTTGTTAAGCCTGCTCGATCTTTCCACTTGAAAGTGTTGTAAATAAGTTCACTGTTTTTTTTAGGTATTGGTGTATTACTAGCATTTTAGGAGATTATATTGAAATTAAAAAAAATATATATTGTTATTATTATGATTTATGTTGCAGTCCGGCACTTATGGCATCTGGCAAACACTCAGTCGGTGGATCAAATGATATGTATCTGGCATTCATTTGGGGAGCCTAATCGTCTGCTTGGGTTTGGTTTGCGAGGTTTGAAGCTGTGGGGCCCTGAGGAAAGCGCAGAGTTATCGTGCCCCCTTAGAATGGCAGCCTTGCAGCAATCTGTTGATTAATGACACCTTGACTCAGACCTTCCAGTCTTCTTCCTGGTCAAACGGACTCACAAGAATAGCCACAAGTTGCGTTGGTTGGCAAACGGATTTGCAAGTTTTCTTGCTAGTTCACACATGTCCCAAAAAAACCATTTCAAGGCAGACATATCCTGTATTTCATTGGCTAATGATAGGTTAATTGACGCCTCTCAACTTGCGTTGACTTGGGTTGGGTGGCCAAACGGTGAAAAACTTGCGTCGACCTGCATGCAAATTCATTTGATCTCGACCAAAAGTGAGCGTAAGTCAGCGGAAGTGCACGCAACGCCTGGCCAAACGGAGTCGCAAGTCGGAGTTGACGCAAGTTGAGAACTTTTACAATTTACGCCGAGTACATCCTTTAAATTTCGCTCAACTCTAAACAAAGAAACATCACGTGAGTCGCTTTGTGAAGATTTTTGTGAGTTGTATATGGTAGACAAATAGTTTTCTCTCAATTTTCGTCGTCAATTTATAGCCCCACGTCTAGAAATTAGCCTAATGTGATGGTGGAGCTGTGGACATCACCGATATCACAAGGACACGATTGCAACAACCATGAGGCCACTCCATCTCCACGGGGGGGAGGGTCTAAAGTTAGTAAATGAACAAGACACTGCAAGAGGAAGATAAGTTCCCCCCTCACAGGTGCAGAAAAATATAACGAACGAGACGGAAATTTTCGGGAGTGGGAATGCGTCGATCATGCGGAAAACACACTTATTTCAACAAATTTCAACACTTAGCAAAATTGATAATAAAGCCTTTCCATTTGTATTGAACAACAGTGAAAAGAAAAGAACTTCAAAGTCTTACCCACAGTTAAGCTCTTTAATAGAATAAACATCACGCCCGCCAACTTTGACATACGCTTGATCTGTTTTTTTTAGTATACAGGTTTTTCGTAAACGTTGGGGCATCAGTGACCTAGTAACTAGACATTAGTCTAGCCTGGACGTTAAAAATTCGTCACGAACGAAATGTCGTGTTTTAAATTTCTTTGCTATTTTAGGAGAAAAGCTACTTCAAAATAATTAATCTATTCGAACGCTTCCCTTTGCAGCAACGAATGTACTCAACGAGCGGTCAAAGCACGAGGTGTCGCACCCTGTTCAGGTCTCCCATCATAAATTCACTAATCGCAGAATTTCAACGCTTGCAGTAGGCCTGGAAACTTCTAACAGAAAAATAACCTGAAATCGAGATATCACGACAGAGTTAGGAGGCTCTAATTATTTCCGTTTTCAGACTCGATTTTTGCCGGTCACTCGAGTCCGGTCTACTAGCGCGGGTTGACATGTATGTTTAAGGGGTCAAATAAAACTTGGGCCACGGCTAGAATGACCTTTCATAGGAGTTATATTCATTTTTTTTCCGAGGAGTATCTGCGACCTTTGGGAGTTCCTCGGGTTTTGAATAGCCACACGGCCACACACGAAGGCTAGCAGAATGACTGGTGTCCAAATTTAACGGAAGATGTAAACGGATTTAGACAGAAAACGGAGAATTTAGTATTGAACATCGAATTTGCTATTTGGCCCGATGGTGTTATTTTGGACCAGACAAACGAGTTATGTACTCCCATCTGGTTGGTTTAGGTGGGCTACGTACGTCATAACTTACACATTCGCTGAACCGGAAACCTGATAGTAAATGCATTCTTTTTAAAAAGAGCTGAAAATTTTACTCAACGACTAACAATTTGGTAATTGGTAATAAGTTTACCGCCTTCTTGGCTACTTACGAGACAATACTATCCTCTTAACTGCGACTTGTAACTCCATGGGGTTTTGCATGGGCTCATAAACGGAGGGGCCCAAGTTATCCGAGGGGGCTTAACACCGGAATAAAAAGAAAAACATTTCGAAATGAGCTACACCAGTTTTGATGCAAGTATGTTATTCGTATACGTACTGGTTTGAAATTAAGCTCTTAAACATCACAATCAATTCAAAACAGTTCATTTTAATCAAGAGGAGGCTTATATCCAGGGCCAGATCCGCGTATTTAATTAAATTACGGTTTCTTACGTACACCTCTTACAATAATAAAGGAATGAATTCCAACACTGATATGAAATACAATTACTTACAATTGCTATCTTTACTTACAAAAAAAAGTTTCTTTGCATCACTTGATCTGCTTGCTTTTTCTTACTTACGATCACACTCTCTCAAGTGAAAGCAGATAACTGCCTAGCCTTGCATAGGGCAGGCGCGCTGAAATTTTATTTAACCCTGCATGTTATAGTGAAAGGTATGGAAGCCGGGCATCTTTTATCACTAGAAACGGCTTTTAATATTCACCAAAAGATATTTACAATTCCAAAAAACACACCAGATTGTTAAAAAAAGAAAAATATAAAAAAGTTTGTGTCTCTAAGTCTTAAATATGGCGCCAAAAATGGGTCGACCTTTTCGGGCAACTCGCTCTTCGATTGCTGTTGCGTCATTGTTTCTGCAAAATAGCTGTTGATCGCCAAAGTCGGCCCGAAGAGGTCAAAGCAACCTTAACATTGTCATTTTTTTAGATGCGAAGAAAAAGACTTTATCTTGTTGCATCTGTAGGACATTTCGGTTTTGAGTGCCGCTCGTACCGTGGGAGCGGTAACGTACCCGGTAGAATGAGTGAAAACGAGGAAATCATAGCGCACGGCATAGTTATTGAGTACAGTATTAATAAGAGTCTAAAGACTGGAAAAATCAAGAATTGGTTACATATGATCTTACCAGTCCCTGCTGTGATCATGTCAACAACTGAATTGTTATAAGCAATTTAACTAATGATGAGTCATTGATGATGCTTATAATTGCGCATGTCAACGGGGGGGTGGGGGGGGGGGGGGGGGGGGGGGGTGGGAGCTCCAATATGAAAAGGCCGGAGATAAGATACACGTTAGCTCGTTCAGGGGTACGTATAAATCAAGGATACTGCCTCCTTAAGGTTGTTTCTGACGAGACGCCACTACTTTTAACTGTCGTCTTTTAGGGTGCACTCAAAAAAGTAATAATTAAAACGGTCTTATTTCTACTTTTTTGGCTTGATTCCCGCCGGTCTCCCGTGAGAGTCCGGTCTACTTGCGCGGGCTCCCTGGCTGAAGAGCGGCTAGTAATCAAGCCTGTGCTGAAGTTGTATTTTTTAGGGGTCAAAGAAAAACTCGAGTCACGCCCAGATCGGTCTCCTTTAGGATTTAAATTTTGCGACGAGCATCCCCGAACTTGCCATATGGTAGTCCTCTCCGCGGGGAAATTGTAATGTTGAACCAGGCTCGTGAGTCTTTCCAGTTCTTCCCCTTGTCCAAAAACACACTGCCTGATCTGCTGGTTTTGATAACCGCGCGAGGCTTGGATTGAAATACCAGTATTTCATAGTTCTCAGAGGCACGAGAGTTGTCAGAACTGTCGCTGTATTGTAGAGTGACCCTTCTCGTCTCCAACTTGCAGTTCTTCTCAACCATATCCACCCTTGAAGAGTTCTGTGAATAAACGATATTATCATTCGATACATTTTTTTTCTTTTCGTGAGCCTACCACGCGGTGACACCGAATAACTGCTTACCAATAATTTCTTACGCGTAAAACCTTCTAAATGTGTTTTGCTGGAAATATTATTCCGCTTTTGCCTAATTGAGAGCACTCTCTTCTCTGAGAAACGGCAGATCGCTTCCTTGAGCTAGCAGAGAGTGATTTGAATGTTAAAACAAACTTGATAATCGAATGATAAACAATAAATACATGTACAATTAATTTGTCATTGTCTCGCAGATCGAAGGCAAATTACAGGTTGTCCAAGCATAATATAAGACTTTGTACAGAGAACTGTCGTTGCAACATAAGAGTTTGAATTGAAATTAAGATATGGCGTTACAATCATTCAATATGTAAGTAATTGCTAAATAAAGACTCTTGGAGTGTTTGAGATTTGAGCGAATTCTGATTTTTTTTTTCAGTGAGAGCTTTGGAAAGAAAAAAGGATGGTATAAAATACCTCACAGAGATGTGGTGAAACATGAAGCAATCTTTTCAAACTAATAATTCAGGTTTAAACAAAAGATAAAGACAACCTTGACCATTATAGTGTTTTTAGTTTCGCTTTGAAAATGTTTAAAATATTGAAATGTTCCAGAAGCCTACCTTAAGCACCAACTTTCCTTCATCCGCACACAGGATGAAGTCTGGTCTTCCAGCAGTGTGTAAAGTGAATTCCACGTTAGAGGCTGTTAGTTTCTTCTTCCAGATAAATGCTGTACGCAAAAACATAACAGAGGTGTTAAAAACGTATGTAAATTTTCCCATTGGGACAGTTGGACCTCAGTCTGTGAAATGGAAGCGCCATGAAATTTGGGTAACGGAATCCACTTTTTGGGCGTTGCTCGAAGTTCACATCGCCAATCATGTGATTTTATGCTCTGGTTTATTTGATAAAAATTATGTAATTTCGCGCCAAAGAAGAATTAAAAGATGAGATCTACTTGGAGGAGCGAAGTGACACGCTAACAAAAAATTTCTCACGTTTAATTTCCGCACTCTTTTTTAGCTCATTTCGGACAAATTTTGGACAACAACTTCGGATACTTTGCTGAAACGTAGTTAGAGTAAAGTTGCCCTTGCAAACACGAATTAGACTTAAAATATATGTGAAAATGATTGTTTGGTGTTTACGAATACGCCGATGAGAAAATATTGCAAACTCTATCAAGCCGTTACGAATTTCAAGCAGTGTGTCAACTAGAGTTCGCTCAATAAGGCCCGGCATTAAGTATTATACTGTAAATTTCCTTGCACTTTTGGACACTTTTTTGTCAGAAATTAAAATTGTCTGAATTTTGTTTTCAAGTATTTCATGATTGTAATCAAATTCCAATAAAAACGAATTCCTTACTCCTGCTACTACTACGCGACAAGAGAGAGTCACTGCTTTACTTACTTGTACCCAGTTCTCCCTGTCGTCCGGTGAATGAAAGTCTAAATTTGTTGTTTCCGTCCTTTGTTATCTGGAGAAATCGCCTGCCTCTGTTTTGCCGCGCAAATGATTCCAGAGTAGCAGTATCTGTCGTCTGCTTGCTTGATGCATCTAAACTATGAAGAACCACCGTGAGAAAAACCTGCCAGAGACAAAAACAAAGATAAACAAACGATCAGTAACACCGTGAAGAAGTTATCGCCCGACGCAAGAGACTGCTAGCTGCATGTCAGATGTGACCTGGCGGGATTTGTGATCAATTTATTTTCTGTGGAGTAGGTGCCATTTTATTCGCCCTCGAGAGAATTTTCTTGACTCGTTACAATTTCCCTCTCGATTCCGTCAATCGCGCTCAGGCCTTCTCCGCCAAAACAAAAGCACTAACACGCGACATCCGCAGTTATCCGTAGTTACGCACATTTTGACCATTGCCAAGATCTCTCCACTGCGATAAATGCGTTTTAAGCTTTTCAATGTACATTTTTCATTCCTCACTACCATGCTTTTAGTTTTCTCTATGTTCTATTTCAATTAGACGGCAGTACGTGTCCTTTCAGCCTATGAGGGCTCAGGTTCAGTTTTGAAGTCTCTCTTGTTATATCTCTGAGGCGGTCTGATGTTTCCATGGTAACTACATAAACGTTTATCTTTGTGTTGTAATGTTTGCACCTGTCGGGAATCTTCCAAGTTTTTCCAGTAATAATTTACGCGAGCCACCCCGGTGTATGCTCGGCCAAATGCATTCACTAGAAACTTTCAAATTTGTTTAATGTGACCGGCCTAGTTGTTTATCGTTGAGCCCATTGTAATTCGTTGTTATAACTGGTAACAGTGTCCAAATGTTCAAGAAATTGCTTGTTCGTCCGCGTCTTTTTGGTTGAGTTGTGAAGCCGTTAATTAAAACCGAAAGGCTTGAAAATGATGACAACGATACAAAATGGTAGATCCAAACAACGGCTCTACGAGATTTCTTTTTCAGAGAAGTTTATTTTTCTTCCGAAAATTTAAATGTTGCACTTGACTGAACAGAATTTTTTGGTAAATTGAAAAAACCGTGCCAAAATAAATTATAACAAGACCCCTATAATATGTTGCCAACGAATTTGCGTGAACTTTCTGGATATTTCTATGCTTGGATATTTTCAAACCTGTTGCAGACCTGTTACTATAAACCATTTTTTCGCTATACCATTAACATAACATTCGCTTTCTTTTAAATTAATTTTATTTGCAAGGCGGCTTTTGAACAACCTCGTGAAAGGCCCGCCTTTTCCCGCCCCGCCTCCAAGCCAGGGAAAAGTCCCTGGCGAGGTTGGGCTTTTGAAACTTAGAAGAAACAAGATAAATAGAAATTATTTTAAACCTTTTTTCCTACGAAAGATTGTACTGTCGAACTCACTCCCTTAAAAAAAAACTGCTGGTCAGTTGATAATAATTGTGTTCTCAGTAAACTGTAATTTCAGATAGAATAGGATGAATGTTAGCACAGCTTGCTTTCATTCACGATCACGCCGGCCGTAGCTAGGCTAAAATTCCTGCCGAGTATTGATTCCGAATTTCGCCTGCTACTAGCTATATATATATATAAGGCCCTGATAACTATAAAGCAATCTTCCAAGGTGCTCTAAAAGGAAGTGTTAGAACCTGCATTCCAATCACAAAACGAGATATTGCCTTCCATTTCGGTCGTCAGTTCATCGAAGCGTTGCAGTAAATGTTTAGCTGGGCACTGAATGGAGAAAGAAGCAATGGCTTAGATAAGTGTGCGATCTCGTTTCCCGAACAGCGGCTAGTGGTAAACGAGCTTACCTCTGAGCCGCACAACATTTTGCTAGTAAAGGTGAGCTTCTTGAGCATTTCAATAATAAAACTATTGCTTATGAACATGCAGTGAACTGCACGAAGTGACTAAAGACCAAATGGTTAAATCACTGTCAAATGTACTCTTCGCGCTGACTGCCCCTTCCAGAGTAGTTCACACAGAGCAGTTTGCAAAACATTTCCCAACCGTTTGTCATATGCATGATCAATCAATTCGTCAATTCATCTAAAGTAACTCACCACAAGCCAGAAAGAATCCATATTTTAAGAACGTCTTCTTCGATTCTGGAATGGAAGGAATGGAAGGCTTCGAACAAGTTACTTGCAGCTCCCGGGTGAAGTGTAATTACTAATTTTTTGCACCGTCATGAGGGGAAACAAGCCTTGGGCGCGCCAAGGGAAAAGTCCCTCGAAAAGTCCCATTAGCTCATTTAACTGTCATAATCGTAGACACTATAAATTAATCACCAAACAAATACTGCTTTTCGAACAATCCCATCTCGTGCGAGACAAGGCTAAACAAAAGGAACGTTCGTCTTCGGAGCAAAATAATCCTGATCGTCCAGTACTTTAACTGTCGCTGCGAAGGCGCTCGCGTCCTCACCAGCCAAAGTAAAATAAAATTCCTACACATCCATTCCGGCAGCATGTAGAAATAGAGCTCTTTTCTGTGCGTCGTCCGAAACTTTTTTCCCGTTACGTACAAATCGAAAGCTCTCTTCCAACTTTTCCACCGTTGACTTAAATTCTGTGGTAGTACCTTTGGATTAAACAGGGAGGTGGGAGGGAGAAAATAATGTCGGACAGGAGATAACTTTTCCCTTCCGAGAGAAAATCATATGATTTTTAGCCGTAGAAGTTGGGCACATTTTGGAGTGTTCGCATATCAACAATATGGCGCCTGTAATCGAACCACATATTTGAAGTTGAGTTGCGATTGTCTCTATGGTTACTGCATATGTTAATCATATGACCATTCAAGATTATCGATGAAGCGTACGAAAACACGCTAATTTATTCAGACTCATCTCCATCTCTTAAACGGCTCCCAACAAACGAGATCTAAAACGACCGAAGTTCTTCCAAAATGTACCTCGTCGCCAATGTAGAACCGCCAACACACGCTACGGGCAAATCACACTGTTTTAATGTACACGTACGTCCGTTACACACATGCAGATCATCTTCACACACTCCTTGAATGCATTATATATAATCGACTCATACATAATCTATGAGCCTCGACACTACATTCAGTGTAAGGCTCTGAATCCAGAAGATCAATTTGTTTAGACGTCTTACTGCAAATTCAAAACAAATTAAAGGCTAGCTTCGTGTGCCACGTGACACACAATAAGCTGTTTTCTTTCTTATAACCAATGAGAAACTTCCTTGAAGGGTCAGTTTATTCTAGTAGGAAAGCAATTATGGAAATTTTATTCCGCGTTATATGTGGCCTGTAGATAAAACTAGTTGGCAAATTTCGACAAATTGCGCGCAGCTCCCGCTGTGCCCTGTTAGATTTCTAAGGTGAGACAGTATTTATCGATCCATATAAGTTAATACTCCTCCGAAGTGTTATACGTCTTGATAAACACTGAAAATAAAGACTTAAAAGTTGAGATGACTTAAATTGTTAGCTTTATACGTACAGACTTATTTTTTTGTCTAAAGAGTACAGTACAGTAAGATAAACGCGAAACACAAAAAATAAGTCCAAAAAAATTATCAATCTTGTTCGATACATTTTTAACCAAAGTGAAAACAAAACCAGTGTAATTATATTTTAATCATTTTCGTTGTCTAGGAGAAATTTTGTGCATCTTGATCAAATTCATTCAAACACGCTTCATTTTGACTGGTTGTTTCTGTTTCTGTTTTTCTGTTTCTGTTTAATCTGGCGAAAAATTATTCTGGGCAAAAACAATGGACTCCATTTAGGTGTTTTACAGATCAGTGCACACTTTCATCATAAGCCCTTATCAGGTCATAGCCATGAAATAACAATATTATCGAATAGTAAATAATAAAGGTTTGAAACATAAGAATCAGCTAACATTTGAAGCCAAGGAGCCATACATATCTATAAAAACTGGTCTGTGCCGCCTGAGCTGATTTGTGCTACGCCTCGAGCAATATTCAACATTTATGACTAACCTTTTCGCAGCTGATTGTGTCGGCAATGTCCGTCTTTGTGGTATTAATTATCTTGCCTTAGTCAAAAAGTTATTAATGTCTGTCGGCGAAATTTAACGACGGTGACGCCTTCTGGTTTTTCTAGCTCACGCAACTTCTGATTATGTATATGTAAAAAGACGAATCAAAATACCTTTCTTTCTCTTTTAGTCCAGCGAGCTAAACTGCAGCAGCCGAAAGGTGCAGAGCAATTAGACTGCGGGCTTGTTTTCTTCAAATTTATGGTATTTTGTTGTCAAAGGTTCAATATACGACCTTAGATTTGACTTTCATTTTATATTTTAGAAGGAGGAGGAATTTTCTTCGTATGCCGAACAAAAACAGAATTACAGTGATTGCAAAGAGAGTTAACCAGGCCACTGACTGAAACAGCTGCTCTCGAACGGATTTGTCTCGTCCAGCGGCTTATAAGCGGTTTGACGGTAAGAATATGCCAAGACTCACGAACGAAATTGCTTTAACCACAGGCTGAGGCAAGTTGAAGAAAATTCTCCTCAAGCTCTCTTATCGCAGTTTTTCTTAATCCTTATTCTCGTTTAATCTAGCATTTATATCTACAGAAATTTAAACCCTTACCATGCGATACACCGCCATTGCTCTTCTTTTAAGCAGTTTCCAATTTTAGGAACACGTCAAACAGAAAATTCACGAAAAATCGATGATACTGAAAGCCTGAAACTCTGCTTTCCTTTGTTTGGGGTCTGCCGCCAAAGTAAATCTTCAAAGAAAGATTTAACCCCTAGCCAACATTTTGTTGACTTTGTTTTCAGTATTTTCTCAACAAGGAGAACTTTTCTCACCATTCGGTCTTACTGCGTGCTCGTTCTGATACAACATCGTATTTTCCTCATCAACTGTCTCGTGTAGACAGGTATTTTCAGTTATTAATGCATTTCTTAATATCTCGGCCGCTGATTTTGACAACCTTTGTTAATACAATTTCTTATCAAGCTGATTTCAGCCAATCAAAGTTAGGAAAATAAAAAATATGCCCAGATATCTTCTTTTCCGTGCAAATTGGTTTGAGCTGGGCATTTTCTTACCATCTGGCGTTCAGCAGCACTTGTTTTTAATAACCCACGACGATAAATCATGTCAGAGTTTCAGTGTTTGTCTAATTAAAATCTTCCGAGGTTAACCCGCCGAACCAAAAGATTTAATTAATCCTCTAACCCCAATATCAGTATACAAATTCTCCTTAAATTCTCTGATCTCATTACATTTTCCTATAGTATTAGAAGGGAAAATTTGTTTAAGGATGGACGCAAGTTCCGTTTGGTGACCATTTTGTTAATTCTCATAACATTTTCTGCTGATGAATGATTCATATTGCGAGGAGAAGTTTGAAGTTGGTCACTTTGCGCCGGAGAACTTCAAAAACGTAACAATCACTGGTCATGGATCATGGTCATTGGATTTGCGTTTGAAGAAACCTCCAACAGGAACATAACATGACTATCGTTTCTGAAAAGCTCTGTTTTCAAAATGTTTTCTGCTAACATTCTGAAAGCGAAAAGTCGACGTTTTCAAATTCTTCCGATTTGAGGAGCGTTTTCGAAAAACTTCTGACAAGTGTGGACAGCAGGCCTCCGGAATTCGAATGGTGTGGATGCGGCTTAAATGGTACCAGAGAGAGTTGAATACAAAGCATGGCAACTGTGCAATATGGTCGGCTCTTTAGACGCCCCCAATTGCCTGTATATTTAACAACAAGAACACCTGTTAATTAATCGATTGCTGAGAGAGGAAGATGGAGATGAAACTAAACCGAAATTATCATTCGAAGCAGCCAATGTCCTTAAGTTGTCCGTGTGACAATAAAGTGATTTTTAGAACATAGAACACTGAAAAGCTCGTTATGATTGGTAATCCGATCTTTTGTCAGCATGTGGTCATCTAAAAAAAGTGAAATTGGACGCCAATCGATATTTTTCTCAGTTTAACACTGACAAACTAGGATGGACAAGTTATTTTTATAAGGGTTTTTGATCTGATGAAGCCTTGACCGTACTAAGCAATTATGCTGCAAAACATGTCTACAAAAGTTAACCAAACTGAAATATCATCTGAAGAAGAAGATGAAATGGCTGCCTCAATGGACAACGTCCCTTTGATGGTCAACTACATAATACTGAGTCTCGTTGGCGTCACCGGAAATTCGCTCGTAATAACGTTAGTGCGGAAAAACCGCAATTTCCGCTCAACCACGAACATTCTGCTTGCCTTTGTGGCAGTAGCAGATTTGATATCCTTGACTTGCCTCGTTCCTTTCGCGTTCTTTCGCGTGTTCCCGCTTCCTAGTGGGGTTTTAGGTTCCGTACTTTGCTGGGTTTTCGCTCGAGGAAACGTGGCGAGTCTTACCGTTACCGTCTCTATCACTACACTTGCTTTATTGGCCGTCGAGCGATTCCATGCTCTTGTGAAACCATTGAACAACAAGCTGCGTATAGCCAGGGAAAACGTTATCTACTGGATCATTGGTATTTCGGTGTACGCGGTCGCTCTGATCGTTCCTCTTTTCATCTTCACTATGTTCGACAAAAGGAAAAAAATTTGCTTTTATGACTTTGGGAATAATGGACGGCGCATCTACTTTTCAATATTTGGGTTCGGAGTGGCTTTAGCCTTGGCAGTGGTATGCTTCTGTTACTGCCGGATCATCAAAGGATTTTACTTCGGCAGTCAGAAAATTTGCGTCAGCGAAGAGCTGCAACGTAAGCGCAAGGTAGTCAAGCTACTGCTTATCATCACATTAGCTTTCATCGTTTGTTTCACTCCCCGAACAATCTATTTCTTGTTTTATCACTCCAACAGAGGTTTGCTTCACAAGACATCTCTATTTCTGTTACATAGCAATTCAGCCATGAATCCGGTTATTCTTGGGTTTCAAAGTGAGAGATATCGTTGTGGTTTTAAGGAAATAATTTCAGAATTCATGGCTAAAACTAAAAGAATCGTATGCAGATTTTGTAAAGTACGCTCTTATCAGTTGGATGTGACTGTAGAATATTCGGTTAAAACATAATGGAACCAAACATCAGATGTCTCAAAAATTAAGTGTAGTTCGACAATTTTATTTTATTGACTTAAGCAAAGAGAATGATTTGCATTTGCAATAGAAGACTGTCAGGTTTTAAATGCAAATAAACAATATTGATGGAGGCAGCTGCTTCGAACGCCGAATCATAGTTGGTCCCCTCTACCAACTATGGCCGAATTAAAACAAAACCTTTTAATGGATGCTGAAACAAGCAAACAAATATATCAGTAAATTAAACAGAAACTTGTTAAAAATTCCGAGTAGCAGGAGGCTCACCAGGGATGGGATTTGAACGCGGGACCTCTGGAGCGCCGTTACCACTTGGCCAAGCCGCGTCCATGAAATTACTGTTTTCACGTTCGCTAAACAAGTCTTCTTAGGCTAAGTCAGCAGCATATAGCTACTGAAGTAGCCCGTAGTAAAAGATGGTAAGGAAATGAGGAGATTTTAGATTTGATTACGGATCTAATGGAAGGTGTCATGTTTTATTCCTAATAATAAATAATAATAATAATAATAATAATAATAATATTAATAATAATAATAATAATAATAATAATAATATTAATAATAATAATATTAACGAATATTTATACAGGATAGCCCTTCAGTGCAAGAGTGCTGTAGAGAACTGATCAAGATAATACAAACCAAAGTGATCGACATTACAAGTAAATGATGCTTGAAATCGGACAAGGAATTGTCGCTTGGTTCACTTGAACTTAAATTAAAAACGCTAAATTTGCCAGGTAGAATGAAATGAAAGGATTCGATTACTGACACCGAGAGTGGGTACATATTAATTATGCAACGCATTTGAGTAGTATACCAAAAAAAATGTCTCGTTTGTCACGTGTATACCGGTATACAGACAGTCCTTTTGAGGCGAGTACCAAGAAAATAAAATCGACAACTCGGATATTCAATTAAAATTGGATCATTAGATATTACAATTCAAGAGTTTTCATTGGCTAAGCTATCATGGGTTATAAAGCAGTCGTACATGGTAAGCGTAGGAGTAATTTTTGGGGCGTTTTATTTCTTTTTTATTTGATGTTTTCCGGATAAATATCACTGGGTTAGACTAGCAAATAAGGGATGGGCTTTTTTTCCGGAAAGGCAAACAAAAATGTATTGTCAAGGACTGGCTTACACATACAGGGAAATCCTGAGTTGTCAAACCTTCTACGGACGCAAAAAGTGATAGGTTTAAAAATCGGTTCGAGAAATTGGGAGTGTTTAACTGAGACGTGGAAATCGACTTGTTTTGAGTTATCGGAAGTTTTGAGAAATTGTGATTCTACTGTATATCACTTCCCATTTCACTTCCCGTGAGACTTTTGGTAGCGTGAGCCAATCACATATCTTCTTTAGGTCGAGAACGTGCAGTAATACAATCAGGTGGCCAGTTTAAATTATGTTAAATTATTTGATGTGAAGGATCGAAACCGTTGGCAAAATGATTGACACCTAAAACGGCCGTATCCAGAACTTTGTGTCTTTTCGACTAGATAACCATGTTTAAATATAGCTTTCAAGCTGAAGCTTTTTCTAAAATCACAAGAAGAAAGATACGATAGGTACAGTAACTTCTTTACCGGACGTTCTACAGGCTGGATCTGTCTCTTGAAGCTTTTGCGTGGGGGGAGGGTACTCCTTGGAATTTTTGGTGGGGGTGAGACGCCCGCATCTCCAAATCCAGACCCAATTTCAGATCTGACCTCAAAAATCCATACCCGTTTTCAGACCTGGCCTTGTACATGACTAAGCATAGCATATGCATCAGTACTGAACGGAAGTCAACGTAACAAAGATGAATAGGTAAAATTTAGCTGAAATGATATATTTTATCTATTTCTCTTTCTCTCTTACCAGTTAGTCGCCTTGATTGCTGGGGAGAAAGATACGTTTATAACTTCGTGAACGTTCCCCCGATAACCATACCCAATTTCAGACCAAAATGTTCAAAATCTATACCCGTTTTCAGACCAAAACGGCTCAAAAACCATACCCTTTGGGGCGGTACATACCTATATACCTTATATAGGGAAGTACCCCCCCGGGGAGCTTTTGCCTGTTTGCCACGTTTTGTTGATGAATGTTCTGAAATGCTTGCACCTTTTGTCTTCAAAAGTAAGATGTGCAGGTTATTCTGACGTCTTTTTGGGTCCTTCTTCGTGTTTTGCTTAGAAATCAAAATTAAAAGTTTACTGCAAGCAAACCAGTGTGAAAGTGAACAGTCAACAGTTGCTGCGTGCGTAATAGTCTATCGCCATATTATGAAATTTCGCTAAAATTTCGCGCCATAATTATGAACAATTTCATATTTTCATATAGCAATATTGTTAACTACGTTTTACCAAAATTCCTATTATTTTCCACACCTAAACGCTCGGGAAATTTTAAGAATTTTGACAAAAAAGGCGTGAAATTATTTCCCAATCTCACTCGTCCCCACTTGATTACACAGTCACCTGCGCGCAGCCAGGCTTTGATTATTGCCCCCGCAGGGTTTTGGCCCAAACCCGAGGAGACACCCTAGGAGTCCCCGGGTGTATACGTACAAGGACAAAGAATATTTGTTGAAAAAGTATGAAATGTGTTTGTAATGGGCGAAGCATTCTCGATTTGAAGTAACTAGGCACGCACGGTGGTCTCGGGTAATGTTTTAGCAAGCGCGCCCGGCCTCTCGGGTACTTGCAACCTTCGTCACGTCTTCTAGCAGCATCTTGCAGCATTTGAAGGTCTTGCATCTACGAGTTCGCGTCTGTTTCGTCGCCTTCGAGCTTCGCCATCTTCTAGTAGCATCTTGCAGCATTTGAAGGTCAATAAAAAGCTTCAAACGTTAATTTCTCAGCAGTTGTATACGCAATCTTTGCGGTATTCAATACACATCCAATAAACAGGATATCATAAGCGGAGACAGCTATAGTGAACACTATTTCTAGTTATAACAAGGACTTCCATGTGTATATCAGAAGCTCGTTTTCTCCACGGCCTGATGGCAAAGACCGGGTCGTTCCTAGGACAGTTAGCACTAGGGATTGAATGTTACTTGACGATTTAATTTCCCGGTATTAAAGTACTTTCCACTTCCAGTCGAACAGTCGATAGAGGTTTGAACAGTCGAACCTCTGTAAAGCGCAGCCACCTGATGAGCGAACACCCCCTAATAAGCCGCCACCTACCAATGTTCCTAAATTGTTCTCAGTTGTAAATAAAACCTCTAGTTTTGTTTTGTTTCAGTATTATTTGTTTGTTTGTTTCAGAAAAGGCAATGGCGGTTAAGAATCCGAAATAGAAAGTGACCCTGATAAAAACATTAAAACACACGTTTATTATCCTCTTTTCGTGTTCCATGTTTAATTGTATTGATTAAATCGACCACTCGACAGAGTATTGGGTTCGACTGTAGTCTCAAGTAATAGCCGGACAAAGATAAAATTGGATGACAAAAATTAAAAACAGAAAATTGTTCTCAAACAATTTCAACTCGAAGAAAAACGTTCATTCGGACCTTGAACAAAGCAGAGCACAACAGGAAAGTAAACTTGGGGTTAAAATTCATGATTTTCGCTGCACTATTTTTTCGCTTTTCATTAATT
>OMLO01001982.1_pt1 | contig 16210 bp, 8 predicted proteins | sample 1674811 | NCBI WGS metagenome assembly OMLO01 (sample SAMN06265003, study PRJEB25207) | coral metagenome | isolation source: Coral host | place: Mexico:La Bocana,Puerto Morelos, Mexico | collected 2008-11-13 | reverse complement strand
TTTCGTTATGTGGTGTTTTAGGTCGTTGAAAAGCGTATTTCGTTTACACGTTTAAAAAATATATTTTACTTCTACCTTGAATCTGAAAGTAAGTATTCGGCTTGTTTATTTCCCTTTCCCTTTTTTGCCCGTTTTGCTGTTTCGTTAATCACAGCTCTCTTGTACACTCGGTGTAAATGAATGGGAAAGCGAGAATATTGAAAACAAAACAATTGAAAAAGAAAGAAATAAATTTCCTCCTTGTTGCCGGCAAGGCATTGTGGGTGCGTGTTTGGGGGTGGATTTGAATGTTGACTCCTGGCGGTCGCTCGTGCATGCTGTCTTTGTTTAATAATACTTTATTGTGCCCATAAATATACACAGGATTTGCCCTGAAGTGAAATCCTACCTCTGGAACATCAATGGGTGAGTAACTTAACACATTGGAATCGGTTATAAATTTTTTAGCGCGTTAAAATCAACATGACTTTTATAGTAAAGTGTAGTTCGTTTTGATCTGTTTTCTTTACAAAAAGTGCTTCAATTTTCAGACAGGGAATCTGCCGTTCGCTGCGCTCGATGCATGAAAGTCTGCACTGGGGAAACACTGAGATTCAACGATCAGCTTTTTCATGCCAACTGCCTAGTTTGTCTGGGTATGTATCCGAAGTCGCATGCATATTTTAATCGCAGTTTTTGTCCGCCATTTGGTATCGCGTGTCATTCATCAATTTTCATTCGGAAAGAAAACTACATGTTTGAAATTCACGTCATACCTTTGTCTGAAATAAGGACAAATTCTTCCTGTGAAAATGGGTTATTTATGTAGGTTTATCGAGATTAGCCGTCGCTTTAAAATAAATTCTTGATATGATTTTGCGTACAGTATGCACTCACTGTAGTAATTAACATTTAGAGTTGTTAGCGATGCGTTACCCGCCAACCCACAAAAGTCTTGACAGGTCGAATCGCTTCAAAAATAATTTAAATGGTTTTGAATCGCAAATTGATGTTTGAATAAATAATGAACCGCGCTAACGACAGACTATTATTTCGTTTTAATCTGATCAATGGATAGCGGCTATTTTAGTGGCGTTTTTTTTTCGCGATCCAAATATCTAAAGACGTCTAAGCCTTTCCATCTTTCTCTTTTCATTGATTGTGGTCACAGACAGCTTTGTTCTAATCTTAAATTATTATTCATGATATGCGCGAATTCAAGACGTTGTTTATATTTCTGTCCTTTTAGCTAACAAATAATGCTTCAGATATTGTTTGATGCAATTAAACATGGTTAAATGGAGTGTAATTATTTGCAGTCAATCTCAGCGTGACTTTAACCTACTCTCCGTCTAATTACTGCTACATCAACTTTTAGAATGATGATGCTAAAAAACAGTTCTTCCTGCTTGATTGCACTTTCATGTTTGAGATTTGTATTCAGACCGGTAAAGTTGAGTTGTTTTGAAAAACACACTCCTGGAATCTTAAAAATTTACATTTGTGTTGGTGAAAATTTAAGTGCTTATAAAACAACAGTGCAAAATGCAGTCTGATAATCAGACAGTGTTAGCAAAACAAATAAATATTTTACAGTTGTCAGTGGTTGAGTGTTTGAAAATTAACCGACCATTTGTTATTCTGGAAAGATTGACACTTCAATCAAAGTTGATCCATTGAGTTGTCCTCAATGATTTTCTTGAGTACAATGTTTTCAAGGAAGTCACAATTAATGGACCCTATTTATGATTTTCCGTTAAATGATCTTGACTAAGTACATTGTAACAAAGAATCTATCTACATGTATGTGGCTGGAGCAACCAAGTTTTAAGAGTCATCTTGTAAAATAGAGAAGCCAGAAAATATAACAGACATAGCTTTGGATGGTCAGTGTAAACTGTAGAATGGGGAATGCACACTGGGGTTAAATGTAGACTGAGGGTAGAAATGCAGACATCCAGCCCTGGGGAGTAGAAATAGTTTATTCCTAGTTGCTAGACAAGCTGCGGCCTCATGGGCCACTTGGCTTGTACAGAGACTTCACCTATACCTGCAGTCTGCATCCGCCATCAATGGCAGTGTTTATAATGACTTAGACCATGTAAATCGAAAACCTGCTTGAAAGAAAATGTGCTCTCAAAAGATGGAAAGAAAAATATTGTGTAAAAAATAATTTGTGTTTTCTACCAAATGATGAGCCTGGATTGTACACCTTCATTAATTTACCATGTAACAATAGAACATGAATGACATGAGGGCATATCAATTTCATCATGCCTAAGAACTTAACTCATGCTCGCTTGTGATTGGTCTACATGTAAGTCTGTCTAGTGACTGAATATACCCCAGCTAAACCTGGGGGAATATGCGGGTGATATTCCCCAGTCTTTAAAACCCTATGTAGCAGCAGCCTTTGTAGTAATTATCTGCGCGTATACTTGTCCTTAGACGTAATCTGTTCCTCAGAGCTCACAGTTTTCCTTGAACTATGCTCCAAGAAAACTGTTTGCTTCTCAGAACAGATGATGTCTGCAGACAAAATATCCGAGAACATTTTAGTGCCAAATGGAAGCTACTGTTTATATATATTCTTGCTCCAGAAATAGTAAAATGTAATACTATGGAAAAGAACCCTGGTATAGTAAAACCTCGTTATAGCGACCATTTTTTGCCATTTGCTATGCCCTTCATTATGATTATTGAGGTTCGATCGTACATGAAAATAAACAAAATGCATACTTTTCCAATTATAAGTTCAGTCTTGCATAGATTTTCATTGTCTTTGTGTATGTTGTAGTTAAAAATTAAATTCAGGTAAAAATAATTTTAACCTAGTTGGATTCTCAATTTCCTTTGTCTTCTAACCCTAATTATTCATAATCAATGAAAAGTAGGATTAAGAGACAAAGGAATTTAATTTCTACCTGAATTTAATTTTTAACTACAACATGTACATGTACGTAGAATGTGCACCTATGCCTAGATTCATTTATTGATACACCAGAATTTTTGTCTTGGTTTTGTTTCATCAGTGTGTGGAAAAGACCTAGCAAATGTGGGATTCTTTGTAGAAGACAACCAGTATTTTTGTCCTGAAGATTTCCAAGAACGTTTTGGCACAAAATGTATTGTTTGTCAACTGTTTGTGGAAGGTGAAGGGATTAATATTGGTGGAAATGCATACCACTTGAGATGCTTTGTTTGTGCCACTTGTGGGTGAGTATTGACGTTTTTTGTTTACGATTTCTACGTGACGTATAATGCAATGTATCTCGTACATGTACAATTAATTACTACGTAATAGAAAACATGCCCTGTGTTTCTCTTTTACAATTAGATTATAAGTTGGAGATTTCTTGGAGGTGATAGTAGATGAAACCAAAGGCCAAATCAACTATCCCCTCATAGAAATTGAGAGCAAATAATCTAATGGTTGTAGTAGAATTGTACATGACATTTACTTCAAATAACGGTTTCCAATTACTTAGGGATGTATTATTAAACTTTGTGCCCTAGAAAGATTGTTCAGATTGAATTGAATTTGAAAATGGAGTTGTGTGTGTGTGTGTCTACTTGTCATTCAAATTTAAATCCCCTTCACAGATACAGTACTTCAAAATCACACATAATCTACAGTGTACCTTTATTTTGCTAACAAGTGCACCCCTCCAGGTTACCCACTGTCTACTTAACAATTAGACCTGCAGCCCACAAGGGCTACCGGTCAGTAGGCCATGAGGCAAAGCCGAATGGGCTATTGATCCGTGGCTCTTGAGGGCAAGGGGCTAATTGTCTTAGTATCACTCAACTAGTCGGACAGAAAAAGCAATAATAAAGTTAGCAAATGCAAGTTGAAGAAAGATTTATTTTGGAATAAAACGTAAGAATTTCGCTACTCGATGACTATTGCTAATAGTCCTCTAGTAGCGTAGCCAATCAAAATGCAGGATTTGTGTTAGTCCACCAGTTGGGTGATGCTAAAACAGAATAGATAGTGAATACCGTATCCAATCAGTGGATGGCATTCGTGATAGAATGCTAGTAGAGATAATATGACGCTCAATGCTAAGAGAATCTAGTTTTGAGTACTTAGATTGTGTCAAGTATTTACCAAGTAATAAGAGCTCTACATATGTATACGAATCACCTAACCAAACCATGACCTTGATAGTGATGACTCAATATTTTATTCTGGTGTTTGTTTATTCCAGAAATCCATTTCCTCCAGGAGAAAAGGTTGTGTCAAAAGGCAGCCAGTATGTGTGTCAACAGTGCAGTGCAAAGGAGACAAGAAGTGATGTTAGAGGACCCAAGCTTGAGAGTAAGAGTAACGCCAGATACATTCCTCCTACGTGTAACACTTCTCTTCTTATTTTGATTAATATCATTCAATTCATTTTCTTTCTTTCTTTTGATTGGCTGAGAACTCACCATGTAATCTACAAATAAAGAAGATATGAACTCAATAAATTGACCTTGCTCCCAATGTGTGACTTCATAGCTCATTTGGTAGAGCATCGCACCGGTATCGCGGAGGTCACGGGTTTGATTCCCGTTGAAGCCCTGATTTTTTCAGGCTTCTTCTTTCCAATTGCTTAAATTGGAAAATTAGCTGCGATGATCATTCTTCACTTTTATAACCATGTTCTTTGTTAACAACTGCATTGCTAAATGGAGGTTGGGTGCCTGCGATACCCACATGCTTACACTACTGGTAGCCAGCTCCTAGATGGAGACCACTCTCATGGCTCACAAATCCTGGAAACCAAGCCATCGGACCCCACGGGGAAAGGAAGGCAGGCACCCAGCACACTGAATTAATAGTGGAAAGAGGGAGGGAAGGAAGGTGGACCACTTACATGTAAAGGTGCATTCCCACAGAAAGCAACACTCGCTGTAAATACTATTGCTGTGAAAGCCGCCAGCACATCTCAGTCCAAGAGTACGTGGAATCCTGTTGCATGCACTCTATGTCGTTACCTCCATTAAATTTCATTTAACAGCATTATAAATGGTAGATAATACTCTCCTGAGCTGTCCAAAACAACCCTTAAAAATAATTAATTTAATTGAAACAACCGAGGCTAACCTGAAAACATTAGCAATTCAGACATTCAGGAAGCTAATTGGTATTTTGTCCTTTCCTGTTTAGAGTGTGCTGGTTGTGGAGAGGATATTCGCAGTGGTCAGTCCTTATTAGCACTGGAGAAACAGTGGCATTTGTGGTGCTTTACTTGCACAAAATGTGCCTGCTTGCTTGCTGGAGAATACATGGGCAGGTTAGTTTAATACAGGGCTAAAAAAAGTGCTGTCTGGTAGTCAGAGACAAGTACCGGTACATGTAGGTTCTCCTAATTTGCATACAGTAATTCATATCTTTCTCTGCAGTTCAAATATATGACCTTTCATATATTCATTTATATTCTTCAACTTCTACGGTATATTACGAACTCACAATGTGACCAGCTCCCAGATGGCTTGATAGCTCAGTTGGTAGAAATGTATATAGCATTACAAATAATATATATGATCTTTCATATATTCATTTGTATTGATATTAATGATTGATTTGAGTGGCTGCTTTAATTTTTTTTCAGAGATGGGAAACCATACTGTGAGAAAGATTATCAAGCTGAGTTTGGTGTGACTTGTGCTGGTTGTGGTGGCTATATCATTGGGAAAGTTCTTCAGGTAAATGAGTTATAGCTAATTATACCATAATTAAATTAGTGCACGTGTTCTGATTGGTCAATCAGCTATGGTTTATTGTGCCAGTAAACCCATGGAAATTTTGCATGTCTTCTGAATTATTATATAAAAGCAATAGAAAACAAGTTTTTATTGTTTATAGGCTGATAAACCACTTGTGATGTTGGAAGAACACCTGCAGCTGGTGATTTACAAATTCTTCTTGTGTTCTTCCAACATCCCGTGTGGTTTATCAGCCTAAAGGTTAAGTCTGCATACGAGCCTAAGTGGCCCATCAGGCCGGAGCTTATCCCGGTTTCTGCAGCATTAAGCGACTAGGAATATTGCTACTCCTCCCTGGATACCCCCAGCATTAAATTCGCTGGTACCCATTTATACACTTGGGTGGAGAGAGGCGCTGTGAGGTGAAGTGTCTTGCCCAAGAACACAACACAATGTCCCCACCCAGAGCTCAAACTGGACCGCTTGATCCGGAGTCGAGCTCACTAACCATGAGGCCACTGTGCCTCCCACTTGGTTGATGTTGGAAGAACACCTGCAGCTGGTGATTTACAAATTCTTCTTGTGTTCTTGATCCAACATCTGGCATGGTTTATCAGCCTATAAACCATAGGAACTTGTAGTCTGTTGCTTAGTAATATTATTTCTTTATTTGAAAACATTTTTTATAAATAAATAACTTAACACACAAACAACTGACAAAACACTACATTTTTGTCTTATCAGGCAGGTGAGAAGCATTATCATCCTCAGTGTTCGCGATGTGCAAGATGTCATGGAGTGTTTGGTGAAGGTCAAGAGATGTTTTTGCAGGGTAAGGAGACTCACTGGCTTATGGTTACAGTTACATGTACATGTAGTGTGATGGTTTCCAGATTGATTGGTTCAGACTCTGTCTTAACGAGGGTCTTTTTGTTCTTGAATAAGACAGTTGACTCATTGAAACATGAAACTTGAGTGTAACCAAAAGCTGAGCTACATGTACAGTGTATGGGTACATTGCTGGAGCAACTTGACAAAATAAATTTTGGTTCTAGCCAGCATGTAGGGCTGTCATTATAAGCTGCCTACTCATAACACTTTTTCTGAGTGAGTATTCTCCAAACGTGATTTTCCCTTAAGGGTTTAATGTCAGTTGTTGAAAGAATTCATCTACAAAGTAACAAGGTCTGCTACAGGTGTGGAGAACAAGGCTAAGGGGACATTTACTTAATGATAGACCTGAGCATGTGGCAAACAACGTAGTTCCTGACTGTTATCACTCATGAATCCTAACTTGGTGATTTTGCCATGTGCCTTCTTTGTAGGCTCTGAAATTTGGCACCCTGACTGTAGTTTTGCAGCAGCACAGAATGGTGAATTGGACGGGCATTCAGTAAGTCATCCCATTTCTTTGTTTTGCCGGTAAACTGGAAAGTGTGTTTTTTTTTTTAAACCTGTTATTGTACATAAAGTTGCTGAATCTCTGAGAGGATGCTTTCAATTGTGTAGTTACAGAAAATACCCCCCCCCCCCCCCCCTTAAATTTTTTTTTTTAAACCTTTTTTGTTAAAAAAAGTTTCGTAATCCCTGAAAGGTTTTTTTCAATTTTTTTTTTTAAAAAAAACCCCCCCCCCCCCCAATTGAAAGTATTTTTTTACACCCCCTTACCCCTCTGGATATTTCATTAAGCTTCATACATTACTTTAAATTTTTTAGTCTTACAGAACCCCCAACCCCCAGGAAAATTCCAATGCCTACTAGTGGGGGAGTATGTATGTTTTCTGGAGCTGCACAATCAGCCTTTTCTCTGACAATCAATACATGTGTATCATTATAAAACCCCCAAAATGTTTCAGCGTCTCATCTCAATCTCTTCCCCCAATCTCCCTGATTCTCAAGAGAAAAACCTACATGTACTTGTAGCAGTGTAGCCTTACAAGCACTATTATGTACACCATGTGGAGAGCCCCCAGACTGCAACCAAACTCCAGCGACATGCCTCAGTCACAAATGATTTGCATATTTAGATTTGTTATATTACGTGACTCAGCATACTTATTATATTTTTCTTGCCAGGCAGCTCCAAGGGATGGGTATCAGAATGCTGGTAAGAGAGCAGATGTTGTCATAATTTTTCTTTGCTGATCATTCCATGTTACTGTTTGAAAGATTTAACCTTGAATACTGTATCCTTTGTGTCTTGAATTTTTTTTGTGACTGCTAAGTTTGTGATTGTGTTTGAGATTATTTCTTGGACTATAGAAATGAAATCATAGTAATTTTCATTTTATGAACTTTGTTGAAACTGGTACATGCAATAGGGGAATCCCTGCTGACATCATAGTTTACATGTTTGCTCATTTGCATAGGCGTTACTTACAGAAGGAAACATGTTAGTTATAAAATGACTCCAGGCAGCTAAAGAGCTAGTGGAATTTAATATATGGTGAAAGTTTTAGCTCTTTGTGTATATTATTCAAGGAGAAATTGTCTTTCAAAAAGTGCAAAATCTCTGGGGGCAAACGCGCTAATGAGCTCATACATTCTTTGTAAAATTTTGAGTTTTTTAACCTGTGTTGTGCAAAAAGTATTCAATAGACCTGGCTCCTATTTATTGGCAGAGTTAATCATACTATGAACTTTCAATATTCAGAACTGATTTATTTGTAGTTCCATCAGAAACTGAATTGCTTATGCTAATGAGGCAAATATTGTAAACGAGGATTCCCCTATACAGGTTAAATAAAGTTTAATACGTGATTTTTTCTATAGTTGTAAGAGTTATTCACCTGTAGACCATCATACATGTAAAATGGATTTTTTTTATGGACTACAGAAGACGAAGTCCACCGCCCCTCCCCTCCCACCAGGACCTCAGCAAGTCGGACAACAGATTGGAAAGTAAAGTATTCACCTCAGAAAGAAGAAGAAACATACAGGCCACCGTCTCGGAGAGGAGGCCAGGTGGGAAAATGCAGTGAAGAAATCTGAATAAAGCTGTTTTATTCATTGTCATTAAGTTTGATTAACAGTCAAAGTGGAGGTTAATATTATTTTAGCTCATATTAACTGAGCAGGAGGTCTGTATGGGAGAATCTTGACCAAGGTCATGAGTACCGACTGAACGCAGTGAGGTCTGTAGGACCAAGGTCTAGCCAATAAATTCATTATGGTGAATATTTACCTTGCCAGTTCACAGTTCAATACATACATGTGACTGCCAGTTTCACTGATACTGCCTGGTGAATAACTGTTTAGGTCTACTTGTATAACACACAAGCTGAATACCTAGCTGACCAAAACATTAGTTTAATGGCTTACTGTAAGTTCTAATGTGTACAGGCCTTACAAAGTCCTTAGAAAATTCCATGATACTTTAGGTACCCCCTCCTGAACAGTCTTAAAATGTCCCTTAGATTTACAGGCAGTCCTTGATTATTTGAGACAACAAGATATGCTGAGAAAAATCATAAAACCTTTTCAGTCCTTAAACGTCACTTATGGTTAAAGCAGGGGTCAAGGAAGAGGGGAGGGGAGTGTGGTGGGGTTTCAATGTGGAGACCTAGGAAGTAAAGAAGATAGATCACATTTATGAGTTGTTTGTAAAACTTGCTTGGCTGTATTAATTTGAAACATTCTTAGTGGTTCATCAAATGTTTGTTTAACTGATTTAAATTTAAGTGGAAAGCTAACAAATGAGTATAATTGGTATTTGTAGGAAGAGCGGTCTGCCTATCAGCCAAGATATAATTTAAACACAGAATCATGTAAGTTTTCAGTAAAATATACTCCTTTTTTTAATATTTATACATGTAACAGCTTCTAATATGTGTTCAGTATTTCTTAAATTATCCTTGGTGCTGCCAAGATTGACAAATATGAAAAGGTGATCTCCAAGTTACAGTACCATCTTCCTCTCTTTCAAAATTTTCATATTAAGGTGGGTTTTATTCACAAGAACATGAAGCTCTTCAGAGGCGAACCAATTTTCATATGAATGGTTTCACACACAGAATCGTTTTGACGACATGATGACGTCATTACTCTTGAGACTGTACAGCAAATTTCTACATTCATTTTTATGGGAAAAAACGCGCTTAAAAAAACCCAGTTATTCTAAGATTTTACTGACCCCATGGAAAAGATCGAATTTTGTTTCCCCCTGACCATTCTTAGAAGATCTTATTGTTTATCTCCTATGATCAGATAACAGTGGTTCGTACAGAGAGATCACCGCAAGAAAAGAGGTAGGATGGAAATGACTGACAATTCTATCACTTTTTGTGTTCTGTTTTTTTTACGCTACAGTGCGTGCAGTGTTCTTTGCAACAATGTTCTTGTCAGCTTAAGATTATTGAGTGATTCATCTCATATACAATATTGATTTGATTCTAAGGTTTCATTTTTTACCACTATTTTTTTGTCGTTGTGTGACATATATTTTCATTTCACATTTGTTTTTTATTTGAAGGAAAGTCTGAATGAGGCACCACGAGAAATAGGCAAGTATTGACCGTTCGTTGTTCCTTACGCAATGAAGTCTATTAGAAACAACTACCCCAAAAGTGGTGCACTACAGATGAAATTCAAAAATTTTTAAAATGGAACATAAAAATTTTTAAAATAAAATATATAACTTTTTGACGAAGGAAGCATTTGACTTCTCCTACACTGACAAACCTGTGGCCCTGGCATTCCCGATCATATTTGAATTTAAGAAATGTCCGTTTCTGTAAACGCAGTAAATCTGGAGGAGTCGAAGAAGTGTTTTGATAGCAAGAAGTGTTTAGATAGCAAGGACGAAAACAAAGTGCAAAGTGAACCCACGTTATTAAAAGATTCCATTTTATTTGGTAAAAAACGGAACGATGTGCAGAAGATTTGCGTCCGAAGAATTTCGGAATTTCCGACGATCAGCCGAGGACTGTCGAAATTAAGTACATGGTGAACAGTTAAGCAATTTTCTGAAGATTTTTGAAAGCCCCGTAGAATTCTGCAGAGGCCATGTACTGTTGTTCTAAATTTGCACTTGAAAAAGGCTTCGAAAGCCGCTTTTACATATTCACCTCTCAGTTGGCTTGAATTCTATAACCTATTCCAAACGCAAAAGACTTGGTCTGGCCCTTGAATTGTCTTCTGGCTTTTGTAGGTTACAGAGCACCGTTAGACTTAGAATTGCAGGAATTCGAAAGAGAAGTTGATCAAAAATCCTTGGTAAGTAGGATAGGGGGTGATCAGTATGAAGGGAGAGCAGGGTGGGGTGGAAAGTTAATTAAGTGTGATAGGTTTATTAAGAGTAGGGTAGGGTAAGCAGGCGCGGATCCAGGATTTTGAAATGGGGGGTGAAAATTTTTGTAATAATTGTAATAATGTAATAGAATCAAAGCCTGGTTGAATATTTGAGGGATAAGAAAAAAAAAAATAAAGAAGGGGGCTCAGAAAAAGGGGGGTGAAAATTCACCCATTTCACCTCCCCTTGATCCGCGCCTGGTAAGTCACGAGTGGCGCAATGCGAGATAAGAGCATCACGCCGAGCACGCGGGTATGCAAGGCAACCCAGTTGGTGGCAGCCACCAGACACCTGATAGAATCAGTGGAAATACTACTTCCCATATACTTACCATAAATAGCAGCTGAAAGGGAGTCGAGCGAGGGAAAGCACGCCTCAAGCACAATTGGCTCTAAAAGCAAATGTTCGTTTAACAACTGTGAAACAAAAAGCACGCAGGCTCTGCTAAACCCCTTCCGAAACCTCTAGGGAGCATGACTGGTCTTGAAAGGCCGCTGACCAGCATTAGCTCGGGTCTAAGGTAACGTAACCTAAATTACAATGTGAAATCGTTTGCGTCAAATTTGGGATAAGTGTTTTAAAAAAGAGAGAAAAATATAGGTATTTCTCACCTTTCTAAGACTTTGCTCTCAGAGTACAAGTAATTTTCGTGCGTTTAGAGATCTGAAATACCTATTGCATTTACGGCCGTCTCCAGTCTAGCTTCCGAGTGTTTCTCTCAGGTGTTTCCGAAATTTTGCTCTTAAGTGTTTTTCATTAACATTTGCAGGTTTTCGCCTACAAGGACCTAAAGACAACAAACTACAAGTTACCTCGAGGCGCCGACAAGACTAAACTCGAGGTAGTAACTCTACTTTTAACCTTCAAAACAGCTTTTTCACTTAATAAAGTCATCCTTTGAAATTATTGTGAAAATTATTTTGTTTTTGTAACTTTTGGAAGTGGTGGTGAATTGTATCTCATTGAGCAATTATCCACACATTTGCGGACAATACTGGCTGGAACTGTTTGATTTTATTTGCCTTGTTCTGAGACTGAATCATGTTTTTGTTGTCTTGTTAGACGTACTTGACAGATGAAGAGTTCTCTGAAGTGTTCAAAATGACAAGAGACGAGTTTTACAAGCTACCGACTTGGAAACAGGGATTTAAAAAGAAAGAAGTTCTTTTATTTTAATTAACTAGGGGTCCGATTTTGAGCCTTGTGGACCGTGAGTACTACTTAATGAAAGAAGCTCTATACCACAGTGTGTATTGCAAGAACCTAGCGACCCCGCCAGCTAGCTGTCTATTAATTTGGCGAAGAATTTTTTGTACTCTGTCTCGTTAAGTCTCCACTCACATACACACACTCAAATGAATCATTTTCTTTGTTAGCGTCAGGAATATTTTGAACCTTGGACTATCAGGAGAGCATGATCTAACACATGATCTATCATGCTCTCGGGAGAGCATAAAGGGTGAGAGTTGATCCAACACAAAGGCCGGGGCAATCCCTAGCAAATTATTTTTAGTCATGGTACCCAGTCCTTTCGCGGATAGAATCGCCACGCCCGTTGCGTGAATGTAGTTGTAGAGGCTAAAAATGCGCGTGAGGTTACTAGAGCTGTCCGCGTAAAGTCCGCCCACAGGATTGGCCATTTCTGATCCCTCATGGGACTTTCGTGTTCTAAAAATAACCTGGGAGGGATTACTTTGGGAATAACGGTAAGACCTATATAGGGGGTTAACTCTCCTACTCTAGTCCTTGCGTCTACGCGATTTCGTAACCCGGTGGAAGTAGATGGTAGATCTGAGTAGGGCTGATTTCTCATGTTAACGAAATTAAGTTAATTTCGTTCCTGCATATTTACCAAGGCATAACTTTTATCCACGTTTAGTGGTTCATCAAGCCTGGTACTCATTATGACTTAAGCAGTAGTGCTGACTCCCACAACAATTGATTTTAAGGAAGGGAGAACAGTTTTATTACAGCTTAGAGTTTTCAGATTGTTCTGTTCAGGGGTCGTTTTCAGAAGCAGGAAAAAAAAAACAAGTGAGATCGTACAGTGTTGCGGAGGTAACGACGCCTAAAAGTAATATTAAAATTTCATGATTGTCAGTAAACCCTGATTGGTGCGTGCGAAAGTGGCTGGGCTGTTACTCCCTACTCCACCCAGAAAGAGGCGACCTTGTAAGAGGAGCGATAGTAAGAGGTCAACAGAGTCGTTATTTTCGAAATCTTACGTTAATTTATAAGAAAGGAATTGTTGCTGTAGCTAGTTTTTCTGGCAACAAGCTGTAGTGGCTTGTGCAATACATTATGTTTACAACTTCCTCAAGTCCCTGAATTAATGCTAATTTAGATCATTCAAAATTATTATTCAAAGTATTACCATAGATTATTATTAACCTTCTGTGCTTCGCAGAGCTTAAGCAAGTGATAGTACTTCAGTAAATCACAATATATAAATTGTGCGCAGCAGATGGGTGCCATTTTCTTAGTGATGCTATATAGATATAATTGAAGTAGAGATATTAAAATCATGAAGTAACTTAAAATCAAAATACTATATTATGATATACAGTGATATATATCTTTTAAATTTTTGCAATGACTGATCAAAATTAGATTAAATGGAGTAATGTTTTTACAGAGTTTTCTTCCAAAAAATAGCTGAAGCCATGACTTTTAAAATGAAATTATACAGAGCAAAATAAAGTTGAACGAATTACATATAATTTTCTTCGGTGGTGTCTCAATTTGTTTTTCTTTTATAATTACTATACTTTCAAATGAAGAGTCATTTGATTGGTTTCCCTGCAGCTGGGCCAATCAAATTGACGAAAGCGCACGTACGACCAAAATCCGCACGAGGGCATGAAAGAAATTCTGCGTTCCTATTGGCCATCCGAGAGGACAAAACAGGCCTTTTGGCTTTACAACTGCCCGTTCGCTTTTCGCAATGGTGTTAACGATGAAGAAACTTGCAAAATCTTTGGAAATTACTCCAGCCTGGGGATTATGCGGGCATCAGTGTAAGTTCAACTGCCATAAATCGGCGAGTTAAGATATGGCTATTGCAGCACGCAAAACCTATATTTTTCGTTCTTGTAACACGCGGAAAACTAGAATTGATTGCACGCTCGATTACCCGCTGTGTGCCGCAGGAATATTTCGTTCCCTTACTGAACAATCTTGTTGGGTCAAGACGGCCGGTCTCGTCCTATTTTCCGTGCTGTATGGACGCCATAGCCCACGGACTTATATTTTTTATTCCACTTAGAAAGAAGGAGTATTAAAAAATTTCTCAAACTTCGTCCAGTTTATAATCATGTTATGTATAATCTTTTGTTCTTTTGCCAAAAGTTAAAGCTGAAGGCGGTGAACGTAAGTGATTCAGATCAGTTCTGATTTTGTAACTTCTTGTTTCATAAAAATTAAAAAGAAGTCGGGCCTGAACGGGAATCGAACGATACTTCCGACTGAGCTATCAAGCCATCTAGGAGCTGCTCACTTTGGTCTGGTCACCTCTTACGGCTATGTTACGAACTGACTGAACTGTGACTGCAGACTTTTGAATGAAACTAATATCACATCTCATCGTAAACTGGCTAACACATGGGCGCAACTGCCGGATTCAGGCTAACCTGAGCAGGTCAACCAGGGCTCTATTCGGCCCTTTAAAATGTAGTCCGCAGTCAGTAAATGCCTTATATTTGTTGACAGATCTGCTCAATACCGTGCCGTTTGCTGTTCTATCCCTAGCCTGTGGTTATTAATATGGATCTCAATAAATGCGTGGATTCTTTTCCATGAAAATACGACTGAAATACGTGAGTTGTTATGGCCTTACGGCCTACAGCTTTAGGGAATAGTACTAATTTCCATTTTCCGACATCCATTGCACCCCCCTCCCCCGATGGGTCTAAACAATATCTAGATTTTCCGGGGAATAACATTTATCTAAGAGGGTGCTATTACGCGGTCTATTCGTTGCCCCTTAGGCTATTTACATATCCGTGCCAAAAGTATAATGCCGAAGAAATTCAGTGCTCCGCTAAAAGGGCACGAATGGAGTTAATTTACTTGTTACGGGAACAACAGTGTCACAAAAAATAATGTTCAAATTTTGTTGTTTATAGTGATCAATGCTCTCAGCTACATCTAGCTAGTTCACATGCATGCCAATTGAACTAAATAAAACAAATATCAATATCAACTAAACACAATGGGCTTAAAAATCCCAACTGGTGGGAGGCAGAGCAGTTGACTTCTTAAAAGCGGCAGCGTGACCGAGGTGTTGAACCGAGAAACAACTCCAGCTCAGAAGAGCGGGATTTGAACCCGCGACTTCCCTCACATTTATACATGTACATTTGTCATTTGGATATGAAAATGAAATAAGTGATAAAGAAATAGACCTTGAGGAGATCCTAAGATGAGTTTGGCTTGAAAAATAGTAAAAATTATTGGACTTTTTTCTCCCACACTTTGACACTACATGTTTTTGAAGTTCGTTTGGTTTCCTTGCCAACCTTCTAGACGTGTTAGTTACTTTAATTTCACATTTGCATATCGCTGAGGTTCTAGTACTTCGAAGGGTTTCTCTCACGATATACACCGTAACATTGCATTGATATACACCGTATTAGAAACTATTATTAATATACACCCTATTAGATACTATCTCTCGGAAAGACTGGATGGTGATTTACCAGAGAAGCAGTGAAAAGTGTCCAAATGGTATCATTGACGTCACGTATTGTCATCAGCTAACCCACCAACCATAACACCAATTGGCTGTTAAAAACGAATAGCGCTTTTGACTCATGTGGTCTGAAAATTTGAATAAGACCCTGTTGTTTGTATGCATATATATATTCCTGTCTAACGAGACTATTCATTCGATGCGATATCCACTCGTCGCTTCGTTTATTGAACTATTTCCGGGGCCATCTCATTCCGCGCAGACATTACAAACATCGTGAAAACTTGATCTTGCAGGTACGTACATCTTATTTGTTAGACGTGCCTAATCTTTTAACCAACTACTTTTGAAAAATGCGAAACATCGGGCATTTTGAATTCTGAATTCGTTCCCCGTTTACGCCTCCAATGCCCTCTCCAGTTTCACCATACAGAACAGTAACTAGGAATACTTACCACTACAGCTGCCCCCGCTGTTAATCAGTTTTTTTAATCTTATCCGTTACTACAGTCAATGCTCTTGCTTGATATTTTGGCTCTTCTGTAATTGATTGAAAATCA